>Ga0187880_1002262_pt1 | contig 15057 bp, 12 predicted proteins | sample June2016WEW_19_4_FD_132998 | JGI IMG/M metagenome (GOLD analysis project Ga0187880, IMG submission 132998) | Peatland microbial communities from SPRUCE experiment site at the Marcell Experimental Forest, Minnesota, USA - June2016WEW_19_40 | ecosystem: Environmental > Terrestrial > Soil >...
CACACCGACGCCGTGCAGGCGGCCGGCAAAGTGCCACTCGACGTGAAGGAGATTGGCTGCGATCTCCTGACCATAACGGGCCATAAGATGCACGGCCCGCAAGGCGCCGGGGCGTTGTTCGTACGTCGGGGAACGTTGCTGCAACCGATGATGTATGGCGGGCGGCACGAGCGTTCGCGTCGGGCGGGAACGGAGAATCTGGCGGGCATCGTCGGACTGGGCAAAGCGGCGGAGATGGTCCGCGAAGGATTTGCGGACGGCAGCGTCGAGCGCATGGCCGGGCTGCGCGATCGGCTGGAGCGTGGGATCGTCGAGACGGTCGAACAAATCGGCGTAAACAGTGTCGCCGCGCCACGCGTGCCCAACACGACCAACATTTACTTCGATTGCATCGAAGGCGAAGCCATGGTGATTGCGCTCGATCTCAAAGGGTTGTCGGTTTCGACTGGAGCGGCGTGCTCGTCCGGGGCAATTGAGCCGTCGCACGTTTTGACCGCGATGGGACTTTCGCCAGACCGCGCGCGCGCCAGTATCCGCTTCAGCCTGGGCAAGCAGAACACCGCCGACGATGTGGAGTTCGCGCTGTCGTTGGTGCCGGAAGTTGTGTCGCGGTTGCGCGAGATCTCGCCGGTTTACAAACGGGTGCACGCGTGAAAGGCACTCGCCTCAGCCCTGTGAGATTCACTCTAACGCTAGTTGCCAATTGCTAATTGCCAAATGCTGACTTCCAAGACCATCGCCGTAGCCATGTCCGGAGGAGTGGACTCCTCCGCCGTCGCTGCATTGCTGTGCGAGCAGGGCCACACGGTCGTCGGGCTCACGCTGCAGTTGTGGAACCAGCGCCGCCTGGCCGGTCACGAGGGCATGCCGGAGTCAGTGCAGGGACGCTGCTGTTCCATCGATGACGTTTACGATGCCCGCCGCGTGGCCGAGACGCTCGGCATTCCGTATTACGTCGTCAATCAGGAGCAGCGCTTTGAGGAAGACGTGGTGCGCCCGTTCGTCTCGGAGTATCTCTCCGGGCGCACGCCAATTCCGTGCAGCCTGTGCAATAACCATCTGAAGTTCGATCAGCTACTGATCACCGCGCGCCAGATTGGGGCGGACCTGCTGGCCACCGGACATTACGCGCGCAACGAGTTCGACGAGCGCACCGGACGCTGGGTGTTGAAGCGCCCTGCCGATCGCGCCAAGGACCAGACCTATTTCCTCTTCGGCCTGACGCAGGAGCAGTTGAGCCGCACCCTGTTTCCGCTCGGCGAGCTGCGCAAGCCCGAGGTGCGCGAGGAAGCCAGGCGCGCGGGACTTCGGCTGTTCGAAAAGCCCGACTCGCAGGAGATCTGCTTCATTCCGGGCGGCGACTATAAGAAGTTCCTCGACGCCTATCTGGCGGAGCAGGGCGAAGAGTTTCCCGACACCGCGGGCGAACTGGTCACCACCAGCGGCGAGGTGGTCGGCTCACACAGTGGCATTCACAACTTCACCGTGGGGCAGCGCAAGGGGCTGGGCGTGGCCACGGGCTCGCCGCTGTACGTGTTGGAGATTCGCGGAGACAAGCACCAAGTCGTGGTGGGCGGTGGCGACGAGTTGTTCTCGCGGACGTTGCGCGCCAAGGCAGTGAACTGGATCGCGATTGACGATCTGCACGGGCCCATGCGCGTGCAGGCCAAGATTCGGCATCGCCATGAAGCTGCGGACGCGGCCATCGAGAAGAGCGGCCACGACGAGGTGCTGGCGACGTTCGACCAACCGCAGCGCGCCATCACTCCCGGTCAGGCAGTGGTGTTCTATGACGGCGACGTAGTTGTGGGCGGCGGCTGGATCACGTAGGCCGGTCGTTCCTGTTCTCACTGTTACAATCGAGGTGCAGGCTGTCTGCCCGCGCTTCTCACATTCCATGAAGTGCCCGAGCACGAAGACGATCTCGTCGCCCGCCTGGCACAGGGCAAGCATAGCAACGAGCTCCGCAGCCATGCCGCTGGAAGTCTCAACTGTGGCGTTGGATGGCGATGCTAGAATGCAATTTAGGAGGAGCAAGTCAGTGCGGGTGTTTCTCAGTTACGCGCAAGCAGACCAGGCTTTCGCGAAAGCTCTTTCAGAAGAGCTTACGCGGCGAGGTCTCGATGTTTGGAGTGACGAGCGAGAGATTCTGCCTGGCGACAATGTCTGGTCCAGCATCGGAGAAGCTTTGAAGAAGTCCAAAGCACTGGTCGTGCTGATCTCGCCTGAGTCCATGCGGTCCAAGTTCGTGCGTAGCGAGATTCAGTATGCGTTAGGGGACCTCGGCTATGACCAACGAATATTCCCGGTCATGGTGCAAGAAACCTCTTCCGTACCCTGGATTCTCAGCAAATTTAAGATCCTCAATGCGAACGCCGGCGCAGCCAAGGTAAGCGACGCCATAGCGAACTCCCTAAAGCAGGTCGCGTGAGCTTCGCATAATGCTGAAACGACAGCCCGTAAAGAGAAAAATCTTTCTCTCGCATTCCAGCAAAGATCGTGCGTTCGTCTTGCGACTTGTTAAAATCCTCGAGAGCAATCGGATTTCATACTGGTACAGCGCGACGCATATCAAGGGCGCAAAGCAATGGCATGATGAAATTGGACGGGCATTGGGGGAATGTAATTGGTTCCTCGTAGTCTTGACGCCTGATGCGGTTCGGTCTCAATGGGTCAAGCGCGAGCTGTTGTTTGCATTGGACGAAGACCGGTACGACCGAAGAATCATTCCGCTGCTCTATAAGTCGTGTAAGTACTCGCGTCTCTCTTGGACTCTGCCTGCGTTTGAGCTGGTGGATTTCAGGGCGAGATTTGATTCCGGTTGTAAGCAGCTTCTGCGCGTCTGGGGCCTCCAATACAAGCCGAAAGCTATCGCTCGGCGTTCGACTCAAAAGAAGAAACCTCTATAGGTACGCCTGCTTCACCGTAGCAAGCCTCAGATCCCCTGTTACAATCGAGGTGTAGGCTGTCTGCCCGCACTTTTTCTAATCCATGAAGTGTCCATTCTGCGGCTTTGAAAACGACAAAGTAGTGGATTCGCGCGAAAGCAAGGAAGGCGAATCCATCCGCCGCCGCCGCGAATGCCTGAAGTGCGAGAAGCGCTTCACCACCTATGAGCGGATCGACGAGATCCCCTACATGGTGGTCAAGAAAGACGGGCGGCGCGAAAAGTTTGAACGCCAGAAAGTTCTGAATGGACTGCTGCGGGCCTGCGAGAAGCGGCCTGTCTCCATGAGTAAATTGGAGCAGATTGTCAATGATGCCGAGGGCTTCGTGGTGGACTCGCCCGATCGCGAGCGCAAAACCAGCGAGGTCGGCGAGCTGATCATGAACCGCCTGAAGCGTCTTGATAAGGTCGCCTATGTGCGCTTCGCCTCGGTTTATCTCGATTTCAAAGACGTGCGCGAGTTCATGGCGGAGTTGAAGGAACTGCTCGACACCAAGGACAACACGTCGGCCAAAGCCAAGTCCGGAGACTGATTCCGGCAGTTAGATAGCACGATAATGTCATATAAAGTCACGTTAATACCCGGCGATGGCATCGGTCCCGAGGTGGTGAATGCGAGCGTCCGGATCCTGGAAGCTACCGGCGTCAAGTTCGAGTGGGAAAGCTTCGCCGCCGGCGCCGAAGCCTTCGAAAAGTACCAGGAGTACATCCCCAAAGAACTCACAGAGTCCATCGAACGCACCCATGTTGGCCTGAAAGGCCCGGTGACAACGCCCATCGGCGGCGGCTTTTCCAGCATCAACGTGGCGTTGCGCAAGCAATTTGAGCTGTTCGCCAACTTCCGGCCTATTCGCAATCTGCCGGCGGTACCAACTCGCTATCCCGGCGTCGATCTGGTCATTGTTCGCGAAAACACCGAGGGGCTCTACTCGGGCATCGAGCACGAAGTCGTGCCGGGCGTGGTGGAGAGCCTGAAGATCATCACCGAGAAGGCTTCCACGCGCATCTCCCGGTTTGCCTTCGAGTACGCGCGGCGCATGCATCGCAAGAAGATCCACGCCATCCACAAGGCCAACATCATGAAGCTGTCGGACGGCCTGTTCATCCGCTGTTCGCGCAACATCTCGAAGGAGTATCCCGAGATCACCTACGGCGAACACATCGTGGACAACACCTGCATGCAACTGGTCATGAATCCCTACCAGTACGATATGTTGCTGCTGGAAAATCTTTACGGCGACATCATCTCCGATCTGTGCGCAGCGTTCGTCGGCGGACTCGGCCTGGTTCCGGGCGCCAACTTCGGGCACGAGTGCGCCATCTTCGAAGCGGTGCATGGCTCTGCGCCCGACATCGCCGGCAAAGACATCGCCAATCCGACGGCCGTGCTGCGGTCGGGCATTCTAATGCTCCGCCACCTGGGTGAGGAGAACGCCGCCAACCACATCCGCCTGGCGTTGGAGAAGGTGTACACCGAGAAGAAGCACCTTACGCGCGACGTGGGCGGCACCGCCGGAACCAGCGAGTTCGCCGACGCCATGATTGAGGCGCTGCACGCCATTCCGCCACCCAAAGCGGAATTGCAGGAAGTGCAGAGGTAGGGATTCGGAACCTCAATGCATGGCGAGATTCTACAAATTCCGGGGGATCAGGGACCCAGCTAGCCTAGTGACGGATTTTTCTCTCGACGCTCTATTCAAGTCCTACGCAGTATTTTCCGGGAGGGCGAATTTCAACGATCCATTCGATAGCAAGATTGATCTCGTACGCCCCACCGCTCAAGAAATCCTCAGCTTGCTTCGGCATCCCAATGTAATCGCACCCAAGCGAAACTTATACAACCGCTGGCTCTCAAAGGGACAATTCAGTAGGTTGGGACTCGAGTATCTGCGAAGGTTCGAAAGGAATCTTGCTGATTTGATTGACACCTTTCCAATATATTCCCTTAGCAGCCACAATCGCTGCATCTTGCTCTGGGCCCACTACGCCTCGTGTCATACCGGCTTCTGCATTGAATTCGAATATGGTGGAGAACAGCCCGCCGAGGTGCGTTATCAGAGCCAAATAGACTCCATACGGCTGTTTGATCTTCTTAAATACAACAATCTAGGGATCGACACCGACAATAAGCTCGCGGAACAGATTAGGAACGCACTACTAGTCAAACTTGAATGCTGGTCTTATGAAGGTGAATATCGATGGATCGCGGCGAAGGACCATGTCACGAAGCAGCAACAGTACAGGATGGAGAAAAAATATAATCCCGAGCAGGTTAAGGCGATAATCTTCGGCTGCCGAATGCCATCTCCCGTGAAGAGCTATATTCTTGCGCGGCTTCCCTTCAGTACGAAATTCCAGCAAGCCCTTGAGATGAGGGATAGTATTGAAATCGTAGATTTCGATCAGAACCGCCATCTGTAGACTAGATCAGAAGGACATTAGCGTCGGCGGCCAGGTTCACGTTTGCTCTTCCGCCAGAGGTCGAAGTCAGCCAAAATCTTCCCTTCGTGAAGTCCACGTTTTCTGATCTGTCGTGCGATCTCCGAACTGAGCAGCCCGAACAACTCACATTTCAAGGCTGTGGGGAACAGTCGCTTCTGGCGTCGGCCAGAATATCCCGGCAATCCGGCCTCGATGGGTGACCAAAATCGGCTTTCCCGAGCGAATCAGCTTGGCAGTGTCGTGGCAAAACTCGCGTAGCGTCCTCGTTCTCATGCGGCCCCATCCTCAGAAAAACAATAACGGCATCACCACAACGATACGATGCGCCACATTTTGGTACAATGTTGCCACGAGCGCCACGTGAGGATCGGGCGTTCGCCGCAGCTTTGAGCCGCACCTCCTACTGAACTCGACATGAACATCCGCTCCACCAGTGACCCGTCACTTTGCGTGGACGCAACGTTTGACAGGAGCTAGTTCTGACGTCGCGACCTGGTCTGATTGCTTATAATCCGGCGCACCACCGTTTCGCCATATTTCTGGCGTGCGCCACTTTTCTGTTGATCGTTGCGGGTGCTCTCGTCACCAGCCACGACGCCGGCCTGTCCGTCCCGGATTGGCCTACCTCCTTTGGTTCGCTCTACAAGATTCCTCCCATGGTCGGCGGAGTGCAGTACGAGCACACGCACCGCATGATCGCGGAGATGACCGGCCTGCTGATCATCGTCATGGCGGTTTGGACGCAGCGCGTCGAAAAGCGCCGTTGGATGCGCATCCTGGGCTGGACGGCGCTGGCGGCCGTCGTCGGCCAGGGGATTCTCGGCGGCATCACAGTGCTGGATCTTCTGCCTTGGGCCGTCTCGACGGCGCATGCCACGCTCGCGCAGATGATCTTCTGCATCGTGATTGCGATGGCCCTGTTCACCAGCCGAAGCTGGTTGCAGGACGAACCGCCGATTCCCGAGCGCGATCTCGCGCCCAGCACACCGACCCTCGCGGCGTTGGCGGCAGCTTGCGTGTGGGTGCAATTGATTCTCGGCGCTGCATTTCGCCATTCCGGCATTAAGCTGTTGCCGCACCTTGTCGGCGCGTGTGTCGTCACTGCCGTGCTCTGCTGGATGATCGTTCGCCTGCTGACGCGGTACGGCAATGTCCCGCACTTGCGCAGGCCTGCACAACTGCTGCTGGCCCTGTTGATGGTGCAACTCGGCCTCGGTTTCGCCGCGTATCTGACGCGGCTGCAATGGCGCATCGATCCGCCCCAACCGATCACCGGCATTGTGATCACCACGGTGTCGCACGTGGCTGGCGGCGCGCTGGTATTGGCCACCTGCGTGGTTCTTGCCATCCAAACCCGGCGCATGATCAACGTCCACGCTGAGGAAACGGCACTCCACTCGGCGCCACGAAAGGCCATCCCCGCATGAGCAGCGCCACCCAGCCGCTGGCTATTCCGCGGGAAGGATTTGCCGCGCTCGCCCGCGACTATTCCGTCCTGATCAAAGCGCGGGTCACCACGCTCATCGTGATGACCGCATGGGCTGGCGCATATTTTGCGGCCGCCAAGTCGGGCGCGTCGTTGCTGTCGTGGACGCTGCTGCATGCGCTGATCGGCATCGGCCTGGTCAGCGGAGGCACCGCCGCCATCAACGAAGTGGTCGAGCGCGACCTCGACGCGCTGATGCGCCGCACCTCGGGGCGGCCGCTGGTCACCGGCAGCATGGGCCTGATGCACGCGTCCGTGGTCGCCTTCGGCATGACCGTCGGTGGCGTGCTCTATCTGTGGGCAACCACCAACTGGCTCACCGCCGTGCTGACAGCGCTCACCTCGATCAGTTATCTCACGGTGTACACGCCGATGAAGCGCGTGCACCCCATCTGCACATTTCTCGGCGCGTTTCCCGGAGCGATGCCTCCGGTGCTGGGCTGGACGGCGATTCGCGGACGCCTCGACCCTGAAGCCTTCGTGCTGTTCGCGATCCTGTTTTTCTGGCAGTTCCCGCATTTTCATTCCATCGCGTGGCTCTACCGCGAGGACTACGAGAACGCGCGCATCCGCATGTTGCCCGTCGTGGAGAGTGATGGCCGCTCCACCGCTTTGGCCATCATGATGTACGCGGTGGCGCTGGTCCCGGTATCGCTCGCGCCCACTCTGATGGGAATGGCGGGATGGACCTACTTCGCCGGAGCGCTGTTGCTGGGCGGCGGCATGTTGTGGTTCAGCCTGCGCATGTGGACGATGAAGCTCACGCCCGCCGCTGCCGCGTCGAAGCCGCGCGCCCGTCACGTGCTGCAAGCTTCGGTGATTTACCTTCCGCTGCTGTTCGCGCTGATGATGCTCAATCGCGCGTAAGGGCGAGCAGTCAGCACTCAGCAGTCAGCATTCAGGTCTCAGTAAATTGGCGGTGTCATCCTGAGCGAGGGCGTGCCGACTCTGCACGCCGGAGTCGAAGGACCCCTATAGCACGAAAGAAACACGCTCTAACTAGCCCCTAGCCACTAGCTCCTGCGTTCAAGTCCTTCACCAGCCGCTGAAACGCCGCCTGATAACAAGCACGGAGAAAAGCAGGTCCCTCGACTCGCTGCGCTCGCTCGGGATGACAAGAACGGGTACCCATCAAGAGCGGCTTGGGGCCGCCGTTCGCCCGGCCCTCCGCGCCGTAATACAATCGTCTTTGGCTTCCCACATGGGCTTCCCACATGGCAACTTCTGAAACCATCGATCATCCGGCGGCGACCAACGCTGGCGATACTGCGGCGGCGGTGATCCAACTCCAGGAGCTCCGCCACCAGTATGGAGATCGGACCGCGCTGGCGGGCGTTTCCTTCGACGTGCGCGCCGCCGAGATTTTCGGGCTGCTTGGCCCCAACGGCAGCGGCAAGACCACGACCTTCCGCATTCTCTCGACCCTGATGGTGCCCTCGGGCGGACGCGCCCTGATCATGGGCCACGATGTGGCGCGCCAGCCTGCCGTGGTGCGCCGCTCGATCGGCGTCGTCTTCCAGGAGAAGAGCATCGACATCAAGCTGTCGGCGGAAGAGAACCTGATGCTGATCGGCCATGTTTACGGCTTGCGCGGCGCCGCCCTGAAGAAGCGCGTTCGCGAAATGCTGGAGCGGGTTGGGCTCGCCGACCGCGCCAAAGAAAAAGCGGAGACCTTTTCCGGCGGCATGCAGCGGCGGCTCGAACTGGCCAAGGGACTGCTGCACCATCCTTCGGTATTGCTGCTCGACGAGCCCACCACCGGACTCGATCCGGGCGCGCGCCGCGATTTGTGGCAGTACTTGCACATTCTGCGTAACGAAGAACGCGTGACCGTGCTGGTCACCACCCACCTGATGGAGGAAGCCGAGGGCTGCGATCGGCTGGCGATTTACGCCAACGGCAGCGTCGTCGCGTTGGGCACGCCTGCTGAATTGAAGAGCGAGATTGGCGGCGACGTCATTCTGCTCGAGTCGGAGCAGCCCGATTCGCTGGCGCAACGCATCGCGCAGCGCTTCGGATTACAACCGACGGTGCTGGACCATCGCGTGCGTTTGGAAATCGAGGCCGGACACCGCTTCGTTACCGACGTAGTCGAGGCATTTCCGGGCGAGATCGAAGGCGTCTCCGTACACAAACCGAGCCTGGAAGATGTGTTCATCCGCCGCACCGGCCACCGCTTCTGGACCGAAGAGAACGACGGCAGCGCCAAAGGCGACGCGAAATAGCCGTCGCGCGCAGCATAGTTTGGAGGTCATCATTGAGCGGGGGGTTTCGCGAGTTTTGCAGCGCGCTCTTCAGCCCGATACTGGCTCTCAAACTGTCCTTGCCGCTGGTACAGTTTCGCCAGATGCGACCAGGCATCGGCAGATTCCGGCGCAAGCTGGACGGCCTCCTCCTGGAAGGAAGTGGCCTGCTTGAGATCGCCGAGGACCGTCCAGGCGGCCGCGCGACCCTGCGCTACATTGAATCGCAAGCAGCCTTCTCCGGTGGCCGCGACGGCGTCGGCGGGCGCGCTGTGGACCGCCTTATCGAGCGCCTGCAAGGTCAACTTCGGCTGCTGGATATGCAAATAGAATTGCGCCAGCTTGATCTGCGCCAGATCAGGCCGGGACGACAGCTTGCCGGCTTGTTGCCAGGCATGAATGGTTTCGGGGATTCGCCCTTCTCGCTGGTACAAGTTGGCCAGTGCGGTCCAAGTAACCTCGCTGGGTTCCAGGGAGATAGCCGCAAGGTATTCCTGTTCGGCCTCGGAGGGGTTCCCCATGGCGTAGAGAAGGTGGCCGCGAAGCCAGTGCACGAAGGGGCTGTCGGGAAAAGCCTGAAGTGCGCTGTCGGTTGCCAGGAGCGCCTCGGAAGTGCGGTCAAGAGCGGCGAGGAGGCTGGCGGCGTTGGCCCACTGATTGAAGGAACCGGCGGCAGAATTGTCGAGCGGAGGGACCGGCAGAGTCGCGGTTGCGCAGTCCACGGGAAAGCGCTGAATCAGACTTTCCGTCTCGGGCTTACGACGCACGAAGACTGCGGAGACTTCGTCCAGATAAACGGGACGCCAGTCGCGACTGTCGCAAAAGCCCTTGAGTTGCACCAACTGGACGCCATCAATGCGCCCCAGCGGAAGAATGATGGTGTTGATGTTGTAACGGTCTGCTTCCTGCTGCCAAGTCTCGGAATCCGGCGACAACTGGAGCAACTGGCCGGCTTGATGCATCCGTGGGATTCCGAAGAGTGTGTCGCGGCCGTCGATATAGTCGCGCCGCTCGGGGCCGAGCTTCCAGGTGAGGTAGCTGCCTTCGTCGTAGGTGTTGAAAATTTCTCCCGGAAGGTGTTCGCGCTCGATAAACTGTGCCGCGCGTTCCGGGAACCACCAGCCCAACCCGGCGCCGAATGTCGATTCATCCACAACTCGAACATAGTGACGGTTGGTGACCAGGTCGAAAGAGCGCAGCAAGGCAAGCGCTGCCAGCAAGCAAACCGCGGCCCATGCAGCGATGGGACGCATCGGCGCCCGCTTAATTTTCGCGCCGAATTCGACGATCGCCGCAGCCAGAATTGGTCCGCCGACAACGACCACCACGCAGGCAAATACGGCTCCCATGCGAACGTGATGGACCGGCGGATAGGTTGCGACGAGCAGCAGGATTGCCGCTCCCAACTGACGCCTCAGCAGAGCCAGCCCCGCAGCGACCACCGCAATGGCCAGCAGCAGATAGATCGCGCCTTGGGTCTGCCTTGGCGAAAGTGCAGTGCTGAAGGCGGTCCAAGTCATCGGCACACTGCTCCATTCGCCGATATTCAGCTGCTGTTGTCCGGCCGCGCGCTGTTGCCGCATCAGCGCCCGATACATCCCCCAGCCCCAAGGATTTGCCAGCGTTACCAGTGCCGTCGCTGCCAGCCATCCCCATGCGCGCCGAAGTCGCTGCAGGGCGGCGCGCCGGCGGACTTCACCGAAGATTGTTTCCGACAGCTCGACACCCACATAGGCGAGTATCAGAGCCAGGCCTGCGGCAAAACCGAAGTGCAGATTGACCCACGCCACCATCAGCAGTGGCAACAACCACAGGCGCGCCTGGCCAGTTTGATAGTTCTCCCAAAGCAGAGACAGAAACGCTGCGAACAGCACGACGGTAAACATGTCGGCGCGCGGCGTGGTGCGCCAGGCTATGAGCGGCACCGCAAGGATGGCGATTCCGGCGCTGACAGCGGAGCCTCGCCGCAACAGCAACGCGACTGTGCCAACACATGCCAGAGCGCCAAGCCACGAAATCAAGACATAGCCGCCGAGCAGATAAGCGGCATACAGCACCAGCCCGGAGCCGACCGGATAAATCCAGGGCTCGCCTTGCGCGGTGTAGGAGAAAACATCCGTCGAAGGCACGCTGTGGTGTTGGGCGACCCAGCGTCCCGTCGCCAACTGCCAGCCCAGGTCGAAATCGGAAACCGTGCGCAGGCCGGCTAAGAACGCGTAAAGGAGGGCGATGGCGGCGAGAATCAGAAACAAGCGGCGGTCGAGTCGAGGAGTACCCGCCGTCGAGGTATCTGCCGTGGTCAAGTTCACTGCTGCGACTGGGGCACTCATGCGCTTAGTTGCCAGTCATCGTAGCATAGAGAAGATTGCAAAATACTCCTGTTAGAATAGGGTTTCCTGAAGGCCGTCTGATTGCGATTGAACCGCACGTTTGACCGCTTTGCAGGCCCCGAAACCTGTTGATGACAACTACCCAAGCTACGGCCCTTCCCGCGACCACGTCCAGCAGCAACGCCGGCTTGCTGTTGCCATCGTTTTCGCTGTGGTGGCGCGAAATCGTACGCTTCTACCGGCAGCGCGCGCGCGTGGTGGGCGTCATCGCTTCGCCGCTGCTCTTCTGGGTTGTGATTGGCTCGGGCTTCGGCACCTCGTTTCGCTCCAACGGTGCGGCCGGTGGCCAACATTATCTCGACTATTTCTTTCCCGGCGCTCTCATCATGATTGTCCTCTTCACTGCCATCTTCACCATGATGTCGGTGATTGAGGACCGCAAGGAAGGCTTCCTGCTCTCCGTGCTGGTGGCGCCGGTGAGCCGTTCCGTCATCGTACTGGGCAAGGTGCTCGGCGGCGCAACCCTGGCGACGGCGCAAGGCCTCATTTTCCTGGTCTTCGCTCCCGCGCTGGGCGTGCATTTCACGCTCGCCAGTTTTGGACTGACCGTGCTGGCCATCTTCCTGGTGGCGTTTTCGCTGACCGCGCTGGGCTTCATCATCGCGTGGCCCATGGATTCAACCGCCGGGTTTCACGCCGTCATCAACCTGTTTCTCATTCCGTTGTGGCTGCTATCGGGATCGCTGTTTCCGCTCTCCGGCGCGTCCATCTGGATTCGTCTGCTGATGCGCATCAACCCGTTAACCTACGGCACCGAGGCATTGCGCTCGCTGCTCTTTCCCGGATCGGCCTCGACTGGTCTTTCACTTGGCACTAACTTCGCGGTGCTGGCGCTGTTCACTTTAGTCATGTTCGCCTTCTCATTTCTGGTGGCCAACCGCCGCACCACCAAGCCTGTAACCTGATGCAAGTAAGCCTGACCTTCTATCCGGCCCTCAATGCTGTCTTGAACGGCAGCAGCGCCGTATTGATTGGCTCTGGGCTCTATTTCATCAAGCGCGGCCGCCGCACGGCCCACAAGCGGATGATGATCGCGGCGTTCCTCACCTCCACGCTGTTCCTCATCTCATACCTTTACTATCATCTCGTACTGCGGGCCGGCATCAGCCATTTCCAGGGTCAAGGGCTGTCGCGGCCGTTGTACTTCACCATCCTGATCTCGCACACCATCCTGGCCGTGGTGGTTGTGCCGTTCATCCTCGTCACCCTTGCGCGCGCGCTGAAGGGCAATTTCGCGCGGCACAAAGCCATCGCGCCGTACACCTTCGCCATCTGGATGTACGTCTCGGTAACCGGTGTGGTCATCTACCTGATGCTGTACAAGATTTTTGTGCGCTGAGCGCAGCCTGTCCCGATGTCTTGTTGGAGATATTTGTTTTCAACACGGCAGCACGGAGAACACGGAGGGAATTCTTGTTTCCACAACTCTGTGTCTCTGTGCCTCTGTGCTGAAGAGCTACTTCCCTGCCGCCTCGCTCTGCGGCTTCCAGCGCAGGATCGGCTTGCGCGCCGCCATGGTCTCGTCCAGGCGCGAGATGCGGGTGTTGTGCGGCGCTTCGAGGACGATCTCCGGGTGCTGCTCGACTTCCTCGGCAATGTTCTTCATCGCCTCAATGAACATGTCGCATGATTCCTTCGACTCACTCTCCGTCGGCTCGATCATGATTGCTCCGTGCACGACCAGCGGGAAGCTGACGGTGTACGGATGGAAGCCGTAGTCAATCAGCCGCTTGGCGATGTCCCCGGTCTTAATCCCCTTTTGAGACTGGATGTGGTCGCTGAACACCACCTCGTGCATGGTCGGGGTCTTGTACGGCAGATCGTAAGCGCCTTCCAGCCCCTTGCGGATGTAGTTGGCGTTGAGCACCGCGTCTTCGGTCGTCTGCCGCAAGCCGTCGGGACCATTGGCCATGATGTACGCCAGCGCCCGGATGTGCATCCCGAAGTTGCCGTAGAACATGCGCACGCGTCCGAGGGACTTGGGCCGGTTGTAGTCGAAACCCAACGTGCCATCCGGCTTGGTGACAACCACCGGAGAAGGCAAAAAGGGTTCGAGGATCTTCTTGCACGCCACCGGTCCCGAGCCCGGTCCGCCTCCGCCGTGCGGCGTCGAGAAGGTCTTGTGCAGGTTCAGGTGCATCACGTCGACGCCGAAGTCGCCGGGACGCGTCTTGCCGACCAGCGCGTTCATGTTGGCGCCGTCCATGTAGAGCAGCGCACCCTTGGCGTGCAGCACTTCCGCAATCTTGTGGATCTCCTGCTCGAACACGCCCAGCGTGTTGGGATTGGTCAGCATCAGCGCGGCTACGTCTTCGTTCACCTGGGCCACCAGCGAGGCGATGTCCACCATGCCGGCGGCATTCGACTTCAAGTTCTCGACCGCATAGCCTGCCATCGCTGCCGTCGCCGGATTGGTGCCGTGCGCCGAATCGGGGATCAGGACCTTCTTGCGCGGATTGCCCTGCGACTCCAGGTACGCGCGCACCAGCAGAATGCCGGTCAGCTCGCCATGCGCGCCGGCCGCGGGTTGCAAGGTGATCGCATCCATGCCGGTGATTTCGATAAGCTGCTCGCTCAGCATCTTCAGGATGCGCAGCGCGCCCTGCGAAATGCGCTCCGGCTGATAGGGATGCGCCTCGGCCAACCCGGTCAGCCGCGCCACCGCCTCGTTCACCCGCGGGTTGTACTTCATAGTGCAGGAGCCCAGCGGATACATGCCATGGTCCACGGCATAGTTCCAGGTGGACAGGCGGGTGAAGTGGCGGATGATCTCGACCTCGCTCACCTCGGGCATGTGGCCCAGGTCCTGGCGCGCCTGCGCGCCCAGCAACTTTGCGGGATCGACCTCGGGCACATCGAGCGGCGGCAACTCATACGCCTTCTTGCCTGCCGACGACCGTTCGAAGAGGAGCACTTCGTTCTGGCTGATGTGGGTGGTAGCCTTGCGGATCTTCTTATTCACAGCGCCACCTCCTTGGCAGCCGCGTCGATCGATGCCTTAGCCGTGGTCTCCGTACAGCACCACAGCGATGCATTCCCCAAGTCGGGATAAAACTTCTTCAGCGGGAAGCCCCCGATAATTCGCTGTCCCAGCAGCTTGTCATTGATGGCGTAGGGATCGGTTTTGGTCTGGATGACAAACTCGTTGAATCGCGGCGCGCCGTCGAACAGCAGGGTTGCCCCGGCCTTCTTGAACTCGCCGGCCGCATAATGCGCCTTGGCCAGGTTTTGCTTGGCCAAGTCCTTCAGTCCCTCGCGACCATAGACGGTCATGAAGATGCTGCACATCAGCGCAACCAGCGCCTGGTTGGTGCAGATGTTCGAGGTCGCCTTCTCGCGGCGGATGTGCTGCTCGCGCGTGGAAAGCGTCAGCACGAATCCGCGCTTGCCGTTGCGGTCCAAGGTCTGGCCGACCAGCCGCCCCGGCATCTGGCGCACAAACTTGTCGTGCGTCGCCATCACTCCGCAGTAGGGGCCACCGAATCCCAACGGAACCCCGAACGACTGTGCCTCCATGCTGACGATATCGGCCTCGACGGGAGGCTTGAC
>Ga0187880_1002269_pt1 | contig 15018 bp, 12 predicted proteins | sample June2016WEW_19_4_FD_132998 | JGI IMG/M metagenome (GOLD analysis project Ga0187880, IMG submission 132998) | Peatland microbial communities from SPRUCE experiment site at the Marcell Experimental Forest, Minnesota, USA - June2016WEW_19_40 | ecosystem: Environmental > Terrestrial > Soil >...
AAAGATTGCATCGCCATTCTTTCAACGTTTCTGAGGTTTGCTGAAAAACTCGACCGAAGCCATAGCGCATTGGTGAAGAAGGCTGAATTTATTAAAGAAAATAAAGATCAAGTTTTGCTGGAGTTTTACTCAGACTCGGACTGCAGTTTTGAAGAATGGAGCATTATCCAAAATAGGCAAGCATTCTTTGAAGCATTTGGAAAACAGCTTGATGTTCATTGTGCAGTTTCGCCCACGTGATTGCTTGGGAAGCGGTTTATTCTTTTTCAAGCTCAGCTTTTGCCGTTTCCAAAGCTTCTTTTTGCTCTTTGCTCAAAGTTGGATACTTTAAATCCAATTTCTTGATCTGAGACACTATAATTTCTGAAACCAATGCATGGGTAACCCACTTTTTGTCTGAAGGGATTATGTACCATGGTGCCCATTCAGTGCTTGTTTGATTGACCATTTCTTCGTATGCCTCTGTGTAATCGGCCCATTTTGAGCGTTCCGAAAGATCAGTGGCTGAAAATTTCCAATTCTTTGTTGGGTCTTCAAGTCGCTTAAGAAAACGCTGTTTCTGCTCCTCCTTCGAGACATGGAGAAAGAATTTCAAGACTACGGTGCCGTTCCGAACTATGTGTCTCTCGAACATAGTTATGTCTTCATACCTTTGATTCCAGAACTGTTTTCCTTCTACCTTCGAAGGCAAGTTCTCTCTTTCCAAAACCTCTGGGCGAACCTTAACAATCAACACATCTTCGTAGTATGAACGGTTGAAAATTCCAATGCTTCCCTTTTCTGGGAGAGCTTTCACGTTGCGCCATAGAAAATCGTGGTTCAGTTCCTCTTCTGACGGAGTTTTGAAAGCTGTCACTTGACAACCCTGAGGATTTACTCCTGACAATACATGGCTGATTACGCTGTCTTTTCCTGCTGCATCCATCCCCTGAAGAATAATCACGATAGAATAAGTGTGACTTGCCCAAAATAACTCCTGCAGCTCAATCAGTTTCTGCCTGTTTGTCTCAATGATACCTAACCCTTCTTCTTTTGCTTCCTTTTTGCCCTCTTCATCTTCCTTTTTCTTAGCCCATTCCGGAACCCAACCGGGATCAAAATCCTTAAGACTAATCTTCTTGCCAGACGGCACCTTGAAATCTTCCGAATCCATTGACATCTAAAACAGCCCCATTGAGAATAGGTTACAGTGCCTAATAATGGCTACTACAGATCAGACAGCCATATCATTCGGAGCTAACCCAAAAACATGCCAAGAAAATAGTGCACAATTGCTAAACAGCAACAAAACAAAGCAAATGCTACTTGTAAAAAGCCTATAAGAAAAAAAGAGTCTCAATAACCAAGAGAAAAAAGGAGAGAAGTGAGCTAGCGGTATTTTTTTGCTAAGTTGTCATTCCGCTGTCCGAGACATTTGCCTTTTCCGGCGTTTCTGCGGCAGTTTCCTCTTTTTTCGGCATCTCAGCTTCGGCTGAAGTTTCCAAGTTCGCCACAGGCTTCCTTGTTGAAACGGTTTTTGGCTTTGGCTTGGGCTTTGGTCCTTTTTTGGCTTTCGGAAGAATCTTGGCTTTTAGAGCTGGAACTTCTTTGCGCCTTAAAGGAGCTTCTTTTGGTTTAACATCGAGTTTCTTTTTTGTGTTCCAGCTTGGAAGTTCGCCATGTTCAACTTTATACTTTGCAAGCAATTCCTCTTGCATGATTCTTGGTTTGTCTGTTAGAATCCAGCTTATGGTAGCTTTTTCTATGTAGCCTTGGTTGAAAAGCAGCTCATTGATCTTTTTAGTATTTTTTCCTCCGTATCCGCCCAAATATCCACCTAGTATTCTTTTGCTGGGTTTTTTTGTCCGTCCAATATACAGAATGTCGGATCCTTCTTTTCCAGAGTGTTCTTTGTCAACTATTACGATGACAGCAGCTTTGTCCGATGGCAAATTTGAGAGCGCCAATGTTTTCAGCGGCAACCATTCGGAGAATCCAGTTTCCATTAAAGTTTTAGAATTCATATTTCACTAAGAACTGCTAGAAGGATTTAACTATTTCTAAGCCTTAAAACTAGCAATTTACGCGTCGGCGATCTGGGAGTTGTTTATATCTTGATTTTATTTTCATCGCAAAGCAACACTTTTTTGAAAACAATAAAAAATAAACCGCTGAAGTTTACCATCAAATCTCGAGGCGTTTGAAATGAACGCTTGCTTTGACCCTAACTGCAGTAGGATAGATTCAAGTTATTGCCTTTTCGGGGCTGAAGCGCTCAAGAAGCTTCTTTCAACTATTGAAGCACAAATAGGAGGAGTCGAAAAAAACGAAGATATAGAATACGTTCACAAAATGCGTGTAACTTCACGTAGAATAAGAGCAGCAATGCCCCTTTTCAAAGAATGTTTCCCAAGAAAACGCTATAAAAAATGGATAAACGAAATCAAGAATGTAACTCAGTTCCTAGGCGCCGCCAGAGATTTGGATGTCCAGATCTTGTTCATAAAAGACTACATTCAACAACTTCAAGCAACCGATCCCAAAAAGGGAATCGAGGCTTTGCTTGAAGCGCACGTTAATCAAAGAGCAGATATGCAATCCAGCATAACTAATGGACTTGAAGAGCTTAGAAAGTCAAGAGTCCTACAGCAAACGGCAAGTTACTGCGAACAAATCGTAAAAGAATCAACCAGCACACCCTTCAATTTGTTCTCGGTCCGCGAAAAAGCCTTCTGGCAAATATCCTCCAAACTAGACGAGTTTCTAGCCATGGAAGAGTGGGTCCATAAGGAAAACGAAATCCTAAAACACCATGAAATGCGGATCCGAGCTAAATGGCTAAGATATACCTTGGAGGCGTTTGCACCGCTGTATGAGCAAGAACTTTCTGAAGAAATAAAGATGATGAAGAATTTTCAAGACACTCTTGGCGAAATGCACGATAGCGACGTATGGATTGAAGGTATTCCAAAATTCATTGAGGAAACACGAAGAAAAACGGCAATAATATCAGAAAACGAGCAAGCAGCTGCTGATCACAACCAAGATCTTTTAAGCTTCCTCGATTTTATTAAAGAAAAAAGAAAAAGTCAATACCAAAAATTCGTCAGTTTCTGGGACGAAAACAAAAGCAAAAACGCCTTAGAGGAATTAAGGAAAAACGCGAGCGCCGGCTTTACAGCAGCGGAACACAGAACAAAAGAAGAACTGACAAATCCATACGTCAAAATTGGCATCATCGCGGACATTCATGCAAACCTAAATGCTCTTGAAGCTGTTTTTGAAGACGCCAAACGCCGAGGAATAACCGTTTTCTTAAACGCGGGTGATTCAATAGGGTTCGGAGCTTTTCCTAACGAAGTAGTTGAAGCCCTATACTCGAAGAATGCTTTGAGCGTGATAGGAAATCTGGATCTTGAAATTTTAGACAAGAACAAGAAGGGCAAAGGTATCCAAAAATTCTCTGTAGAATTCGCCAGAAAAGAGTTAAAAAAATCTTACGAGACTTATCTTCGCGCCTTGCCTTCCAAACTCGAGCTTGAAGTCGCGCATAAGAAACTTCTCATGATTCATGGAACCCCCAACGCGGTTGACGAACATTTGTTCGATGACACGCCAATTGAAAGATTTCAAGAAATAGCAAAAACCGCGAACGCGGACATAATTATCTTTGGGCATTCGCATGACCAGTTCACCAAAGAAGTTGACGGAGCCTTGTTCATTAACCCGGGCAGCGTGGGAAGACCTGGAGATGGAAACCCTCAAGCCGCCTACGCGGAGATCACAACTAACCCCTTTTCTGTTGAGTTAATTAGAGTTAACTACGATGTGGAGGCAGCAGCTGATGGTCTGAGAAGAAGAGGCGCTTCTGAAAGTTATGCCCAAATGCTGCTTCGAGGGTTATCACTAGATAACATAATCGTGGAAGACAAAACCAAAGAACACGATATGGAAGAAAAGTGCGTTGAGATAACAAAAAGTTGCCAAACTATTTCACAAACCTATTGGCCGGACTCAAAGCATGCAGAGCAAGTAAGAAAGCTATCCATGGAACTCTTTGACTCCCTACAAGATCTGCACAAACTCGGTAATAGGGAACGGTGCTGGCTAGAATGCGCTTCGATTCTTCATGACATCGGCCTGGCAAGGGGACCAAAGGCACACCAAAAGAATACACTAAAACTAATTCTAAACGAGACAAAGCTGCCTTTTACGTCAATAGAGAGACAGGTCATAGCGAACGTAGCGCGATATCATCGCAAGAGTTGCCCAAAAAATAATGACTATGACTACAAGTCGCTTAGCACTGAATTAAAACGGAAAGTCAAGATTTTAGCGGGCATTTTGCGTTTGGCTGACGGTTTAGACTTCTCTCATCAATCAATAGTTCAAAGAGTAGAAGCCCACTTGGCTTTCGAGTACGTAACTATTGAAGCGGTTGCCCTTTCAAGCCCTGTTGCAGAAGAGTTAGCTGTAAACAAGAAAAAAGAAATGTTTGAACAGTTCTTCAGAAAGAAAATTTTGCTTGCATGGAAGCAAACCAAACCTCCTCAAAAACAAACAAGCGAGCAAGCAAGAACGATATCACAAGAGCCAATCCCTTCAACCAATGGAAACTTGACTACACAAACCGACGGCAAAATCGATTCAAACCAGTCAGCCAAACTAACACAGTAGCGTTTTTAGCCTAGAACAAACTACTCAGAAGATGAGGCTTATTGAAGTGGCTAACCCAAATCAAATTTTTTGGCCAAGCGGTTTTGAACCAGAAAAATGTCCAATTCATGTACACAATGAACTTGCAATGGCCGCTCTTCCCGAAACAGTGTGGGCGTGGCTGATACGCGCACAGCTTTGGCCGACTTGGTACCCTAACTCAGCTAACATCCAATTTCTAAGAGGACAATCTTCCGACCTTGCTTTAGGAACAAGGTTCCGATGGAAAACCTTCGGCGTAACCATAGTTTCAACGGTGCTCGAGTTTGTACCTTACGAACGCTTAGCTTGGGATGCCCGTGGCAATGGACTTAGCGCTTACCATGCATGGTTGATCCAAAAAACGGAGCAAGGTTGCATTGTTGTAATGGAGGAGACACAGCGTGGATGGCTCAACCGACTGGGAAATGCCTTAAGACCCAAAAGAATACAGCAGCAACACCAAATTTGGTTGGAAGGCTTACGGGCAAAAGCTAGCAGTGGTTTGCCGCCTGCTCCGTAGGTTTTTGCTGACGGGTTTCGACGGGTTGTTTTTTTCCGCATTCAGGACAAAACTTGGCGCTTGCGGAAATCTTAGTGTTGCATCGAGGACAAATTTTCAGCAAGACTGGCTGATGCAAAGGCGCGCCGCAAAAATTGCAGTAGTTAGAATTTGCTGTAACCTGCGACCCGCAATTTTGGCACCTCACATACTGCTGGCCATATGAGGGAACTGGAACCATAAGGTAACCTGAAAAAATGATTCAACACCGCAATACTAGAACCAGAACTGCCTCTTTTCTCTTTTGCCTCTGAAATCATTCGAAGAAATTTTGGTGCGGTCACCGGGATTTGAACCCGGGTTGTCAGGTTGGGAACCTTCCACAGCACGTCAGTAAGGCAATGCTTTGATGTCCTAACCAAGCTAGACTACGACCGCATGAGTAATACTGAAATTGATTGGCTAAAATATAAAGAATGGCTCTCTCTAAGGGACAGTACGCATTACGTTGATAATGTCTTTGCTACTGGCTGAAGCCTTTAAACCCCAAGAACTTCTGGCTTGGCAAGCCAAAAAACCAGCCAAAATGCAACTGCAGCTTTAAAGTAAGCATAATCGTTATTTCTGACATAACAGAAAGAATACCCGAGGAGAACAACAGCTTGCCTAAAAACTACACTTACACCGACGCGGGCGTAAACCGGCAAAAACGCGTCGAATCAAAAAAAGTCCTAAAAGACCTGCAGGAAACCTACAAGCACAGCCACTTCGGAAATGTGATGCGCCTGCCATATGGCAACATTTTTCCAGTTGGAGAAAACACCTTTTTAGACCTTGTCATCGAAGGAGTAGGCACCAAAGTTCTCCTAGCGCAGATGGCGGGGAAATATGACACTATAGGCGTTGATGCAGTGGCGATGGCGGTGAACGATGTCATCCGTTCAGGAGCAAGACCCCTCGCGATAGCCGACAACATTCACGCGCAAGCCAGCGAACCACGCCTCGTAAGAGAGTGGCTCAAAGGAATCATTCAAGGCGCTGCAGAAGCAGAATGTCCAGTTACAGGCGGCGAAACGGGCGACGTCGCAGAAATAATAAAGGGTCTAGTCGACAACGCCGGCTTCGACATGGTCGTTGCCTCGGTCGGCACGGTTGAAAGGGAAGAAATCATCACTGGCGAAAACATCAAGCCAGAAGACCCAGTAATCGGCTTACCAAGCAGCGGATTGCATAGCAACGGTTTAACAATGGTCAGAAAAATCCTGTTCAAGCAGTGGGGAGGAAAATACATGCCGAACGATATTCCGGAAGGTTTGGATAGGGAAGTCGTGCTTGAAACGTTGGAGCCGACAAAAATCTATGTAAGGCCGCTTCTCAAAGTAGCGAAAAAGGTCAAAGTCAAAGCTGCAGTCCACATAACAGGCGACGCCTACATGAAATTTAACAATTTAGCAAATTATTCGCCGGGAATAGGCTTCGAATTTACCAACTTCAAACCGCAACCTATCTTCGCTCTTATCCAAAAAACCGCATCCGAACTAGGCTACTGCATTTCTGATGAGGAAATGTTCAAAACCTTCAACATGGGATGGGGCTTCGGAATAATCGTAGATAAATCTGAAGCTGACAAAGCCATGAGCATGCTAGAGCAAGAAGTTGCAAAGCCTGAAATGATAGGCAAAGTGACAGGGAAACAAAAGGTTGAAATAAAGCACAAAAACAAAAAGCTTGTTTTGACGTAAAGTTTTGCTTTTTTTATGTCGAAAGCGTTTAAATCTTGAAGCATAATTTAAAGAATTTTATGAAATACCGAGCGAAAACCGAAGTAAGCCTCAAACCAGGCCACAGCAACCCTGAAGGAGAAACAACAGCCCGTCTGCTGAAGGAACTCGGCTACAAAGTAGAAACAGTGGAAGTAAGCAAACTTTACATAGTCACGTTTGAAGCTCAAACGGCTAAAGAGGCAAAGGCCAAGGCCGAAGAAATGAGCAAACGGCTCCTCGCAAACCCAACCAAAGACAACTACACAATCATCCTTGAGGAGCAATAATGAACTCTAACATTTTCCACCCACGCAAAACAAATTATGCTCTCTACGAAGCAGTCTTAAAAGAAGCTAGCGATCAGCAACTCGCCGAACTCAATAATGAATTGGCCTTGGGATTGAGCCTTGAAGAAATGAAAAGCATCCAAGACTACTTCAAAGCAGAAGGCAGAAACCCAACTGACGTGGAGCTTCAAACAATCAGCCAAACATGGTCTGAACACTGCTACCACAAGACCTTCAAAGGAAAAATTATTCTCGATGGCAAAGAAATTGACAGCCTCTTCAAAACCTACATTGCAAAAGCGACCAAACAAATCAAAGCGCCTTGGTGCTTTAGCGTCTTCGAAGACAATGCAGGCATCGTCCGCTTCGACCTTGGCTACGGCATAGCCGCAAAAGTCGAAACCCATAACCACCCCTCTGCCGTAGAACCCTTCGGCGGAGCAGCCACTGGAGTCGGCGGCGTAATCAGGGACATATTAGGCGTGTGGGCTGATCCGATCGCATGCACAGACGTTTTAGGCTTTGGACCGCTCGATTACGATTACAACAAACTTCCGGCAGGCGTGAAACATCCCAAGTACGTTTACATGGGCGTCACCGCGGGCATAAGCGCCTACGGAAACAACATGGGGATTCCAACAGTCAACGGAGCAATTTACTTTGACGAAAGCTACACAGGCAACGTCACCGTATACTGTGGATGTATAGGACTTCTCCCCCTTGCAAAATTTACAAAAAATGCCAAGCCAGAGCACATTTTGGTTTTGGCAGGTGGAAAAACTGGACGCGACGGTATTCACGGCGTAACGTTTGCCTCAGCGGAATTGACTGAGAAATCTGAGGAAATTTCCCGACCGGCTGTTCAAATCGCCGACCCAATTGAAGAAGAGAAAGTGAAAAGGGCGATAATTGATATTCGCGACCTTCAACTTGCTTCCGCGACAACTGACCTTGGCGGGGGCGGATTATCATCGGCGGTGGGAGAAACAGCGGAGCGGTTCAACTGCGGAGTAACCATCGACCTCGCCAAGGTGCCGCTGAAGCATATTGGTTTGGCTCCGTGGGAGGTTTACATTTCAGAATCACAAGAAAGAATGCTCATAACGGTTCCTCCTGAAAACCTAGAAAGGGTTATGGCGGTTTTTGAAAAAGAAGACGTGGAAGCAACGGCAATTGGCAAACTCACAACTGAACGTCGTCTGAAACTCAATTTTAACGGCGAAAAAGTTGCTGACATGGATATGACATTCCTGTTTAATCCATGCAGCAGTATGAAAACAGCCAGCATCGAAACCCAAACATTCGTCGAACCCCAATTTCCTGCTCCCGAGAACTTGACCGACACTCTGCTTCAGTTGCTCGCCGCGCCTAACATCGCCAGCAAAGAAAGCGTCATACGCACGTACGACCATGAAGTTAAAGGCAACACGACGCTAAAACCTCTTCAAGGAGTGTACGCTGGACCAAACGACGCTACTGTGCTCAAACCGCTTGATAATTCGTGGAAAGGTTTAGCGATTTCCTGTGGCATGAACCCGAATTACGGCAAAATTGACCCATACTGGATGGCGGCTTCCGCGATTGACGAGGCGGTTAGAAACAACGTTGCTGTTGGCGGAAGAAGGATCGCGTTGCTTGATAATTTCACGTGGGGTAACCCTGAGAAGCCAGAGCGTTTAGGTTCGTTGGTTCGGGCTTGTGAAGCATGCTATGATTTCGCCGTCGAGTTTAAGACGCCATTTATCTCGGGAAAAGACAGCTTATACAATGAATCCCCGATGGGTCCCATAACGCCCACACTGCTAATTACAGCTGTAGGCATAGTTCCCAACCTTCAATTCGTCACTTCTATGGATCTGAAGTCGCCAGGTAACTTGCTTTACATTGTAGGCGAAACCTTCAACGAACTCGGAGGCTCAGAATACTACAAGCTCAAGGGCTACTTGGGATCAAGCGTTCCAAAAGTTAAAGGCGCCAAAGCCAAACGCACATTCAGAGCAGTAACCAAAGCCATAGATTCAGGCTTAGTCAGGTCATGCCATGATCTCTCCGAAGGTGGGTTGGCGGTCGCGGCGGCGGAGATGGCGTTTGCGGGCGGCTATGGTTTGAACTTGGATTTATGCAAGGTGCCTGGCAAATGTCTAGAGCGCAACGATTTCGCGTTGTTTTCTGAGTCGAATAGCCGATTCCTGCTGGAAGTGTCAGAGCGTGACAAAAAAGACTTTGAAGCAAAAATGAAAGATAAGCCCTTCGCTCAAATCGGCACGGTCACTAGGGAAGAGCGGCTTGTCATTAACGGGTTGGGCAAGAAAATGGTTGTCGACGCTTCACTTGCAGAGTTGCGGAGGAGCTGGAAGAAAACGTTCGGGGTAGAAACAAAATGAAGCAGGAAGAAATCAAAGCCTGTGTCATGCGCGTCGGTGGAACCAATTGTGACGCTGAAACACAGCGGGCTTTCCAGGAGTTAGGCATCCACGCTGATGTCCTGCACGTAAACGAACTGGTGAAACTGCATAACCTACTTGATTATCAAGTGTTGATTTTCCCAGGCGGCTTCTCTTTTGGAGATTACGTGCGTTCAGGTGTAATTTTTGCAAGGCATCTTAGCGCGAAGTTAGGCAAAGAAATGGAAACGTTCATCGACGAAGGCAGACCAATTCTGGGTATATGCAACGGCTTCCAAATTATGGTCGAATACGGTTTGCTACCGGGATTCAAAGGTGTAAGTTCATATCCAGAAGCCACATTGACGACAAATGAACCCGCGGGCTTCAAGTGCCAGTGGATTTACCTTAAACATGAAAACCGCGGAAAATGCGCCTTCACAAATAAAATCGCTCCTAACAAAGTGCTTCGAATGCCAATTGCCCATGGGGAAGGTCGGTTGCTTTTCCCGAAAGAAAAAGAGGAAGCATTGCTAGCAGAACTTGTCGAAAACGACATGGTTGTTTTCCGTTACTGCGACAAGGACGGCAACGTCGCCGACGGAAAATACCCAGTTAACCCAAACGGGTCATTCTACGACATCGCTGGCATATGCAACAGAGAAGGCAACATATTCGGACTGATGCCTCACCCAGAAAGAGCCATGTACTGGTGGCAGCAACCCGATTGGACGCAGCAACAACAGATGCCTCACTACGGGGACGGAAAACTAATCTTCCAAAGCATAATCGAAAGACTAACCAAAAAATGCCCGTAAATCTTCTGAAGACGGCAAACCCGCGCGAGCACCCATCTGCGCGACGCATCTTGAAGCAACAAAATTGCCGAAGCGCCCGCATTCAAACAGGCTTTTCTCTTTGATTAATCCGTAAAGAAATCCAGCGCAGAAAGCATCCCCTGCACCAGTTGTGTCGACCACTTTAACTTTGAAAGGCTCAATTCTCAGCCTTTCCTCCCCATCCGTGACGTAGCAGCCCTTTTCCCCAAGCTTAACCGCGACAATTTTGACGCCTGCATCTAGCATCAAATCTGATGCTCTGCGGATATCAAGTTCTCCGGTTAACAGTTCAAGTTCGCGAGCATTAGGCATCAAAACATAGGAGCTTCGAATTATCGGCTCTATGGCCGCAAAACCTTTTCGTGAATACAATGAACCGGGGTCAAAACTGATTTTGACATTGCTATTTAATGCACCTAAGAGCTTTTTTTGCGCCCGAAAAGATTTCTCACCGACAAAGGATGAATAATGCAGAAACTTAGTTTCAGATGGGTATGCGTAATTGATTTCCCGAGGCTCAATCGTGTCATTGACGCCCGGGTTGACGTATAGTGCTCTTTCGCCTTTTTTATCTACGAATCCCAAGACTGATCCGCTTTTTCCATGCTTTGCCTTAATAATGCCTGCCGTGTCGACTCCTTCAGTTTTGAAACAATCAATTTGCAGCTTGCCTTCTCGGTCATCCGCCACTTTACCAATGAAGCCAACTTTGCAGCCCAGCCTTGCTAACCCAACTGCTGTGTTGGCCGCTGAGCCACCGCAGGATTCCTTGTAATCTTCAACGAAGCTTTCTTCCTCCGCGCCAGCCAATCGTTCAACTTTCAGAAGGGTGTCAACGTTAAGCGCTCCGAAACCTACAAAATCAAATTTTGTCACGAAAATAACTCCTTCAAGAAAATTTTATGATCGCCCAATTTGCCGCCGTAGTTTCCCGCGGAAACCTTAATCACCCCATCAACATCAAGCACATCTTCGATTCCAACCTTGGTCGCCCGCTTTACTGCGTCTAAGGAGACCCCATTAAAGACTATTTCGGCTATGTAGCCCACGCCGTCGGGCACAAGGGATTCTTTGCCCAACTTCTGCTTAAGAGATGGACAGTAAAGGTGATTTGTAGTGGGTCCAATCTTGGGAAAATGGGTTTCTGGTTTAGAACCCGCTGAGCAAACATCGAAGGGTGTAACGACGCCAGACAATTTGTGGATTGCAACTAAGGCTTTCTCACCCGCAGACTTTAGAGCTTGTTTGGTTTTACAAAGAACCCAAAAATTGCCACCCATAACCCCGCGAGCGAAGCCAAGGTAACGTTCAATCACGAAGTCTGGAACCATCAAGGGAACCACAATTACTTCTCTACCGAACCGTTTTTCAACCCACTCACAACCATCGCCGCAGTGTCCAACAGTCTCCATCATGTCCAGTTTGCTCTCAGGGTTTGGCAGGGCATCATAGACGGCGGTGAAGGGCTTAACTAAGATGTCTTGGCGGATGCGGTAAGAAAGTTCAGTCTCGAATTTCTTTAACGATTGTTCAAAGGTTTTTTTAGGGTTGATTTCTCCCCAGAACTGCAGCAGCACACCCAAGCGTTGGTCTGGGGTTTCTTTTTGAGTGAGATATCTTTCAACTCCGCCCTCTGTTCTGCCGATTACAACAGAAGGGGTTGCCGTTGAATCCTCAGCCGCCTTACGCAGGGTTTCCTCGTCGTCGGCGGTAACAATTACGCGGCAAAAAAGTCCATTAAAAGCCTCAGCGTACGTGTCATCTATCTCCGCTTTCGCCATATCACCCGAGTTTCCCAACTGCTACTCCTCGCACTTTCTTTCTAAACTCGCTACTTTCTTTTATTAGTATTTCCATGTTTTGGTCTGTCACTATTTTCGCTTTGGGCAACGCGTCAGGATACAACTGCGAAAGCTGTTTGAGCAAAGAAGGGTCAACTTCGCTGTTGTTGAGGATTTCGTAACTCCAACCTTGAAGAGTATTGACAGCTTTTTCTTTCCCGAATCTGCAAAACAAATCCGCAATAACAGCTGTAACAAGGCTGCTTTCTGACAAAACGGCGACTTCGGCGTTTCTAACCGCATACCCGTTGCCGTTGAAGGAAACTGTTAATCCGCCGCTCTCGCGTACCTGCTTAAAGGCTTCCACATCGGTGATGCTGTCACCAACGTACATAACGTCTGATGGTTCTGTGCCTAAACGTTTCACTGCATCTCGAATTGCCTCAGCCTTCTGTTCCCCACCGACGGTGACGACATCTGTGAGGAATTTGCCGACGAACATCTTGGGGATTAAACTCCAGAAGATCTCATCCAACCGTCTGATGGCCTCTTGATCAACAAATGAGAAATCTTCGATGGTTCTTGCAGATGCGGGAATATCTATTAAGGGCATTTTTGCGATTTCTTGGGCTACCTGTTTTAGGCGGTCTTTTTCGTGGGGAGTGATTCCGCATTTGTCGAGTTTAAGTTTGGTGCAATAGGTATTTTTGTATGGGAAATCTGTGGCTTTGCAGAGTGCTTTGATATAGTGTTCGTAGCTGGTGCTGACGATGAATGCGTCGGCGATGACTTGCACATGGTGAATTGTGGTGTGGCTGTTGGCGATTAGGAGGATGTTGTCGGCGGAGAACTCGTCCATCTGCTTGTCTGAGAGGCCATATGCTTTGAAAAAAGGCAAAATAAGCTTCAGAGTGCTTCCAGCGGAGTAGGCTGGCTTATGCAGAATATCAACGAGCACGTCGTCGTACTTGCTTATGTTTGTGAACAGCTTGTCGCCGTTGGGAATAAAATTCGCGGCTAACTCGAAGGCATTATCGTTTTTGCTGATTGGCCCCTCGCAGTCGGAAATGAACACACGTTTCACGCTTTGCCCCTCAAACTCTCCATGTGCCTGACGGCTTTGTCGATATGCTGCTTTGAGGCAACGTCAGTTCGGCTCCACAACCCGCCGCCACTGATTGCCCGAGTACCTTCAAGGCTTATGTTGCGTGCTTCCTCGATGTTTTCTCCTATGCCTAAAACACCAACGGCGCGGGATTTGAGCGCAAAGTTTTTGCCATCCCTCGTCTCCATCGAGCCGGGATAGATACGGATACGGTTGCCGTATTTCTTAGTGAGTGCCCGGGCTTTCGACAGGTCAACTGAAGTGTTAGCCTCCGCCTTGTTAGCCTTGTTCGGGAAGACTTCCTCGTAGCCTCCGTACTCAAGCGGGACTTTGTAGGTCAAAACGGACGCGGCATTCTCCATTTTGACGCTTGTCAAGTTTCCTTCGATCATCTTGAAGCAGACGTCGACAAAATCGTCTTTGATTAGAGCGAGAAGGTTGATTATTTCTGGGTCGCCTGGACGGCTGTTGTTCTCGAGAACTTTGATTCCGTGGCCTGTATGCATAAAGGCAAGATAGAGCGGGACACCTCTAAGGGCGGAGTCATCTTTGATTTTAGCTTTCCATCCTTTGAAAATCTTATTGGCCAAAGTGAGTTCCTCTTCGCGTTCAGCCGCAGTTAGAAAAGGCATTTTGTCGTCAATGTCCTTGTATGAGCCCATGCCTCCTGTGTTCGGTCCGCGGTCGTCGTCGAAGGCACGTTTATAATCGCGCGTGTCAGGAAGGGCGATAAAATGCTTGCCATCGCAGAACGCCATGAAACTGGATTCTTCCCCATCAATTTTCTCTTCGATTATAACGCTGCCGTACTTGAAGTTGGACATAAAATGCTCAAAAAGTTCCTCGCGGTTAGCGAAATGGTCGCCCCAAACGCCCACACCTTTCCCGAGTGCCGGTTTATCAGGTTTAACGACAGCCTGATTATCAAGTTCATCCAGCCAACGCCAAACAGCGACCTTAACATCTCCAGATCCCTTGTAGTCGGCGGGGCTAAAAACTTTGAACCTCGGGTTCGCTTCCGGCGCAATCTCGTCGAAAAGGACGCGCTGCTCCACTTTGCTGACTTCTATAGCGTACTGTTGCTTTGGGCAGATAACGGGTATGCCGGTTGATTTTTCAATTTGGTCGCGGACGCCTTCTATTATGGGTTTTTCTGACCCGACAAGGACGAAGTCGATTCTGTCTTTGTTTGCTTGGGCGAATTTGCATATCTCCGTCACATCAAGACTAGGGATAACGGCGTGTTTTGTAGCTTTCTCGGCATTGTAGGGGTTGCGTTGTTTATCAGCGATGTAGAGTTCCACTTGGTAACGTGTGCTTTGCAGCAACGCGTCGACCATGGCAACCTCTCTTGCACCGTAAGAAATTACGAGTACGCCTATTTTCTCCATAATGGTTACACCTGTAACTGCAAGCGGGTAAGAAGGTTGACGGTTTTGCTATTCTTTGGTTTGGGCTTCTTCGGTTTCATAGATTCTTGATTTTTCCTCGTAGCCTTCAAGGAACCTCTTTTTCATAGCGTCAGCCATCTTTTGAGCGCAGGGCGTTGGGTACTTGCCAGTGATACAGGCCATGCATAATTCATTTTCTGTTTGACCTGTCGCCTTCACCAATTCTTCAATCGACTGATAGCACACGCGGTCTGCGCCGATGATTTTGGCGATTCCCTCTGCATTGTGTTTG
>Ga0187880_1002271_pt1 | contig 15014 bp, 11 predicted proteins | sample June2016WEW_19_4_FD_132998 | JGI IMG/M metagenome (GOLD analysis project Ga0187880, IMG submission 132998) | Peatland microbial communities from SPRUCE experiment site at the Marcell Experimental Forest, Minnesota, USA - June2016WEW_19_40 | ecosystem: Environmental > Terrestrial > Soil >...
GATCGGCCGCAGCCAGGGCACCAACAGGCTCGGCTCATAGCTCACCGGACGCCCCGTAAGGATCAGCGGACCCCGCTCTACCGCCTGCCGGTGCAACGCCCGAATCGCCGCCTTGCGGTGATAAGTGGACGGGTTTGTCGGCCCGGGAAATAGCCTTGTCCCTTCCGCGTCTTCTGGAAACGAGGTCGCTGGGGGGGGCACGACTGTTGGCGGGAAGCGGTCGTAGATGATGGTGCCTTGGGCGCTGGCGCTCAAAGGTGCGAGATGCAGGAGACACACCAGTGCCAGCACGAGCCGGCACTGGCGGTTCATTTGCATCTGTGCGCGGAGTTTCACGCTGGTTTAGCTTACCGCACCTGCACGATACGGTAAAACCGATTTGTTAATCCGGCGGTGGAGAGAGCAAATGCAGTGTTGGTTTTGGTGGCGCTCAGCTCACCGCTGGCGTATTGCCAGTTGTTGCTGGAGGCGAGGGAATTCACATATTGGATTCGGCACACGCGTCCAACGTCGCAAGTCCATTTCAGAGCAACGGTGTTGGAAGCGGGAAATGCTGTGATTTGCGTGATCTTCGGCTGGATCGGGGGCTGTGCGACGTTCCCGGAGAGCATGATTGAGGTGTTCTGGTAGCTGGTTTGTCCTTGGCTGTTGAGAAGGTTGCCCTTGTGGGTGACCTGGACGGTGTAAGTGCCGGTTGCAGTCGTCGGAAATGAGGGTTTCTGGTCTTGGGAAGCTGGCCGGGATGCCGGGCGGAGTCACGGGTTCGCCTTTTTCGATGTGCTGGATGACAACCAGGTTGCGGGCGAGAAGCTGGGCCAGCAGGTCTTTCTTGGCGGAGAAGCCATAGGCGGCGCGGACGGTGGTGTGCAAGGCGGCGTGGGGGTCTTTGAGGGGGTTCGCGCCGGGGAGTTCCAGCGTGCGGTAGATGGCGCGCAGGTCGCCTTTAGTACGTCCAGAACGCCGGGATGACCAAACGCCTGGAAAAGGCGGTCCAGGAAGATTTGTGCCTGGCCCTTCTCATCCCCGGTGATGTAGTGCTGCGCCCAGCCAACAAACTCAGTGAGTTTTTCCTCACGCGACCTGGGATGGTTTTACGGGAAAGGCTGGGTGGGGGCCGGCAGGGAAACGTGAAACGTGAAACGTGATGCGTGACGGGAAACGTCCGGGCGACGGTCGCCAAGGAGGTGGCCCCGGGGGATGGGGGAAAACGACCACCACCCGGATAGAGTCTGCTCAGCGCTTATCCTCGCGGTCGCGGCGAACGGGCGGGGCGGGCAGGATTCGAGCTGCGAGAGTGCCGTCGTCAACGGTCATATAATACGCTCCGTGGAGCAGTTGGTTGACCTGCGAACGGGTGAGGGTTGCGTCATGGAAGAAGGCGGTGTGGCCGCTTGTGCGGACAAGGGGCTGACCAAAATCTGACACGAGACGCTCTGTCGCGCGATGGTGGTTCGGGTCGAGGATTTGGGCGGAGGAGAATTGACCGGCCAGGCTGAGTTCGCTTCGGAGCGTGTTGCCCGTCAGGATGAACGAGCCGGTGCCAACGACCTGGGGCGGGTGGCACGGCCTGGGGTGTGGGGTGAGAAACTCAACTGTGAACTGGATTGATTGCCTGGTTGAGCCAATGTCGCCAGCGCGGATGGGTTTGTCCGGGCGGGTTTCGTATGCCCAGTCCACAACCGCAGGGGCGAACTCAAATAGGAGGCCGCCCGGGCCAGGTTCCGGACTGGGCAACCGGACGCGAACCCAGCCGTGGTGCGGGCCGTCGGCTGCGTAGAAGCGAACGCCCATGTAAGCTACTCCCAGGTCTCCAATTGAGCCGCTCCAGCCGCTGTGGACAAGTTGTCCGTTGATGTCGCGTCCATACAAGCTCCACCAATAAGCGGCGAGCCCCGCGCCGAACCAGGGTGTGCCCCAAAGTGCACCAATCGGCGCGTTGCTGCCGATCTCCGCACCGAAGGGTTGCAGGAGCGCATCGTAGCCTGCGATCAGCATTTGATCTGTGCCCACGGCGCCGACATAGTACGGCCATAGGGCGAAGCTGCTTGGGTAATCATCGGTACCGATGGGGCCGGATGACCAGAAGGAGAAGTCCCCAGCGCCGTCATCATTGAGGTCTATGCTTCTCGTAGCGTAGTCAGGTGGTACTGGGAATGATGGCCCGCTGGAATAGGCGATGGCGCACTGGGCAGAGGTTGCCGTGAGGCAGGTGAGCGAGAGGAGGGCGTTCAGGGCTTGTTTTTTCATAGGCGAAACCGGTTTTGCGAACGACGGGTGAACAGTAGCAGAATTCCCAAAAACCACAAGGAAATACAGGACGGCTCGGGCACCGCGCCGGCGAGGATGACTGGATAGCAGAATCCAAGGGGTTTCCGAGGCGGCATTGGGCCGCCAGAGAAACGCGAAGGTCTCGCAAGGGTCGCTTGGCCACGTCAGGAGGATGTTTGTGGAGATCGTCTGGGAACTCAGGCCTTGAACGCTGGAGGGTTCCAAGGCTTGGGCTGCTCGCGCGTAGGGTGCAGGCACGCACACGAGAAGGAATGCTGTTCTGGCCCACGGCCAGAACGCCGGGATGACCGAACGCCTGTAAGAGGTGGTCGAGGAAGATTTGTGCCTGACCCTTCTCATCCCCGGTGATGTGGCGCTGCGCCCAGCCAACGAACTCAGTGAGTTTTTCCTCACGCGACATGGGAGGTTTTTACAGGAAAGGCTGGGTGGGGACCAGCAGGGAAACGTGAAACGTGATGCATGACGCGTGATGCGTGATGGGGAACATCCGGGCGACGGTCGGCAAGGAGGTGGCTCAGGGGATGGGGGGAGACAACCACCGTCCGGATAGATCAGTGCTGAGCGCTTTCTTCCTTCGCTGTACTCGCCGTGTTGCTGGAGAGAATCGGGCAAGTTAGATAAAAGGTGCTTGTGTTCGTGCCAAAATGAGCCGCTAATTCCAGTTCGGCGTAGGGATACATGAAGTCGAGTGGCTGCATCCCGGGCCTGTCGAAGTAGTAGAGTCGCACGTCGGTGATAGTGAGTTGCGTTGCGTGGAGTGAGGCGGTCCAATCGAAGTCCTGCATCGGCGCAACTGCTCGCCCTTCTCTGATGAGGGCGATCACCTCGTCCGGCGAAGCGAGGGCACGAATCTGGTGCGGCGACAGGTTTCTCCAAACGAGCTCGAAGCGTTTGATTTTGCCGCGGTTGCCAAACTCAATCCAGAAGGATTTGCCTGCGTCCGGTACACCGTCAACGCGACGAACAAACGAAATACCACGCTGGAAGACTTCTTCTGTAAGCTTTTGTCTATGGGAGTCCAGTTTCCCCTGCACTGCGGGGTATCGGCTTCGCGGCTTATCGGCCAATAGGGAGCGATCTATGCCAAGTCGAAGCAGGCAATCGAGAGCCAAGGTTTCAACCTTAGCATCATCAGGAACACCTTCGACTGGGTCTCTTGCGCTGTCGGACTGATCCATATATTGGACCCACCCGAGTGCGGGAGCGATCAGCAGGGAGTGGTTCCGGGTTGTCTTCTTGTCCCGGAAATACATGAGGTTTCTATCCGGAGACAGGTTGGACGGCGGCTTCGCCGCGTCGGTGGCCTGAAGGTGGCCGATCGCCAGCAAATTGGTAATCACCGCTGTTGGGAACGTCTGCGGGATTACCCTATAGACCCAGAGGGCTTTCGGCAGGTCGTTGGTGGCCTGCCAGATGACTTGCACGGTGGCTGGCGGCTGGTATCGCTCTCCAGGGGGGAGGGCTGCGGTGTCCAGCCGAAGTGGATCGGCTAGACATGGCAGGCCGGCAACAATAATGAGAGCAATTACGAGATTTCTCATTACTACAGCGTGATTAGCCGTCACGGTCTTGTTTTCCTTGATCAGCCCAGTGTATCGCGCCGGAGCGGAAGAGTCATTTACCCGTGTTCGTAGTTTGTGAAGGCGAGTTGGTGAGCGACGCCAAGCCCCACTTGAGTCGCTTCATGAGAGGCAATGTCTCCAAGTAGTTGTCCGGCAGGCCAAGCAGGCGAAAATAGTTGGTCGGCGTGGGGACGTGGGGAGCGTATCGGTCGGTATTGGTGTACCTTGCGACGTTCTTGGTGATGCCCGAGACATCCACGGTAACAGAAGGAAACTCATCTTCGTCATCACCCTCAACGCGCCAGGCGACGTTGAACACGGGCAGCGGATAAATGGTTCCGTCTGTCTCCTCGAATCTATATTGATTAACAGCGGGCGGCTCTTTGAGGCGGAGTTGTCTTTCGGTAAACCCAAGCCCGTGCAAGATGCCTCGCGCTATGGCCTCGGCCTCTTTCGCCGTAATCTTGCTCTTAATCTTAGCGAGCCGTGCCGACTCGTCGTCTTTATGGCGAAACGAGAACGGCTCGTACTTGCAATCTTGAAAGATATCAAATGTGTTCCGCGAAAGCGACCAATTGAAGCGGCCACCTCTTGTACTTAGACCGCCGTCTATTCCGTAAGGCGTCGGGGTCAGTGTGAAAAGCACGTCGTTGACTGTGAGCGGGGCAGGAAGATCGAGCTTCCACTTCACCCGGGTTTCATTGGCGAGCGCAAGCATCGAGTTCAAACAATACTCCTCAAAGGCCAGCGTGTTGGTCGCAATCCGAAACAGGTCCGGCTGCTTTACGCGCGAGCGGGCCGCCGCAATGGCGTTGGTGGGCACGAGCATTATTCCATGCCTATCCGGTTGCGTGCCAAAAGTGAAAACCTTGGAATCAGCCCTGTCCCAACAAAGGGGAACACGCATGAAACTCATACGCAGAACCCCATTTTGGCACGCAACCGGATAGGCATGCATTATTCCCCTCCCCGCAACCTGCGCGGGGAGGGACGGTGTGGCGGCGACCAACAGGCCACAGGCAATCCAGCGAAGGCGCATTTTCACGTTAGTAGTCAATTATCAGGTCGTTAGCGCCATACAGCTTCATGCCCCCCGACGACGCAGGAGCGGCAGTCTCCGCCGCGGCTTTAGCCCCCGTTATATCACGTAGCGGACCGCCACTGCCGTTTCGCTGCGCCCACTTGTTCCAGAATGTTGAAACGTAGGTTGCATGATCGGTATTGAAAATGTAGCCCCCCAACAAGCCACTCATTTTCTTCCGTGACCAGCCCATGAACGCCCGGGGTCGGATGCCGCGTTTGTCAATAAAGTCACTCCCGGTCATACCCTCAACTTTCGGAATGCCGAACGCTTGGGGCCAATTTCCGTCTGCGGTCAGGCAGCCGTCGAGAAACATGAGTGCATATTGGTGACGACCAGCGGGTTCGTATTGTTGCCGAGGAAAGCGTTGGCGGCTGCAATATTGAAGTAAACGGTCTCCGCCCGAAGGCTGCCGACGTTGGCGTGACCGAAGTAGAAGAAGTCCCTATTCCCGCTGTTGGTGAGCAACTCGGTGACTTCATGAGCGACTTCGTGTTCATCTCGCTGGGGCGCTGGGGCGAAGAATGGGCACTTGGAGCTGGATAGTGATCGGACCACTGAGCCTCTCCGCTATGCCGACCAAATCGACCTTCGGGGCCACGAAAGCTTCGGGCTCATCCCCAAATTTGCTGTCGTAGTAGGGCATACCGTAGTTAATGGTGAGTTTGGTGATGTCGGTACGGGGTCCGGCTTTGGGGGGCAGTACGATTTGGCCACTGTTCAGCCCTTCGGCGATTTCCTCCGGGGAGAGGCATTCCCGGAGTTCGTACGGCTTCAGGTTCCTCCAGTACAGTTGCAGCTCAACCACCTTGCTGTGGTTTCCAAACCCGACCACCATTCCGCCGTTCAGCGCGATTCCGCCGACGTTGATTCCGTCAATGCGGCGACGAAAAAACACCGTGAACCTGTTCGTAAGGTTGACTTCACGCTTGGTTTTCTGGTCAATGAACCCGGTCGTCCGCGTCTCCCAGTGGAGGTCCGGATCAGAGGTCCCGGGCTTGGTGGCAATCTGGGAAAGGTCAATGCCAACCATTCGGAGATACCTGAGCCCGAGGCGCGTGGTCTCGCGCTGGTCAGGGACTTCGACAACCGGCTGGAAGTATCCGTCGGCCTCCGCCTTGGGGTCGTAATAGTCTATGAAGCCCAGCTTCGGGCAGATTGCCAGGTGCTTGTAATGCCCATCGAGGTTGCCAAAAAAGAGCGCATGCTTGTCCTTCTCTGCGAAAGCGGCGGGTGCCCTTGTGCAGTCTGACATCCTGAATGAGGCAAGAGCCAGCACATTGGACATGACGGCATCTGAAAACTCTTGTGGGTACACCCTGTAAACCCAGAGCTCGTTGGGCCACGCGTTAGTAGGAGCGGCCCACACGATTGGGATCTGTGCGAGTGGGGCGGACCTTGGGGTGGCCGAAGGCCCGCCGCTGACCATGAGCGCACCCCACCCGAGGGCGATCAACGAGGCAAGTGCTGTCCTCAAGGAAAGACTGGGGAGTCCCGCTTTACCAAGTTACGTGGTGCGGGGTTAGGGTTTGCCGGGGTGTTGGTGTTTTTGAATCGTGTCGTCAATGCAGTCAGGGTAGCCGGCGACACGGAAGGTGACAATGTTGAGATTGGTGGCCCCCGCGTATTCCTTCGTGCCAGCAGCAAACCAGGCATCGGCGCGAAGAAGCGGCAACTCTTAGTCCTCCGGGAGAACTCACCAACGCGAAGGAGCTGGACGGGAACCCTCGCCGGTTATGGGCAGAGTCAGAGGGCATTGGAACCAGACTGGTGTGGTGGTGTCGTCAAGTTCGGCAAGCGCTTCAAACCGGGCGAAGGGAGCCACGTAATCCATTGGGTCGCCTTGGAAGTGCCCGTCATAATAAAAGCTGGCTTTGATGATGACGAGCTTTTTCAACCTGCTTGGGAGAGAGCCGAGGGGCGCTCCGCCCGCGTAGTGGCCTAGGGTGAGCCGCCCCGACCTGAGCCATTCTGCGATCTGCTGAGTGGATGGGCAATGGTGCAGTTCGATTGGTCTTATGTTTCGCCAGCAGATCTGCAGCGAAGCAACCCTGGCGTTGTTTCCAAAGCGGATGATTACACCTCCGCAGGTTCCCATCCCCCAAACGTCCAGCCCATCAATCCGCCGAGTAAAGCGCACCCCGAAAATGTTTGTCCGGGCAACCTCTGTGCCCGTCTTTTCGTCCGTGTACCTGAGGGTTCCGACCTCCCAGTGCAGGTCGAGGTCGCAGGAGGCGGGCTTGGTGGCGAGCTGCGAGACGTCAACGCCGACCAAGCGGAGGTAGTTTAGGCCGAGCTGGGTAGCCTCCTGTTCGTTCGGCACGCCAACAACAGGAGTGAATTGATTAGGGGCCTCTGCCTTTCCATCCCGATAGTCGAGAAAGCCCAGCGAGGGGCAGATGGCCAAGTGCCTAGACGTGTCAGGACTGGAGAAGTACGTGGCTTTCTTATCGCGCTCCTGGAGTTCGGACGGCGGAGCGGTTCGGTCCTTGGCCGTGAAGGAGCCAAGGGCCATGAGATTCGAGATGACTGCCGCCGGGAACTCCTGAGGAAGCGCCTTATAGACCCACAGAGTTTCTGGCCAAGTGCTGGGCAGCGCGGGCCACGTGATTTCAGCGTGTGGCAGGCCGGCGGGAGTTGCATTGGTGACACCGCCGGAACTGCCGCCCCGTGCGACAGTCCCGGCCAGTAGGAGCAATGAAACGAGAGTCCTCACGGGTAAACCTGGTAGTCCTGTTTGGCTAGGTTCGTCGGGTTGGGCTTCGGGTTGCTGGGGGAAGTATTGCTGTCAAGTGTGTCGTCCATGCACTCCGGGTAGCCTGTTACCCGGAAGGTGACGGTAATCGTGATCGGGCTGGTAAGCGGCTCGTGGTAGGCTTTAAAGGCCGCATCGCGCCACGCGTCGCGCACTTTCTCACCCCGGGTGTTGAGGTACTGCGCCCAGTACTTCCCTATGTTCTCCGTCATGAATGAAACGCTGGCCGCTCCGCAGACCAAGTGAGTGGTCTTGAGCGGAATGCCGCCATTGGATTGCATCTTCTGCCAATTCGGATCGCACAAAGAATTGCAGGCGAGGATCGCCAGCCATTTCAAATTGCCGCCAAGCCCGAACTGGCACATGCGAATCCACGGGTTGCTGGCGTCATTTGGATTGCAACTGGGGAAGTAGGTTTGCAGGCTTCCGTTGGCCCCGTGACTGTAATCCGGGTCGCTGCCGTAGTTGCCGTGGCTCATGAACAAGCCAATTGTGCCTTGGGTAAAGATCTCGCCGCCGTTGTAGCCCTGATCGCTCCTTCTGACCGAATTGGCGGAAAGGTCGCCGTTGCGCTGCTGCGGGAACGCAAGCGTCCAGCCCTTCTTTTTCATTGCCTGGATGAACTCGACCGCGAGGTTATCCGAATCAGGAGCGGGATAAGCCGTGCGCGATGAGAGGCTCCCCTCGAGGTGCATAGGCTGCGGGAACGGGGACATACCGTTGTTGGGGACGTTGAACGTGTTCGTATTCGGGTAGCTGTAGTAGGCCACGCCGTAATTACCCTTGGCGTTCTTCACCCCAACGGCCGACGGGCGTGTCGGGGCAGTCGTGCTCTGCGCCGATGGGCCGGAATAAGAAAGTGGGCCGGTCGGGCTTAGGTTCCCCAACCCGACCTGCATGGATAGTTTATTGCCGAGGAGTGAAGCAAGCAGTCTTTCGCAGGTCGCGTCACTGAGATCTATCCGCATCGGCTCCGTGGGACCATAGATATTTTCCCAAGCGACCAATTGCCCGTTCGTGCGGATTGGGGGCATGGGCGGCGGGAGTATGAAATAGTAGTCCAGTCCGTCGGCGATCGCCTGCCAGGCGGAGCTTGGGGAAAGCCCGTCCGCGGCGGGAGTCGAGGGAAGACTGCTGGCCATGCCGGGCACCGGGGGTGGTCCGCCGCCGCCAGTTGGCGGCTGCACAATCAAGGCCTGTCCATTCGTTTGGGCTGTAATGCGGTAATTATACAAGCCGTCCGGGATCGCCTGCCCGGCATCTCCCGTGCCATCCCAATTAAACAGCATCGCGCCGCCGCTTCCGGTTACAGTGCGGACTGCGTTGCTGTTTTCGTCAAGGATTTGCAGTGTCCAGTTCACGTTGGCGGCAAAGGTGGCGGTGACTTCCTGGGTCTGGCCGAGCGAGGGTTCGAAGAACGCCTCGCTGAAAGCCACCTTGGTGATGAGGTTGGTGAACGTGACGGAGACGTAAGGCGAGACGGCGCGGCCAATGTTCACTGGCGAATCGCTATTGCCAAAACTTGATTCGGCGGTTGCGGTCGCAAACAGCACGTGGGGGCCATTGGGCCACTCGCACGTGTTGATGACGTAATTGGTACCGTCATCGCTGTGCCACATTTCCTGCCCGTCAACAAAAAGCCTTGTGCTCAGCACGGGAAAGCTGCTCGTGGCCACCACCGAAACGGTCATTTGGCCGGACAACGTTGCCCCAGCAGAGGGTGAGGTGATGGTGACATGTGGGCTTGGCCCGGTGTTGGTCCCCTCATCGACGATTCGATAGAAGCGCTGTCCAGTATATTTCGGATGCGGTACTGGGGGCTCGGTATTGTAGTCTCCGGTGTCGAGCCAGAAGGTGTTCGTCCCATGCGACGGGTACTGGTCGTAGAGCGTCTGCCAAACGGGACCTCCCTGCGAGATGTCTTGAAGCTGGTCCGCATACTCGATTCGGTAAACCGTGTTCGATTCGCTTTGCCAGTTTAGGATAATCGCTCCTTCCTCCGTCGCCCTTGCTCCGGTGAATTGGAGCTGTGCGTTGGCCGAGCCGGCCAGGGTGATGATCGCTGCGATGATGGCTCCTTGTTTGAATAGTTTCATAAGTTCCATTTGCTTTAGTTATGCTGAACGTGACTGGTCAGTCTTGTTCAGCGAGACTGATATTAGCGGGCGCGGAACGGAGGGCAAGAACAAAATGGCGCTCCTACACGGGGCGTGTGTGGTGAGGTTTTCCCGTTTCTGTTTCCGTAGCTCAAGTGGCTAAAACGGAACGGGAAATCATTGGTGAAGCGGTCCTCAGGTATCGCAGGCGGGCGGGGCTGAGCCAAGAGGCCCTCGCCGAGAAGGCGGATGTCCACCCCAACTACGTGGGGAGAATTGAGCGTGGCGAGTGTTCCGCGACCGTCGGAATTCTTCTCAAGCTTACCAGGGCACTTGGGATTCGCCCCTACAAGCTCTTCTTGGGGCTTTGAGGCCAGAGGTGCACAGTGTGGCCGGTTCCTTTCCAGCAAGGGTGGCAATTGAGCGTTTTCACCGACTCGGTTAAGGGCTGGTTGAATGCCGGGCTGGGATTGCTCTACCCGGAGGTCTGCCAGCTTTGCCGCGCAGCGCGGGCGACTCCGGCGGAGGGCTATGTTTGCGGCGATTGCCGGGCCAAGGCGCGGTTCATCGAGGAGCCGTTCTGCGACCGGTGCGGCCGGCCATACGAAGGGGCCATCACGACCCGGTTTGAATGCGCCAACTGCCGGGAGATGGAATGGCAATTCCAGTCGGCGCGCTCGGCGGTGGTGGCGCGCGACCCGGTGTTGGAGGCGATCCACCGTTACAAATACCAGCGGGCGTTCTGGTTCGAGCCGTTCCTGGCCGACCTGCTCATCCGCGCAGCGCAACCAGCCTTGGCAGGAAAGAACGGGCACACGATTGTCCCGGTCCCGCTGCATCCCGCCAAACAGCGCGAGCGCGAATTCAACCAGGCCGAGCGCCTGGCCGATCGGCTCGGCGCCGCGACGCAGATTCCCGTGAACAAACGGCTGTTGCAGCGCGTCATACCCACACGCACGCAAACGCAGTTGAGCCGCCCGGAGCGCCTGGCTAATGTCCGCAACGCCTTTGCCATGCGGAAGGGCCAGCGTTTGAACGGCGAGCGCATTGTGCTGGTGGACGACGTGTTTACGACCGGCGCGACCACCAGCGCCTGCGCCCGGGTGCTGGCCGCCGCCGGCGCGGGCGAAGTTTGCGTCTGGACAGTCGCGCGCGGAATTTGAATAATCTCAGGCTGACGTTTAAGATGAGATTTGCCATGACTATGAAGAGCGCGAAGCCGGCGGGCGACTCGCGACACTTGACCCTTAACCGCCAACGCCTGTGAGCATGACAACGACCTCCTTCACGAAGAAGACCCTGGGGCTGGAAACGGCTGAGCCAGCCGTCACACCGCCGCCGGCAACTCCCAATACGACGTTCGCCAAGAAACCCAAGCTTCCGAGCCGCAAGTCCAAGAAGCGGGACATTCCCGAGGGCCTCTGGACCAAGTGCCCGAAGTGCGCGACGATGGTGTTCGACAAGGAGCTGGACGAGAACCTGAAGGTCTGTTCGCAGTGCCAGCATCACTTTCCCATTGGCGCGCGCGAGCGCATTCATTCGCTGGTGGAAACGTGCACGTTCGAGGAGATGGACGCCGAGATGACGAGCGTGGACGTGCTCAGCTTCACCGGGGTGGCTTCCTATACCTCCAAGCTCGAGGACTATCAGAAATCCACCGGCCTGAAGGACGCGGTGACCACGGGCATCTGCAAGATCGGCGAGCACCGGGCGGGGCTGGGCGTAATGGATTTCAGTTTCCTGGGGGGCTCGATGGGGTCGGTCGTGGGGGAGAAGCTGACCCGGCTGATCGAGAAGGCGACGGAGAAGGTCCTGCCGCTCATCATTATCTCGACCAGCGGCGGGGCGCGCATGTACGAAGGCATGTTCAGCCTCATGCAAATGGCCAAGACCTGCGCCGCGCTCGCTTATCATGCCCAGGCGAGGCTGCCCTATATTAGCGTGCTCACACACCCGACAACGGCGGGCGTCATGGCCAGCTTCGCCAGCGTGGGCGACCTTATCATCGCCGAACCGGGCGCCATGATCGGGTTCGCCGGCCCGCGCGTCATCAAAGACACCACCCAGGCGGAGTTGCCGCCCGGCTTCCAGACCGCCGAATTCCTGCTCGACCACGGCCTCATTGATGCCATCGTGCCGCGCAAAGAAATGAAGCCGCGGCTCATTGAATATTTGAGTTACCTGGCAGACGGGCAACGGTGAACCCCAACTTCCGAAGCCCGCAAGCCAACCTGGGAACACTTTTATGAGGAGTCTTTTCGCGCCCGCACTTGCCCTGTTCTTGTACGTTGTCTGCCTGGCGCGGCCCATTCTGGCCGCTGAGCCGCAAACGGTCCCGGCGGAGAAGCCGCCGGCAGTCAAGGACCTCGACACGCCGCGCGATTTCCCCAAGGTAGACTCGCGCGAAGCCTGGCAGGCGCGCGCCAAGGAGATTCGCGAGCAGGTGCTCGTGAGTTGCGGTCTGTGGCCGATGCCTGAGAAAACCCCGCTCCAGCCGCATGTCTTCGGCACGATTGAGCGCGCGGGTTACAGCGTGGAGAAGGTCTATTTCCAGCCCCTGCCCGGCTTTTACCTCGCGGGGAACCTGTATCGTCCGCTCGGGCGGGGCAAGGGGCCATTCCCCGCCATCCTAAACCCGCACGGGCACTGGAACGAAGGCCGGCTGGCGGACAACAAAGACGGCAGCATAGCAGCACGCTGTATCAGCTTTGCGCGCCAGGGCATGATCGCGTTTTCCTACGATATGGTGGGCTATAACGACACCTTCTTTCCTGATGGCCCCAACGCGCCAGCGGACCAGGATTACCTGCGGCACCGCCAGTTCGCGACGAACCAAGTTAACCTGCTTTGGAATGTGAGCTTGATGGGGCTCCAGACGTGGGACAGCATCCGCGCGCTGGATTTTCTGGAGTCCCTGCCGGACGTGGACCGCAATCGATTGGCCTGCACGGGGGAATCCGGAGGCGGCACGCAGACCTTCATGCTCGGCGCGGTCGATGATCGACTGGCCGCGCAAGCCCCCGTGGTGATGGTCTCGCATACGATGCAAGGCGGCTGCTTGTGTGAGAACGCGCCCGGGCTGCGCGTGGAATACTCGAACATGGAAATCGACGCTGCGGCTGCGCCGCGTCCCCAGATTCTGGTCGCGGCCAGCGGGGATTGGACGAAAGACACGCTTAAGGTTGAAGGTCCGGGCATTGAGCACATCTACCAGCTTCTGGGCGCACCGGATAAACTCAGATACGTGCGCTTCGACTTCGGCCACAATTACAACCAGACCAGCCGGGAGGCGGTTTATGACTGGTTCGGGCAGTGGCTGTTGAAACATCCCGCCCCTGCTTTGCTCAAGGAGAGGCCGTATCAGAAAGAACCCGACGCCGATTTGCGTGTGTTTCCAGACGGCAAGTTGCCGGACGGTGCTTTGAGCGAAGCACGGATCATCGAATACTTGAAGGAACGTCACCGGGTGCAGTGGGAATCGCGAGTGGTCCGGGACGAGGCCGGGCTGGAGGAGTTGAAACGGGTGATCGAGCCGCTTTGGCAGCACACGCTGCTGGTCGGGTGGCCTGAAACCACGGTGCGATGCCGGGCGGAGAAGGTGAGACAGTCGGGCGAATTCACTGCCGCCTCGCTCACAATCAGCCGTGCGGAAGGAGGCTCGGCCATTCTGGCGAGCTACTGGGCTCCACCGGGTATCCTTAACAGCACGGTGCCCAGGGTGGTGGTGATCTGCAGCGGCAAGGATGCGCCGGCGCCGCCGGACGCTGACGCTAAGCCCGCCGGCCTGCCGCTGGCCCTTCTCCAGCGCGGCTTGGCGGTCCTCGTGGTGGATCGCTTCAGCACTGGAGCCCCACCCAACCAATTCACCAATTTCTACACCACCTACAACCGCACTGAACTCCAGGAGCGCGTGCGCGACCTGCTGACGGTCTGCTCGGCTGCCGGCTCGGCGGCGGACCCGCGAGGGCCACACTTCTTCGACGTGACCTTGCTAGGCGCCGGTCGCGCCGGTCTCTGGGCTCTGTTGGCTGCACCGGCGGCAGGGGCCGTCATCGCCGATTGCGATGAACTTGATGCCACGAGCGACGAAGCGCTGCTGGCGCCGGATCTGTTTTGCCCCGGCATCCGAAACATCGGCACGTTTGAAGGCGCCGCGATGCTCGCAGCACCGCATCCCCTGCTCCTGCACAATACCGGCACAAATTGCCCGACGGGCTCGCTCCGCGCGGCCTACCGCGCGATCGGCGCGAGCGCCAAGTTGCGCGTGGCCGCAGCCGCCCTGCCAGATGATGAACTGGTGAGGTGGATTACCAAGGCGCAAAGGTAAGAGCCTGTTTCCGAGGTAGTACGGAAGCAGTCTGTCGAGGCAAGAACGGACGGGCGTCGGGTAAGTTTGCGCGTTGCAAATAAGCGCTCATGGCTTATGCTCGTGGCCTGATGAAAGGCATAATCCTGGCTGGTGGCGCTGGTTCAAGGTTGTTCCCACTTACCCTGGTGGCGAGCAAGCAGCTTCAACCGGTCTATGACAAACCGATGGTGTACTACCCGCTAACGACGCTGATCGAAGGCGGCATCCGGGAGTTATGCCTCATCTCCACGCCGCAAGATTTGCCTCGGTTCCGCCAGTTGCTCGGGGACGGCAGCGCCTGGGGGTTGTCCATTGACTACCGCGAACAGGCCAAGCCGGAGGGCATTGCCCAGGCGTTTCTTATCGCCGAGAGCTTCATCGGCAAGGATGCCGTCACGCTGATCCTCGGCGACAACGTGTTCTACGGCGGTGACAGTTTCTACCGGGCCTTCGCTGACTTCAAAGGAGGCGCGACGATCTTCGGGTATCACGTCAACGACCCGGAACGGTATGGCGTGGTGGAGTTCGACGGCCAAGGCCAGGCAATTTCAATTCAGGAGAAGCCCAAGCAGCCGAGGAGCAACTACGCCGTACCTGGCCTCTATATTTACGACAACAACGTGGTGACGATTACCCGGAACCTGAAGCCGTCCGCGCGGGGGGAGCTGGAAATAACTGATGTGAATGTCGAGTACATGCGGCGCAAGCAACTGCACGTGCACCGGCTCAGCCGCGGTTTCGCCTGGCTGGATGCCGGCACGAGCAGCAGCCTGCACGAAGCCTCGGCTTACGTGCAGACCATCGAAAAGCGGGCCGGCATCAAGATCGGCTGTCCGGAGGAGGCGGCTTTCCGCCGTGGTTTCCTGTCACTGGACCGGCTCGA
>Ga0187880_1002281_pt1 | contig 14991 bp, 8 predicted proteins | sample June2016WEW_19_4_FD_132998 | JGI IMG/M metagenome (GOLD analysis project Ga0187880, IMG submission 132998) | Peatland microbial communities from SPRUCE experiment site at the Marcell Experimental Forest, Minnesota, USA - June2016WEW_19_40 | ecosystem: Environmental > Terrestrial > Soil > Wetlands...
AGGACGGTTATTGGCGCGGGGTCACAATGCCAGATTCTCTCGTGGAAGCAAGCCTCCGCAGGACGTTCTTGGCCTGGTCGGTGCATTTTTCAGGTTGAACCTTGAACGACGGACCCGGGCTACGGCCACCCGGAGGCTACCCTGAGGCCACCCTCAGGCTATCTGGTGGCCAACCGGTAGGCACCCAGAAGCCACCTTGAGGCTACCCTGAGGCTACCCTGAGGCTACCCCGAGGCTACCCCGAGGCTACCCTGAGGCTACCCTGTGCGGCGGGAACAGGCGGACCTGCCAGCGTGGCGCAGGCCAGGAACCCGCGGGATACTCTCGATTGGTCCTCGATTGGTCCTCTATTGGTCCTGGATTGGTCCTCGACTGATGGGTTCTTTTTCCCCTTGCGACCGACCGGCTTGGCTGGGGGTGTGATCCCTGCTTTCGGGTGATGCCCTTTGGCTGGTGCGGATTTCACGTGCTGTCTCCCGGCTCCTGCACCATCCTCGCCGCGGGCCAGGCAGGCAGCCCGGCACGCCCCCACAGCCTTTGAATTAAGAGGTGCAGGAGCAATGGGCCTCCTCTCCCCAGCCCTCTCCTCCCGAGGAGGAGAGGGAGACGCCACCAAGGCGTTCGAGAAAGCGCTTAATTCAACGTCAGCCCGGCACGCCCCTGGCCCCAACCTCTCCGGGCGAACCCGATTTTCGAGGAACTATTTGGCCGTTGCCTTGTCTAACGCTTTATATCTGGCCAAAGGCGCACGAGTATTGCAAATTTGGCCGAGGCCATGAGCGAATTGCAAATCATCGAGGCGGCCCTGCAGCAGGCGTCCCGGCGGCGGCGCTGGGCGCGGGCGTTGCGGGGGTTGTGGCGCGGTCTGCTGGTCGGGGCTGTGTTGTTGTTGGTGGCGATCGGCGTCTGGCATTTGTTGCCGGTGCCTTCCTGGATCGTGACGGCAGCGGCGCTGGCTCCCTTTGTGTGCGCGCTGGTGGGAATGATCATTGGTGGCTGGCACCGGACGCCTTTGCCGGAAGTGGCCCGCTGGGTGGATGGCCACCAGCATTTGCAGGAGCGGCTGAGCACGGCGTTGGAAGTCGCCGGCGGACCGGAGATCGGGAGGTGGCGCGAGCTGGTGCTCACCGATGCCGTCGAACATGTCCGAGGATTGGATCTGCGCCGGCTGGTGCCGTTCCGTCTGCCCCGGGCGACGCGCTGGGCGCTGTTGGTGCTCGCCTTGGGGGCTGGGCTGGGTTTTGTGCCGGAATACCGGAGCAAGGCGTTCCTCCAAAAGAAGGCCGATGCGCAGAACATCAAGGAGGTCGGCAAGCAACTGGCGGACTTGACGCGCCGCACCCTCCAGACCCGTCCGCCGGCCCTCGAACCTACGCTGAAGGCCCTGGAGAGCGTGACGGATCTGGGAGACCAGCTCACCAAGAAGACCTTGACGCGCAGCGAGGCGCTCAAGGACCTGGCCAACGTGGCGGAAAAGCTCAAGGACGAGCTGAAGGAAATGGGCAAGGACCCGGCCCTGAGGAAGATGGAGCAGGCCGCGCGGGCGGCAACCGGGAACGACCCCCAGACCGCAGCCAGCTTGCAGAAGCAGATCGAGGCCATGCAGAAACAGGTGGGCACGCCGACGGGCAATCCCGAAGCCCTCGACAAGCTGAAGAAGGACCTGGAGAAGCTCAAGGAAGCCGCCAAGAGTATGGCCAGCAAGAATTCCCCCGGCAACGAAGCGGAACGGCAGAAGCTGTCCGAGTCGATGTCCGCGCTGTCCAAGCAGATGCAGGAAATGGGCGTGCAATTGCCGCAACTGGACGACGCGATCAAGGCGCTGGAAGCAAACCAGACCGATCTCGTCCTAAAGGATTTGGAAGCCTCCCTCACCGACCTCGAGAAGGTGCGCGACATGGCGAAGTCGCTCCAGCAGCTTCAGCAGCAGGCGGAGAAGCTGGGCAAAGACCTGGCCGAACAACTCAAAAACGGCCAGCCCGAACTTGCCCAGGGGACGCTGAAGAAGATGGTCGCTCAACTGCAATCGGCCAACCTCGCGCCGGAGCAGCTTCAGAAGATTCTGGCGGAGGTGTCCAAGGCAGTTGATCCGGCCGGCAGCTACGGCAATGTCGCCGAGCACTTGAAAAACGCCGGCAAGCAGTTGCAGGCGGGGAACCAACCCGGCGGGGCGAAAGCGCTGGCCGCGGCGGCCAAGGAGTTGGAGAAACTGTCTCAGCAAATGGGCGATGCGCAGGAGTTGGCGGCGACGCTCGACAGCCTGAACCAGGCCTCTATGTGCATTGGCTCGGGCCAGGGATGGGGGGCGCGCACGGGCAACCGGCCGGGATACAATCCTAATGGCAGCGGACCGGGCGGCGGCGTCGGCACCTGGGGAGATCCCAACGCGCAATGGGACGGCCAGTGGAGCGATCACTGGGACAATTCGGGCGCCATCCGGCCGGACGAGGATCCGATGGGCCACACGGACCGCGGCGAGGGCGAGTTGAGCGAGGCGCTCAAGCCCACGAAGGTGAAAGGCCAATTCAAGCCCGGCGGCCAGATGCCGAGCATTACCCTCAAAGGCGTGAGTATGAAGGGACAGAGCAAAGTGGCCTACGAGGAATCGGCTACCGCCGCGCAGTCCGACGCCCAGAGCGCCTTAAGCCAGGAAAAGGTCCCCCGCGCCTACCAGGGGGCGGTGAAGGATTATTTTGACGACCTGAAGAAGTGATCGCGTGGAAGGTTGCAGGTTGCAGGTTGCAAGTTGAGCGGCGGTCGTTAGCCTGCCTCTTTGCCGGTCAGACAACGCAACAAGAGCATTACAGCAGAACCTTATGGCCACAGTAAAACAGTTTGAGGACTTGCACGTTTGGCAAGGGAAAAACCTGCAACCTGCAACTTTCAACCTTCAACCCATAGAATGAATACCGAAGAACAAATCCAGACCTTTCGCCAGGCCCATTCGGCATTGCGGGCGGAACTCGGCAAAGTCATCGTCGGCCAGGATGCCGTCGTCGAGGGGACGCTCATTGCGCTGTTCGCAGGCGGGCATGTGCTGCTCGAAGGGGTGCCGGGGCTGGGCAAGACGCTGCTCGTACGCACACTTGGCGAAGTGCTGGATCTCTCGTTCAGCCGCATCCAGTTCACGCCCGACCTGATGCCAGCCGATATTCTTGGCACAAATATCGTGATGGAGGTGCCCGGCGGACGGCGCGAATTCCAGTTCCAGCGCGGGCCGATCTTCGCGCACTTAGTGCTGGCAGACGAAATCAACCGCGCGACGCCGAAGACCCAATCGGCGTTGCTCGAAGCGATGCAGGAGCACCAGGTGACCGCGGGCGGCGAACTCCGCAAGCTGGTGGAGCCATTCTTCGTCATGGCGACGCAGAACCCGATTGACCAGGAGGGCACCTACCCGCTGCCCGAAGCCCAGCTTGACCGGTTCTTTTTCAAGATACTGGTGGGTTATCCTACGGCCGAAGAGATGACCGAAGTGCTCTCGCGCACTACGACCGGCGCGCGCCCCGATGTGGAGCGGGTGCTCACCCGCGAGGCATTGCTGGAGCTGATGAAACTGGTGCGAGAGGTTCCCGTGGCCTCGCACGTGAAGGATTACGCCGTGAGGCTCGTGCTGGCGACCCATCCCAAGACGGATACGGCTTCCCCGATTGCCAGCCAATACCTCCGCTTCGGGAGCAGCCCGCGCGGCGGCCAAACCCTGCTGCTCGCTGGCAAGGTCCGTGCCCTCACCGATGGCCGCTTCAACGTCAGCTTTGATGACATTGAGGCCGTCGCTGCCTCCGCCCTGCGTCACCGTCTCATACTGAACTTCGAGGCCGAAGCCGAGGGCATCACTACCGACCATATTATCGGACAGATTCTCAGGGACGTGCCCAGAGACGCAGCGGCAGTGAGCGTGTAGGATCGGCGAGGGGCGTTCACCAGTGCGGTGAGTGCTCCATAAGCGCACATGAAATCCAACTCCAAGCGAGTCGCTGCGCGCAAGGGCCGGGTGATGCTGACGGGCTGCACTGGGTTTAGCTTTCTGACTTGAGCAACTGACCAAAATCAACCATGTTTCGACGTGCTTCAACCCGAAGACATCGTGAGCGACGAATGGGCGGAGTGGTATCGAATGACGCCCTTGGAGCGCTGGCACGCGAGCGGCGAGCTTTGGGAGTTTTACTTGAGCATAGGAGGCTCGCTTGATCCCGAGCCGGATACGGAAAGTCCTTTCTACGATGGCAGCGCACCGGGTCCATGCCCTGCTGATGGGCGGCCAGGCTTGCGTGTTTTACGGCGCAGCCGAGTTTAGCCGGGATACCGATCTGCTCATTCTCGCCGACGCCGACAACCTCGGACGTTTGGAGGCCGCTTGGGGCGAGCTTGAGGCTGAGTGTATCGCCGTGCCACCCTTTGCGGCCGATTATCTTGAACGCGGGCATGCCGTTCACTTCCGATGTCACCACCCGGACGCCGCCGATATGCGCGTTGACCTTATGGCGAAGTTGCGCGGTCTCGAAGAGTTTCCCGCGCTCTGGGAACGGCGCACCGTCATTGCCGATGCTGATGAGGTCAACTACGAACTGCTATCGCTGCCTGACCTGGTGCAGGCCAAAAAGACTCAGCGCAGCAAGGATTGGCCGATGCTGCAACGCCTTGTCGAAGTGCATTATTTGAAACACCGCACCGCTGCCAACCCGGAACAGCAGCAGTTTTGGTTGCGGGAGCTGCGTACGCCCGAACTGCTCGTCGAGGCCGCACATGCTTGGCCGCAGATCGCGCGCCTGATGGCGGCACAACGCCCTTTACTCGCACTCGCGCAAGCGGACACGCGGCGAGACCTAGAGGAAGCGATTCTGACAGAAGAGCGCGCCGAGCGCGAACGGGACCGGGTCTATTGGCAGCCCTTAAGGGCCGAGCTGGAACAACTGCGCCAGGCGGCGAGAAAATGAAAGCCGAGTAAAATGCCTGACGCCCTCCTCACCCCGGAACTCCTGCGCCGCCTCGAGCAATTCCAACTGCTCGCCGCGCGGCGGGCCAAGAGTTCGTCCAAAGGTGAGCGCCGCAGCCGCGCGCGAGGGCAATCGGTCGAGTTTGCCGATTACCGCACCTATGTCCACGGCGATGACTTCCGCTACCTGGACTGGAACCTCTATGGGCGGTTGGAGAAGCTGTTCCTCAAGCTTTACGAAGAGGAGCGCGAGTTGCCGGTGCGGATCTTCCTGGATGCCAGCGAGTCCATGACCTTTGGCGAGCCGCGCAAGTTTGATTTCGCCCGGCAAGTAGCGGCAGCGATCGGCTATGTCGCCTTGTCAGGCTTCGACCGGGTGAGCGTGATTCCTTTTCCTGACCTGGGCAATGGCGCAGACGCCGACCCCGGCGCGCGCATCAAAGAACTCGCCGCACGTGGGGCTTTGCGTTCTGTGCGCGGCAAGAAGTCCGCCATCCAGTTCTTCCAGAACTTGGGTGGGCTCAGTGCCGGCGGCCCGGCGAATCTGAATGAGGCCCTGCGCCGCGGCGCGCTCGAAGCACGCCAGGCCGGCGTGGCCGTTGTGCTGAGCGATTTCCTCGATCCGGCGGGCTATGAATCGGGTCTGACGGCATTGGTCGGGCGCGGTTTCCAGGTGGACCTAGTGCAGATTCTCGCTCCGGATGAACTGTCGCCCTCGACTTTCGGCGACTTGCGCCTGGTGGATTCAGAGACGGGGGCCATGCAGGAGGTGACCTTCGGTCGCTTCCGCCTGAAGGCGTATCGCCAGACCGTGCAGAATTTCATGCAGCGGCTGCGCGAGTACTGCAAAGCCCGCGGCATCAACTTCTTCACCGCGAGTTCCAATACCGATTTGCAGGACTTGCTGCTCAAGCAACTGCGCCAAGCGGAGGTGTGGGGCTAGGAATGCACTTTCTAGCTCCACTCGCCTTCGCCTTCGCCGCCGCGATACCGGTAGTGATCGTGTTCTACCTGCTGAAGCGCAAGCGGGTGGTGAAGCTGGTGTCGAGCACCTTGCTTTGGCAGAAGTTCCTGGCTGAGACGCAGGCGAGTGCGCCCTTCCAGAGGCTCCGCAAGAACTGGCTGCTGATCCTGCAAATCATCCTGCTGATACTGGCCGTGCTGGCGTTGTCTCGCCCGTATTTCTCGACAAGAGCCAAGCCCGCCCAAAGGCGCGTGGTCATTCTAGACGCTTCGGCATCAATGCAGGCTACGGACGAAACCCCGTCCCGCTTCGAGAAGGCACGCGCGGAGGCGCTCAAATGGGTGGACAGCCTCAAGGACACCGATGAGATGGTGATCGTTCTCGCCGGCCCGACCACCGAGGTCAAACAGTCGGCGACCAGCGAGAAGGCGGCCTTGCGGCGTGCTCTCCAGGCTTGCGTCTGCTCGGATGGGCCGACTCGCCTGATCCCGGCACTCAGAATGGCGGAATCATTGGTTCGCGACCTCGATCCGAAGACCGGCCCCGAGATCCACCTGTTCAGCGACGGCGCAGTGCCGGAATTAAGTGAGTTCGAGAACAAAGCGCTGCCGCTGATCTATCACAAAGTCGGCAAGAGCGCGAACAACCTTGGCATCATCGCGCTCGACGTGCGCGCCAACCCTGAGGACGCCCGCCAGCGCGCGATCTACGCCAGCGTGGCCAACTATTCGCCGGACAGCCAGCAGACCGACCTCGAACTTCTGCTTGATGACCATCTGCTGGAAACGCGCCCTCTCACGATCCCGGCGGGGGAAACCTCGCCCCAGGTATTCCGAGCCAACCAATCCCGTGATGGCGTCATTACCGTTCGGCTGACCGCGCGGGACGACTTGGCGGTGGATAATCAGGCATCGATCGTAAGTCTGCTGCCGAAGCCGGTGAAGGTGCTGTTAGTCACGAAGGGGAACCGTTTGCTGGAGAAGGCCTTGCGCGCGGTTGCGAACGTTGAATTGGCTGGCGCTACGGATTTGACCGACCCAGCCCTTAGCTTCGATTTCGTCGTGCTGGACGACGTCACGCCGACGGTCTGGCCCAAAGGCAATGTGCTGGCGATTCACGTGGTGAACACGAACTGGCTCGATGGGGTGAAGCGCGAGGAAGCACCGGCGATTGTGGACTGGAGGTCTGCGCATCCGCTCCTGCGCTACACCGGGTTTGATAATGTGCAGGTGGTGCAGAGCCTGACAGCCCGAACGCCCACATGGGGGGTGTCACTGGTGGAGACGCCACAAGCGCCGATCATCATTGCGGGCGAGCTGGGCCGGCAACGCATCATCTGGATCGGCTTCGACATCCTGGAGAGCAACTGGCCGTTGCGCGTCTCGTTCCCGATCTTCATCGCCAACGCGGTGGATTGGCTGAACCCAGCCAATGCGAGAAGCAGCCAACTCTCGGTCAAAGCCGGCGACCCGTTTCGCCTGCCGCTCCTGGAGCCAGTGGCAAGCGCGCAAGTCACCCTTCCTGATGGCACAACGAAGGCGCTGAAGCTCGACCCGAGTGCCAACGAGTTCGTTTTCGGCGACACCTATAAGTCGGGCGTTTACCGGCTCCGCCTGGGGACGAACGATACGATCTTCTGCGCGAACCTGCTCGATGCGGCGGAGAGCAACATCAAGCCGCGCGACGAATTGCAGTTGGGCAAATACACCAAGGTGATCGCGACCACAGCGAAGCGGGCGAACATGGAAGTGTGGCGCACCATTGCCACGCTCGGGCTGCTGGTGTTGCTGGCGGAGTGGTGGTACTACCACCGGAGGACGGTGTGAAGAGGTGAACTGGCTCCTGCTCAAGAACAGTTTGCTCGTCGGCGGACTGACAACGCTGCTGGCGACGAGCTTTGGCTTTCTAGCCGCGCTGTGGCTGGCGGGACTGGAGGGTCGCTGGCGGACCCGCTTACTGGCCGTGGCGGTGATGGCCCTTGCCCTCCCACCGTTCGTAGCGACCAACTGCTGGCTGCACTTTCTCGGTTTTGCGGGCGTATGGCGCGGTTGGCTACCGCTAAGTATTGTCTCACTCGGCGGAACGGTATGGATTCTGAGCCTGCTGACCTGGCCGATCACGTTGTTGATGGTCTTGAGCGCCTGGCAGCGGCTGGAACCGTCGCAACTGGAGAGTGACGTGGCGGTCAGTGGCTGGTGGCTGATCCGCGGTTTGCTCTGGCCACTGGGACGATCCGCCCTGGCCCAGGCAGCAGTACTGACATTTGTGCTGGCCCTGAACAACTTCGCCGTGCCGGCCATTTTACAAGTGAAAGTCTTCCCCGCGGAGATGTGGGTGCTCTTTAACACCACCTTCGACACCATCGGCGCGCTCAAGATGAGCTGGCCGCTGATGGTGCCGCCTCTGCTCCTGCTGGTCTGGTTCGCCCGGCGCGAATTCCCCTGGCCGCGAACCGAAGGCCCGGTGTCTGCCAGGCTCTTTCGCCAACAGCTAGGCGCCGGCTGGTTCTGGGTTTGCGGCGGCTGCACGCTCATGCTCTGCCTCCTCGCCGTCGGCCTGCCCGTCTTCCAATTGATTTCCGTCAAGCGGACCTGGACCGAGTTGCCCGGCGCGCTGGCTGCTGGCCAAAGCGCCCTATGGAACTCTTTCTCCCTCGCCGCTGCCGCCGCTACCGCGGTGATCCTGTTTGGTCTCTTCGTCGCCACACGCCGGACCAGGAGGTTTCCGAGCCAGGAGGCCGGAGCGCCGGCATGTTGCCGGCTTAGACTATTCGAACCGCATAAGCCGGCAGCATGCCGGCGCTCCACCGGCATTCGGATTTCGGCCTCCGGGTCATCTCCGGGCTTAGGTTTTCGGGTTTCGGATTTCTGCCGCTGGTTCGCCTGGCTCCCCTTCCTCCTGCCCGGCGTATTGCTCGGCATCGGGCTGATCGTGCTGCTGAATCGGCCTTGGCTCGCGCTCCTTTATCAGAGCGCAGCGATTGTGATTCTGGCGTTTGTGATTCGTTACCTGGCGGTGGGCTGGAACGCCGTGGTGCACGCCTTCCAGGCGGTGGACCGCGACTTGACCGACGCAGCACGATTGGACGGCGCGTCGCGCTGGCAGATGCTGCGCTATGTGCAGTGGCCCCAGGTCGCACCGCAAGCCGCGGCCGCGTGGTATGTGGTTTTCCTGCTTTGCCTCTGGGACGTGGAGTCGATGATCCTGGTGGTGCCGCCGGGAGGAGAAACCCTGGCACTGCGCGTGTTCAACCTGCTGCATTACGGCCACAACGCGCAGGTGAACGCGCTCTGCCTTACGCTGCTGGTTCTGGCAGTCGGACCACTGGTAGTGTGGAGGGCGTGTTGCGTGTTGCGTGTGGCGTGTTCGCTCGGCACGCACCACGCACCACGCACCACGATTCTGTTCGCCTCTGCCGCTGTGCTCGCCCTCACAGGCTGCGCGCCCAACGCGCCCACCGACCAGGCTCCGCTTCGAAGCCAACTGTTTAAGCGTGTGCAGATCATCGGCTCGCGCGGTGTGGGCGTGGGCCAGCTCAACAAACCGCGCTCGGTCGCCGTGGACACCCAGGACAACCTCTACGTGGTGGATATGACGGGCCGGGTGCAGAAGTTCTCCTCGAACGGCGTCTTCCTGCTCTCCTGGCAAATGCCGCAGACCTCCCTCGGCAAGCCCAAGGGCATGGGCCGCGACCGCGACGGCAGCATTGTGGTGCTGGAGCCGCATTATCAGCGCGTGAATGTTTTTTCACCTGAGGGGAAACTGGTCGCCCAATGGGGCAAACACGGCACCAACGCGGGCGAGCTAATGATGCCTCGCGCTGTAGCGGTGAATTCCCGCCGTGAGGTCTTCCTGAGTGAATACGGCCTGGTTGAGCGCGTGCAAAAGTTTGCCCCGCGCGGAGAGAAACTGCTGGGTAGCTTCGGCCATCCTGGCAACGCGCCCGGCGAGTTCAACCGCCCGGAAGGATTATGCGTCGATGCGCAGGACCGGATCTACGTGGCCGACTCGTGCAACCACCGGATCCAGGTCTTTTCAAGCGACGGCAAGTTCCTCCGCGCTTACGGCAAGGCGGGCAAGGGCAAGGGCGAACTGAGCTACCCATATGATATCTGCGTGGATGCGGCGGGGCGGCAATACGTCTGTGAATTCGGCAACAGCCGCATCCAGGTGTTCGACGCGAGCGACCAGCCGCTGGAAATCATTGGCGGTCCGGGTCTGGCCCCGGGAGAGTTCAGCAATCCCTGGGGCGTGGCGCTCGATTCGGCGGGCAATCTTTACGTCGCCGACTCCCAGAACCACCGCGTGCAGAAGCTCATTCGCAAATGAACTTCCAATTCACCCATCCCTACTACCTGCTGCTGCTGGCCCCGGCGCTGGCGTGGGTGATTTGGTTTGCTTGGAAGACCGATGTGCAGGTCAGCCCCTGGCGGCGCTGGACCGCGCTGGGGATTCGCATCATCGTGCTGGCCGCGCTCGTGTTCGCGATCGCCGGCCTCCAGTGGCTGCGGCCGGTGGAAGGCATGAATGTATTCTTCGCGCTGGACCGCTCCGACAGCGTCCCCTCGACCCAGCAGGAGGCCGCGCGGGACTACGTCAACCGCATCTCGAAGGAGAAGAGGAAGGAGGACAAGGCGGGCGTCATCGTATTCGGCGCTGAGGCCAGCATCGAGTCGTCACCGAACCCCGCGGTGGACGTGCAGAAGATCCAGGCCGTCGTCGGCACGGAACGGACTGACCTGGCCGCTGCGATACGGCTGGCCACAGCAGCGTTTCCGGAGACCGGTCAGAAGCGCCTCGTGGTCATGTCCGATGGCAATGAAAACGTCGGGGATGCCATGAGCGCCGTGGTGGCGGCCAAGCCGCTCGGCGTGACCGTGGACGTCATGCCCATGGGAGTGGCGCGCGCCAACGACGTATCCGTGCAGAAGCTGCAGTTGCCGCCCAAGCTTAAGGAAGGACAGGTCTTCGAGGTTAAGATCTTCGTGCAAGCCGACCGGGCCACACCTGCCACCGTACGGCTCTTCCGAGATGACCAGTTCCTGGGCGAGCAGAAAGTCGAACTGTCCGCGGGCAAGAACCTCTTCACCTTCCCCCAGACGCTCTCGAAGCCTGACTTCTACAAGTACGACGTGCAGGTCGATGCGCCGGGGGACCCGATTCCCCAGAACAACCGCGCGACCAGCTTCACCACCGTTCGCGGCGAGCCGCGCATCCTGGTGGTCTCGGCTGACCCGGAGCAGGACAAGCCGCTTGCCGCAGCGCTGAAGACGCCGAGTCTCGGAGTCGTCCTGGTCGGCATAAAGGACTTCCCGGCCACGCTCGCCGAGATGCAGAGCTACGACGCAATCTTCATCAGCAACCTAGCCGCGGGCGATCTGGGGCTCGACCGCCAGAGACTGCTCGAGAGCGCCGTGCGCGACTTCGGCGTCGGCCTGGTCTGTGTGGGGGGCGACCAGACTTACGCGGCGGGAGGCTATCGCGGCACTCCGCTGGAAGCGACCCTGCCCGTCAGCATGGAGCTGGACAGCAAGAAGGTCCTGCCGAGTGGAGCGGTAGTGCTGGTGATGCACGGCATGGAGTTCGCCAACGGCAACGAGGTTGCGCGCCTCTGCGCCCAGGGAGTGCTGGCCGCGCTCGGCCCCCAGGATGAAATGGGTGTCGTGCTGTGGGATGGCACGGAACATTGGGTGTTTGAGCTCCAAAAGGTGGCGAACAAGAAGAAGCTGGCAGCGCAGATCGCCGGCATGAACCAAGGCGACCTCGGCAGCTTTGAAGGGGTGTTGCAGTTGGCCCATGGGGCGCTCCAAAAGTCCACCGCCAACCTCAAGCACATCATCGTCTTCAGCGACGGCGACCCCGGCGCGCCCACCCAGGGTTTGATGCAAGCCATTGTGGGCGACCGCATCACTCTGAGCACCGTGCTCATTTCGGGCCACTCCCCGTCCGACACCATGGAATGGATGGCCGACCAGGGCAAAGGTCGATTCTACAACGTCAACTCCCCCGACGATCTCCCCCAGATCTTCATCAAGGAGACTGCCGTGATCCTGAAGTCCGCGATCTACGAAGACCCCTTCCAGCCGCAAGTCCGAGCCGTGAGCGAACTGGTGCGCGGCATCGGCGCGACCGAGTATCCGAAGCTGCTCGGCTATGTTGCCACGACGCCCAAGCCGCGCGCTGAGACTCCGCTGTGGACGGACAAAGGCGACCCGCTCCTCGCCCATTGGCAATATGGCCTGGGCCGGGCCGTGGCGTTTACTTCCGACGCCAAAGCGCGGTGGGGCCGCATCTGGCTGAACTGGGACAAGTACCGCCAGTTCTGGTCGCAGATTGGGCAATGGAGCATGCGGCGCCTGGAGAATGCGGATTTCACGACCGAGGTTGTCACCGACAATGGCGATGGGCTGATCAACGTCGAGGCGCTGGACGAGCAGGGCAACTTCAGGAACTTCCTGAATCTCCGGGCTATCGTCGCCAGCCCTAAAGGCGAGCGGCAGACAGTGCGCCTCGAACAAACCGGGCCGGGCCACTACGAAGCGCGCTTCCCCACCAAGGAGGTCGGCGCCTACCTGCTAAACCTGATGGATATCAAAGACGGCCAGGTGCGCGGCTCGCAGGTCATCGGCGCGAGCGTCAATTACTCGCCGGAGTTCAACACTTCCGAGCCGAATCTCAACCTGCTGCGCCGCATTGCTGAAACCGGGGGCGGTAAACTGCTGGACCCAAGTGTCCCGACGGTGAACCCATTCCTGCACGACCGGCGGAAGACCTTCCAGCCGCGCGACCTTTGGGAGTCGCTGCTCCAGTTTGCCGTCATTCTGTTCACGCTGGATGTCGGCGTGCGGCGGATTCAGATTGGCCGCGACGAGTGGTTGCGGGGGATGCGAGTCTTGCGAAGCTGGCTTATCTTCTGGCGCGGTGCGCCCCGTCCGCCAGAGGCCGAAGAATCTCTGGCCGCGTTGCTGACGCGCCGCCAGCAAGTCCGCTCGCAGCAAACGGCTCCCGCGGCGGAGCCCAGGCCCGAGTTGTTCCGCCCGGAAAAGCCCGGCACCCTGCCGCTGCCGGGCGAAGAAGACGTCGCTGCTCAACCGTCGCAACCAGCCCCCGCGCCGACCGAACCGCCCAAACCGCCCAGCGAGCCCGCCCCCAGCACAGCCAGCCGCCTGCTCGAAGCTAAGCGCCGCGCGCAGAAACGGAAATAGGCCGGTAGGCTTGCGTCTTCGCGACTTTGCATTAAGGTCTCCACCGCGAAATATGCAAGCCGCCGAACCTGTAGCCGCCCCACCTGAGAAGCAGTTCCTTCAAAGCCTCGGTCTGCTGGACTCGACCATGCTGGTCGCCGGGTCCATGATTGGCTCCGGCATCTTCATTGTCTCTGCTGATATCGCCCGACAGGTCGGATCCGCAGGCTGGCTCCTGGTAGTATGGCTCGTCACTGGCGCATTCACCGTCAGCGCCGCGCTGAGTTACGGCGAGCTGGCTGCCACGATGCCCCGCGCCGGCGGCCAGTACATTTACCTCCGCGAAGCCTACAGCCCGCTCTGGGGATTCCTCTACGGGTGGACCCTGTTCCTGGTCATCCAAACCGGCACCATCGCCGCCGTTGCCGTCGCGTTCGCCCGCTATTTCGGCGTCCTTGTACCCGCCATTTCGCCGACGGCCTGGCTCATCCCGCCGATCAATTTCTCCGCCAATTACGCCGTGAGCCTCTCGACGCAGCAACTCGCGGCCCTCCTCATCATCGTGCTGCTGACTTTCATCAACACGCGCGGCATCCATATCGGCAAGCTCATCCAGAACGTCTTTACGTCTGCGAAGACGCTTTCCCTTATTGCGCTCATCCTCATCGGCCTGCTCTTCGCGCGCAACGCCGACGTCGTAAAAGCCAACTTCAGCGACCTCTGGACACCGCGCGGTGTCACACCCATCAAGCCGGATCTGTCCTTCATCTCAAGCGTCTCCGCAGGCGCCGGCGCGTTCGGTTTATTCATTGCCTTTTGCGTCGCCCAGGTCGGCTCGCTCTTCTCCTCCGACGCCTGGAACAACATCACGTTCACCGCCGGCGAAGTGAAGCAGCCCCGCCGCAACATCCCCCTCTCGCTCGCCGCGGGCACCGGTCTCGTGACTCTCCTCTATGTCTTGGCTAACGTCGCTTACCTCTGCCTGCTGCCGCTCGACAAGATCCAAAGCGCCCCCGATGACCGCGTCGCCACCGCCGCCATCGAAACGGTCTTCAGCGGCGCGGGGCCTATCATCATGGCCGTCGCGATTATGATCTCCACCTTCGGCTGCAACAACGGTCTGATCCTGGCCGGCGCGCGCGTCTATTACGCCATGGCGCGCGATGGGCTGTTCTTCAAGGCCACAGGCAAGCTCAACGACCGCAGCGTGCCGGCGTTCGGGTTGGTCCTGCAATGCCTCTGGACTTGCCTGCTCGTCCTGCCGCGCACCCGGTTGCGCGACGCCGCTGGCGCGCCCAAGCTCGATCCCCTCACCGGCCTGGAGCAATACGGCAACCTCTACAGCAATCTCCTCGACTACGTTGTCTTCGCCGTTCTCATCTTCTACGTACTGACCATCTTCGGCATATTCATCCTTCGCCGCAAACGGCCCGATGCCGAGCGTCCCTATCGCGCGTTTGGCTACCCGGTTATTCCGGCGCTCTATATCGTGGTCGCCAGTGCCATCATGCTGGTGCTCCTGCTCTACAAGACTGCGACCACCTGGCCGGGCCTGCTCATTGTGCTTGCCGGGGTGCCCATCTATTTCCTCTGGAACCGCCGCGCCGCCGCGGCACCCGCGCCTAACCTCTAGCCAACCTGGTCGGCCACGGAAGTACCTGGGCACCAATGGGATGCGCTGACACCTTTGTGATTCGGCTGCCAGATAGCTGTAATCAGGCCGCCCGCGATGCCCTGGCTCACCTCCCCCGTACCGCGTGCGGGTCCCGCCATGGTCTCGCCGTAGTCTCGCCGTAGTACCTCTTATCGGGGATAAGAGATAAGCTTGTTCCCAGACTCCGCTGGGAACAAGGGGCGCTTCGCGCAGCCGGCAGTGCGCTTTCCCATTTTTGGGATTAACGACAACA
>Ga0187880_1002283_pt1 | contig 14988 bp, 12 predicted proteins | sample June2016WEW_19_4_FD_132998 | JGI IMG/M metagenome (GOLD analysis project Ga0187880, IMG submission 132998) | Peatland microbial communities from SPRUCE experiment site at the Marcell Experimental Forest, Minnesota, USA - June2016WEW_19_40 | ecosystem: Environmental > Terrestrial > Soil >...
CATGCCGACACAAAGGTCGTGTCCGGAGGTCCCCCCGACACTGAACAGACTTGCGCAAGCCGACCTGAGGCGAACCGGTTGCCCCGCCGCCGCGAGGGCGGTGAGCACCGCTGCCGCCTGCGGTATCACCTGTCCCTTGCCTGCCGCGGCCAAGAGGGCGGCGGACAAGGCGGTCGTGTGCGTGGACGCGTGGATGTCGACGGCGACCCGGACCGGGTCGTGGAGACAACCGCAGAGCGCGAGCACAGCCAGTGCCCCGGCCACGACGTCGTCCGCGGCGGGAGTAAGGCCCGGGCCGAGCCCGATCACTTCCAGCGCGGGCAGCGCGTCCCCTACTGCCAGTGCATTAGCCACATTCAGGGCGTCGGCGAGGGGGAATCCGAACGCCGAAGGTGGCTCGTCCTCGAGCACTTCGAGCAACTTCGCGCCGTTCCGGAACAGGTCCTCGGCGGTCAGGTGGGGACGCGGGTCCCACCACCGCACCGCCCGCCACGTGCGATCGCGAGCAACAACCGACCCGTCACCGATCCGCACGGTGCTCCCGGCTTCAGGGAGCTTCTCCGCTGCGACGGTCACGCCAATAGGCAGGCGCACCCCTTGCTCGGTCAAAAGAGCGATCACCGGTGTGCCGGACCGGGGTTCCGGCACAGAGAGGTAGGACGCCACACTGGTCGAGGCGAACACGGTTGCGTCCTGTACCCGACCACAGAGCAACTCGCCGACGGCGGTACTCGCCCACGCCGGTGATGCCTGTGTCTGCGACATCAGTTCTCCAGTTCCGAAACAGACAGTCGGGCCCACCGGCCCGACTGTCTTGGTGAATATGCCTATCCCAGGTCCACGATTGCCACGACAGGTCCACCGCCAGCAGGGCCTTGGTGCGCCGCCGAAACGGACACGAAGATGGCAGGGTCTCCGCTCACTGCGGCTGCGACGCCACCGACGCAGGCTTTGATCTGCCGGTGCCAGTGGACATCTGAGTCGTCCAGCATGATGTTGCGCTTGCCGCGAACATGACCGGAGGGATCGGCCTCACACTTGAGAAACAAGTTGACAAGTCGCCCCTTCAAGTAGCGCGGGTGGGGGCAGTCGGCCGGGAGGTCGTCGAGACCCGCGTTGCGGATCGCCTTCCAAATCCCGTCCATGTCGAGGGCGTCTTCCATGATCGAGTGACCTATCCGGTAGCGGCCCCCGATCCCCCGGACGTTGCCGGCCAGGACGATCTGGGCTCGGTCCAGCTCCACACCCGAGGAGCACGACGCCACCGACGAGTAGAGCGAACGGTCGTTCATCACCTGCTCGTCTGTCGGCATCTCGATCTCGCCAAGGGCAACGGCGATCCCGAGCCCGGCCGTCCCGTTGGACAGGTCCATCGACTCCAAGGTGTCCTCGGTCCACACCTTGTGGCCCCGACGCTTGGCGTCGTTGATGGTGTCGAGGACCAACAGTGGCGTCTTGGTCTGGACGTAGTGCACGTCCGCCGGGTTGGTGATGCCGGCGGATTCCATGGCCCTGCGAACGCCAGCGGCGACCTTCTCGATCATCGCCGCATGGCCGATCTCCTCGGGCAGTATCGGGTCGCTCATGGCGACGCCGACCGAGAGGCGTGGCTCGTCGGTAACCGGTGCGCTCTCCACGGGAACTTTTGCGAAGATCGTGGCGTGAGGGCTGAGCACACCGTCGGTACCGCCTGACCATGCGAGCGGGATCTGCCTGACCTCGTCCCAGGTCCGGGTCCCCTTGGCCACGAGGACCTCGCGGAAGGCCCGGTCGGCGAGGAGCCGCGTGTAGTCGTTGACACCGCCATTGCCTTCCGTCTTCCCGACGACGCCGACCACGTCATCGGCGCGGAAGACGCCCTTGTCGATCAGCTCCTCCAACCCCGACGCGTCGGTGACCCTCTGAAGGAGGACCTTTCTGACTTCGATGGGCTGCAACATGTTGTTCAAAACTCCTTCTTGTTTATGGCTCTTGATGTAGGCCCAGTCTTCGGTACCGCCGATGCCTGGCGCCCAGACGCTCCGTCTTGTCCCATCGGATCAGGGACGTGAGCTCGTACTCGAGGGCCTTGCTGAGGCGGCCGAGGAACTGCCGCGGCTCGTCAGCAGCGTCCGGTCGCTCGGGCACGATCCGATCGACGATGCCCGCGGCAGCGAGGTCGATCGATCGCACGCCCTGGGCTGCGGCGAGCTCAGGGGCGCGCTCGACGGTCCGGTAGAGGATCTCCGAGGCGCCTTCGGGGGGTAGGGGTGCGACCCATCCGTGCTGCGCGGCCACAACGCGGTCGGCGGGCAACAATGCGAGCGCACCTCCGCCTGCCCCCTCGCCGAGCAGAAGGCACACGGTGGGCACGGGTATCGTCACCATGTCGGCCAGGCACCGGGCGATCTCACCGGCAAGCCCGCCTTCCTCGGCCTCTTTGGACAGAGCAGCACCGGGGGTGTCGATGATCGTGAGCAGTGGCAGTCCGATCTCGGCTGCCAGGCTCATGCCCCGTCGCGCCTCGCGGAGGCTGTCGGGCCCGAGCGGCCTACCTTCCCGGGGGAAGAGGCGGTCCTGCCCCACGACTACACATGGCGCCGCTCCGAACTTGGCCATGGCCAGGATGAGACCCCCGCTGCGCTCGCCTTCCTGAGTACCGCTCAGGATCGTGACGGAGTGCGACGCGGCGCGCAGCAGTTCCTCTACCCCCGGGCGCTCGATCCGGCGGGTGCGCTCGATCGATTCCCATGCCGGGACATCGTTGATCGGCTCGTCGGGCAGTGCCTTCGCAGCGGGAATCTCTCCTGTTGCGGTGCACATCACGTCAAGTGCCCGGTCGGCTATCTCGGCGAGGTCTTCGGGTACGAGCACGGCATCGACGAGGCCCAAGCGGTACAGGTTCTCTGCGACTTGGACCCCTTCTGGGAAGGAATCTCCGTAGAGCGCTTCGTAAACCCTCGGACCGAGGAACCCGACCAACGCTCCCGGTTGTGCCCCGGTGAGTTGCCCGAGCGACCCCCACGAGGCGAAGACGCCGCCGGTGGTCGGGTGGCGGAGGTACACGAGATAGGGAAGGCCGGCTCGGCGGTGCTGCATGAGGGCCTGAACAATCTTGACCATCTGCAGGAAGGCGACAGTCCCCTCTTGCATCCGCGTGCCGCCCGACACAGGCGAGGCCACCAGTGGGAGTCGCTCCGCGGTGGCGCGCTCGATCGCAACCGTGAGCCGCTCGGCCGCGGCGACCCCGATTGTGCCTCCCAAGAAGGCGAACTCACAGGCGACCACGCAGACCCGACGGCCGCGTATCCTGCCTTCCCCGGTTATCACGGCCTCGTCCTCGCCGGAGGCCTGGCGCGCTTCGGCTAGCTGACCCAGGTACTCCGGCCCGGCTGGCACAGTCACGAGGTCCGAGTCCCAGCCCCGGAAGCTGTCCGGGTCGAGCACCTCGGAGAACAGCTCCCGGGCACCGATCCGCCGCCTGGCCGGTTGCCCTGTGGTTCGCGCGTAGCTGCCGCGAACGACCTCGGCGATCTCGCGTTCGATCGTCACGTCCGGTTCCGTCGCTTCGTTGGACTCACCCACGGGCGGCTGCCCCAAGGTCATGGCTAGACGGTGACGTCTTGTGGGATCTTCAGCTGCTCGTTCGCCTTGACGATGTCCGCCGGGACATCGAACACGAGGTCGGCGCCGACCATTTGACGGACGTAGTCCTTGACGACGGCGTCCCAGTACTTCTTCGTGACGTAGTAGACCCGCGCCCCTCCCAGCTCGTGCTGGTACTCGGGCCAGGGGTAGGAAGGTTGAGCCATCCCGAGCCCCCAACGGTGCCACCCGTTGTAGCTCTCGTACGTCGCCCAGAACTCCTTGCTCCCGAGGATCTCAAAGGCGTACCAGGTCTTGACGTAGTACATGATTGCGCCGATGCGCCCACCGCGGGCAAGCGCCATCGTGTGCAGGCTGATGTTGATGTCCTCGTTCATCAGCCGCCCATTCGCGAATCCAACCCACTCGCCGTCGATGAGCCCGAGCAGCGTGTAGGGATCCTTCAGCCGCTTGCGATACCAGCCCGCGATCTCAGCATGGACACGGGCTCCGACGACGTCGTAGAAGTCGTGGTCCGTCTCCATGACGCGCTTCATGTAACCCATCATTGCCGGGGCTTCCGCGAGGGTCGCCTCGCGGATGTACATCGTGCGGCCGTCCTTGAGGGTGATGGTGGCGCCGGGCCAAGGCGGAACATCCATCGGGAACGCCTGCAGCAGAGGCTCGATCTCGCGCACGCTCAGGGTGATCTCATTCTGCGAAACCACGGTGGGTGGTTCAAGCAACATGGTGTCTCCATCTCCTCATTGATGACTTCCAGCCTGCCCGGAGAGTTATGCCGGCGTACACGAGTTGAATACGGTCTTTGACCTCGATGGCTATGTTGAGCCTCTCCTTTGAGGCTTTCGCCTTTCATCTAGACGTTAGGGCGGGGTGCACGCGCTCGGTAGGGTCTTTCTCCCCTATCTCCGGCGCCTGTAGTCGGGATGGCAAGGTGTCGCTCGACTGTCTCTTCAAGCCACGACCATTCGTCCGCGAACTGCGAGACGAGCGTCGCTCAGACCCCTCCGATTGCCAGCGCGAGCGCCTTGACGCGGGGACGCCAGGTGCGGAGGCAGTCCCCCAACCAGGGCGGCCACACCCGCGAGAGACTGATGGCTGCCTTCGTCGGTTGACGACTGGGGATCCGTGGAGCTTCAATCCCGTACCGCCGCGACCACCCGTGCAAATCACAATCCTTGGCAGGTCGCCATTTGGCCCTCTCACAAGGCTCCAGGGCAAGCTATTTGGCTCCCATCGGACAAGCAGAGACCTGCTGAACTCTTCTCGAACGAATCCTGACCGTGCACTCGCATTTCAGGCGTGTTGGACACCCGCCCATGGCGGCCGACCGACAACCAGTCGGTCGGGACCAGGCGCGATGACATCGACCTCCCCAGGACTCGGTCCGAGAACTACCAGAACCTGCCGCCCCAATGTGACCGTCGGCGAAACTTCGCTTCGCCGGGCTCACTCACTTTCGCGCTGGACTGGTGCTCTCGCCGTGTAACGCCCCCAGCCCAACTCTCCGATGAAGCGGCCGTCCACGGCAACCGGCTGGCCGCGGCTCAGAACCAGCTCGGGCCAGCCTGTGGAGACCATCGCCTCATAGGGCGACTGGTCTACAGCCATGTCGAGGTCTGTCGCTTTGAGCGACTGGCGCCGCTGTGGGTCCCACACCACAACGTCGGCGTCGGCACCCACCGCCAGCGAGCCCTTGGCCGGCCACAAGCCGAAGGTACGCGCAGGGGCCTCGGAACACAGGCGCACCCAGTCCGCCGTGGTGATACGGCCGGACCGCACACCTTGCCAAACAAGGGCGAGACGTGTCTCGATACCAGGAAGGCCGCCCGGGATGTCGGTGAAATCGGTCACGCCGCCCGGCCGGCCAGCCACGCCCGCGCGCCGGTCGGCGCGCCAGAACGGGCAATGGTCGGTCGCAACCGTGTGTATGTAACCGCGTGCCAGTCCCTCCCACAGCTCCTCGGCGTGCCATCGGTCGCGCAACGGTGGAGTGCAGACGAAATCGATCGCGTCGGCGCCCTCGAGGCGGCTGGAGTCGAGGTAGAGATACTGCGGGCAGGTCTCCGCTTTGACGTCCACGCCACGCTCCTGACCGGAGCGCACCGCCGCCAGAGCCTGTGCGGACGAGACGTGGACGATGTAGATGGAAGCGCCGGTGATCTCCGCGAACGCGGCTGCGCGCCCGACAGCCTCGCCCTCGAGGACAGCAGGTCGAGTGCGAGCATGCTCGATCACGCTCGTCCGCCCTGCGGCAAGCGCCTCTCGTCGCAGCTCCTCGATGGCGCCGCCGTTCTCACAGTGCAGCGTGACGAGGGCCCCCTGCCGGCGAGCGACGCGCATCAGGCGCACGATCGTGGCATCGTCGACCTGCAGGCGGTCCGGATACGCGAGGTAGAGCTTGAAGGACGTGATCCCCATCTCGACCCCCGCCGCCACAACCGACTCAGGCACGGCCTCGGTGAATGTGAGATGGAGGCCCCAGTCGATGACCGAAGGCTCGGCCCATGAGCGCCAGGTGGCGACAGTGGCCATCGGGTCGTCACCCCGAGCAACTGTCACGTAGTCGATGATGGTCGTCGTGCCACCGATGGCGGCAGCCCGAGTCCCACTCACGAAGTCGTCCGAAACGCGCACGGCGCCAACGGGCATGTGAAGGTGGGTGTGGGGGTCGATCCCCCCCGGGATCACCAGCTTCCCTGTCGCATCGTGCACCTGCTCGCCCGGCAGCGGGTCGAGGCTGGTCGCGACTTCGCCGATGCGCCCGTCGGCTGCCGTGCGTAAGTCGGCTGATCTCTCGCCGGCGGCATCTACGACCACCCCACTTCGTATCAGCACGACTAGATCCTCCTTGCCCGCAGGCCGCCTCGCCCTGCGGACGGGACGGTTGGACGACTCACGCGTCGAACATGGCGCCGCGAGCTTCCGAAACCGCAAATTGCTCGCCCCGACAACGTAGTTCCCTGCCTGTCAGTCCTGCTCCGCAGCCTCATGCGAGGCTCGGAGGACTTGGGAGCGCTCGGCCAATGCAGGCAGTCGCTAGGGGCGCAAGCCTGCGAAGAAATCGTCCTCGGGCGTGGGCGCGCCGGTCCGGTCGAAGGCGCGGACGAACATCTCTCGGCTCATCAGTTTCGAGAAGAGGTCGACCCCGAGCCGCGTGAAGAAGTTCCCGTCGCCCTGACTGACATGCGCCTCGAGAGCCGCGTACTGCCGCGCCGCATAATCGCTGCAGTCGACCGTGGTGGAGATGAGCTCGTCAGCGACGCCGAAATCCCAGTCCTCTTCCGCTCCGTCGACCTCTTGAACCCCCGCGGCGCGAAGCGTCTCACGGAACTGTGTCATCGCCGACACCGGCACCGCAGGATAGTAAAGCTTGTCGGGTATCGGCGTCGCTTCCATGGCAGCGACCGTGATCCGGTGCGCCTGGATGTGGTCGGGATGGCCGTAGAACCCGTTGGAGTCGTAGGTGACGACGACTTGTGGGCGGTAATGCTCGATCAACGTCGAAAGGCGCTGGGCAGCCACTTCCACAGGTGTCGTCCAAAACGAGCCCTCGGCGTCGTTCTGTGGCCAGCCCATCATCCCCGAGTCTCGGTAGCCGAGCAGCTCGAGGGACGTGACGCCGAGGATCTCGCAGCTTGTTTCGAGCTCGCGACGGCGGGTAGCTACAACCCACGCCTCGTCGTGGCCGGCGTCGCCGGGCTTGCTGGTCTCGTGGCCGTCGCCGAGCGCACCGTCGGTGCACGTGACCACGACGGTCCGAATCCCCTCCGCCGAGTACCGGGCCAGGACGCCGCCCGTGGTCGACGCCTCGTCATCGGGATGCGCATGGACTGCCATGAGCGTCAGTGCCGCTTTGGTCACCGGTCCCTCCTCTGGGCGGTCATTCTTGTCTAGCCCCAGGCCCACCTACAGCGGGCGCCCCGGAGCGAGTGCATCACGTGGAACCGCAGGTAGGTAGTCGAGCGGAGTGCGTGGGCCTGTTCTCAAACGCGCTCCTCGGCATCCTGCTGTGCCCCGACCACGGCCCATCCCGCGCTCGCGGCGACAATAGGCGCTGTCACGGTCGGCGCACGGTCGGGGGCACAAGCACCTCGGGGATCGATCTGCTCTCAGCTGCGCGCTCGTCTCAGCTGAGTCACGCGAGCACGACCCGAAGCCCGGCAGCCTCGAGTCGCGACACAGCCTGCGGATCTGCCGCGTTGTCGGTGATGAGCTGGTCGACGAGGTCGAGCGGGCAGATGCTCGCGAAGGTGATACGGCCGATCTTTGAGCTGTCGGCGACGATGACGGTGTGCCGCGCTATTTTGACGAGAGCCGCGTTCGCCCTTGCCTCGGCGTCGTCATGCGTCGTGCAGCCGGCGTCGACATCGATGCCGTCGACGCCGACGAAGGCTACGTCGAGGTTGTAACCGAAAAGGGTGCTCTCTGCGATCGGCCCCGACAGCTCGAACGACGCCGTGCGGCAGACGCCACCGGTGAGGACGAGACGGATGTTCCGGTGGCGCGCGAGCTGCATGCCCACGTTGAGCGCATTGGTGACGACTGTGAGCTTGCGCACCGGTGTCAGCGCCCGCGCGACCTCCATGGTCGTCGTGCCGCCGGTGATGCCTACGATGGCGCCTTCGCCGATCAACGTCGCGGCGGTGGCGGCGATCCGGCGCTTCTGAGCAACAGCTGTTCCGCGGCGATAGCTGGTCGGCACCTCGAGCCCCACGTCCGGCCGCATGGCGCCGCCATGTGATCGCGTGATCACCCCCTGGTCAGCCAGGCGGGCGAGGTCCCGACGGATCGTCGCCGTCGACACTCCAAGCGACTCCGCGAGGTCCTCGACGCCGACGGCACCGTTCTCGTCGATGACTTCGATGATCGACCGCAGGCGGCTGTCCCGTATCCGCGGGTGGAGGTTCCGGGCGCGGTTGCCGGGCGTCAAGGGGTGCTCAGGACCCGGTGCACGCGTATCTTTTTGCCTCTTCGGGCTGCCGTCTCGTGGGTCCGGGGGCACCGTCGGGTCGGGGTTGCCAGCAATGGGAGGCGGGTTCCTCTCTGGGACTCTCACGGCCGGACCTACGGGGCGGTTCACAACTACTTGACACTTCCCGCGATGATGCCTTCCACGATCCACCGATTCAACAGGAAGACCAGAACCGCAGGGATAGCGATAGCAACGATTGCCGCCGCGTTGATTATCGTGTAAGGGACAACGTGGCGGCCTTCGAGCGCAGCGAGGACGACGGTGAGCGGCTGGGTTGACCCGGTGCTGCTGAGCACCAGGGGGAAAATGAACTGCCCCCATCCGAGGAGGAATGTGATGATCGCGGTCGCAGCGATCCCCGGCTTCGCGATGGGGAGCGCGACCCTGTAGAACCTCTGGAGCATCGAGGCCCCGTCGATGACGGCCGCCTCCTCGATGCTCGGAGGGAGCGCGAGAAAGACATTGTACATGATCCACATGGCTAGAGGCATGAACCCCGATGCGTAGACGAGAATGATGCCGAGGTAGGTGTTGACAAGGCCGACTTCTGTCATGATCCGATAGAGCGGAATGAGCGTCGCGTATACCGGCAGGGTGAGGGTCCCGAGCACGGTGTAGAAGAACAGGTTCTTCAGCCGGAATCGCAGCCGCGCGAACGCGTAGGCGCCGAGGATCGCGATAGTAAGCGTCAGCAGCGTCGCCCCGCCGCTCTCCACCACGATATTCACGAGGGAACGGCCGATACCCCCGGCCGCTGCGGCGGACTGCGGACCGGCTCCGAAGATGGCCTGATAGTTCGTGAAGATTGGCCGGGTGACGAGGAAGTGAGTGGGGGTGCTCTGGGCCTCCGCATTCGTCATGAGGCTCGTGTTGAGCGCCCAGTAGACCGGGAACAACGACCAGGCGATCACGAGCGCGATTCCGGCCCGCCGGACCCAGACCCCGATCCGCCGTCTCATCAGAATGTGACCTTCCGGTAGAGGAGCTTCAAGGCGCCCAGTGACAGCACCACCGTGACGACGGTCGCCAGCAACGAGAGAGCGTATCCCTGCCCGAAGTTGAGCCCCTGGAAAGTGACGAAGTAGGTCATGTTCATCACCGACGATGCCGTCGTTGCGCCCGCGTTCAATACATAAACCTGATCGAAGATGTTCAGCGACAGGACGAGTGCTTCAACGGCCGCGATCGCGAGCCCGGGCCGGATGAGCGGCAGCGTGATCCGCCGGATCACCTGCCACCAGCCAGCACCGTCGACGCGGGCCGCCTCGTAGATCTCGCCGGGGATGCTCTGCAACGACGCGAGCACGAGCAGAGTCGCGAGCGGAGTGATCTGCCAGACCTGGACGAGCGAGATGAGCAGGATGCTCTCGATCTGGCGGGTACCGATGAAGAGCTGATATTGGGAGAGGAGATGCAGGCTCTTCAGCACCGAGTTCAGCACGCCGAACGTCGGGTCGTAGATCCAGGACCAGATCACACCCTCGACGACTCCGGGCAGCGCCCAGGGGAGGATCACGATCGCCAGGACGACACCCCGGCCGCGGAAGCGCCGCTGGAGCAAGAGCCCGAAGGCCGTGCCAAGCACGAGCGTGAGCCCGACGCCGAAGACGACGTACCAGCCGGTGTTCTCGAAGCTCTGACGGATCTCCGGGTTGGAGAAGATGGCCGCGAAATTGCCGAACCCGGCGAAGTGGTTCGGCGGGGTGAGCGCGTCGATGTGCATGAACGCGTCGATGGTCGTGAGAACTGTTGGGTATAGCGCGAGGGCCAAGATGAAGACGAGCAGCGGTGCGACCATCGCGTAGCCCATCGCCTCGGACCGGCGCGAACGTCGGTGGACGAGCCCTGGCAGCGATCGGCGCCGACTCGAGATCGCGGGCTGCGACACGCTCCTCCCTCCTCCCAAGGTCGGTGTCCCGGCCGAGCGCCTCGTCGACGGCCCGGCCGGGACCAACTTCTAACTGGTTCTAGCTGTTGAGGCTGTTCACCTCGGAGGCGATCGCCGAGATCGCGCTGGCGACACTCTCCTGGCCTGCAGCGGCTGAGTGCAGGTTGGTGTAGACGGCGTTGCTGAAGTTCGGGTACCAGGGCGGGGCACCGGCGGGAAAGACCGCCCGCCCGTGGTTCTCGACGAGATTGACGAGCGCGGCCGCGCCCGGAACCTTGCCCGATGACGCGAGGAGGCTGAGCCCGCCACGGTTGGACGGCAACGGGAAGGTGCTGATGACGTTCTTGGGCCCGGCGGCACCAGCGAACGCCGCCTGGTTTGCGGGCTCCTCCATCCACTTGATGAACTCGACAGCCGCCTGGACGTGCTCGGCCGACCTTGGGATGCCGATCCCGTCCGGGTTGCCGAGATTGGGAGCTACACCGGAGATCCCTGGTGTCGGCACATAGGTGACGTCACCGACGACGCTCGACTGGCTGGGGACGTCATAGATCGTGCCGATGTCTCCCGAGTAGTCGGAGAAGACGCTCGCAGCGAGACCATGCGCCATCTCGGTCCCGAATCCCTGGTAGTCCTCGTAGTCGAGGTTGGCCTTCGCCACGAGCCCGCTCTTGTAGGCGTTCACCATCCAGGCCATCGCCTTGTAACCGGCAGAGGATGGGCTAGTGAACAAGGGCTTGTAGGACGTACTCAGCACCTGGCCCCCCATCGCCGCAGTGAGCTCGTACCAGTACGTCGAGAGACCTTCTGCGGCGGCAAAGGGGATGTCCAGGGGGTATTTGACGACGCCCTTCGACTTCAACGTCTGCAGGTCCGTCGTGTACTGCTTGAGCGTCGTCGGCATCGAGGTGATGCCAGCCTTTTGGAACAGCTTCTCGTTGATCGTCGTGACGAGCAGCGACACGTCCATCGGCATCCCGACGAGTGTCCCGTTCCGCACGAACGAGCTGAGCTGCGGGTACTGGGACGCGAGAGAGCTGATCTTGAAGTACTGGTTGAGCGGTAGGAACCACTTCGTCACGTAATACTCGCCCACCTTGGACCAGTCCACGTCGGTAACGTCGGCGAAGTAGGTGTCGGCCTCCGCTGCAGCTGCGATCTTGGTCTGCAGGTCGTCCCACTGCAGGTACGACCAGTTGACCTTGATGCCTGTCTGGCTCGTGAATTTGGCGAGCATTGCCTTCGGCGGGGCCGGGTAGGCGATGGCCACGTTGATCGTCACGCCGCTCGTGCTGGCGTGGCGTGGGGCCGGCGAAGCGGCCGCTGTGCTCCCGAAAAGCACCAACGACGCGGCCGCTGCCGCCGCAGTTGCCTTGAACGCCGTGCTATGTATCCATGTCCTCTTGCTCATCGTTCCCCTTCCTTGTGTGCTTGGCTGCTCATTTGCTGATTGCATGCTTGCGGTAGAACGCATTCGGAAGCGTTTCGGTGCGCCTCGGCGAACGGAGTACGGCGGCGCCGCGACTTCTCGGTCTGCTTGCCTGTCGACCTCGCCGCGAGATCGGTGCCGAGCAGTGCGACCCCGGCGCCCCTGCGGGCGCGGGCAACCTCGGGGCCTTTCCCGCCTGCCTGGGCGTGTGCTTTCCCGGCGCGACGGGCTGCGCCAGGCGTGAGCGCACTTCCGTTGCAGGTCCTGCCGAGAGCGGCATTCACAGTCACTGCGAGGATCCTCGACGACTGTTGCTTCTCCCGGCGGCGGTCGCAACTGAGCTCGCGACACCGAGGCAGTCCCGAAGTGCCACCGCCACTGCCCCGTGGAGCGATGCGTCGCCCGCGAAGCGGGCGCGCACTACCTCGGGTGGGTAGGGCACCGCGCGAGCGACAAGTCGGGCGATGGCGTCGATTGGGAAGCGGTCGGATCGGACGTAGCCACCGCCGAGGACGAAGATCTCCGGGTCGCAGACAATCGCCAGATTCGCAACGAGCGTCCCGATCTTGCCCCACAGGCGCTGGAGCAGCACGTCTGCGCGCGGGTCGTGCTCGGCGCGTACGACGAGCTCGGCAACCTCGACCGCCCGCCCGAAAAGCGCAGTGCTCTGGCTAGCGACCCCCCTGCCGCCGAGGGCCTCCTCGGTCGGAACCGCACCGTCCGCCGCCATTCGCGACGTCGCAGAGCCGTCGGTGAGCCAGTAGCCGATCTCGCCGGCCGCCCCGTGAGCACCTTCGACAACCTGTCCGCCGACGACGAGAGTCGCGGCGACGCCGGTCCCAAGGTTGAGGTACACGCCAGACGCCACGCCGGCGAGTGCACCCCACGTAAGTTCGGCGAGCGCTGCCAGCTTTACATCGTTCCCGAATGCCGCCGGCAAAGCAGGAAAAGCTCTCTCGATCGCCGTGGGAATCGCGAGGTCCTCCCAGCCTGGGACATTGGGCGCGAGATCGACGTGATCAACGCGGGTCAAGCCCATCGTGGACACGCCGATTGCACGGACGTCACCGCCGCTCTCCTGCTCCTCGCAGAGCACCTCGTTCGCGAGAGCGATCGCCGACTCGAGCACCCGTTCGGCGCCGCGCTCGGCCTCAGTCGGCAGCGTTCGCCAACGACGCAGCTCCCCGTCGGCGTCGCCGATCGCCGAAGCGATCTTCGTGCCGCCGATGTCGAGTGCGACAACGGCAGTCGCTGCACCACTCGTCATCTCAGTGGCGGTCGAGCATGATCGAGCGGGCAAGGAAGCGGGGGTGATCGGGATCGATGCCCCGCCTCGTCGCGAGTTGCTGGACGGCGCGGTGGACACGGACAAGACCCGCGAGCGGGTCGTTCCCACTGCGCACCACACGTGCGCCGGTGGCCGCTATCTCATCGTCGATATTCGGCTCGGCGTCGTCGAGGATCCACACGAGCGATCGCTCGCTGGCGACGGAGATCGGGCCGTGCCGGTACTCCATCGTGGGATAGGACTCGGTCCAAGCGCCGAGCACCTCGCGCAACTTGAGCGCAGCTTCGTTTGCCAGCGCGGCGCCCACACCCCGGCCGAGGAAGACGAAGTGATCCGCCGCGCCCACCTCTTCGGGCGGTTCGCGGAGGAATACCTCGGCCCTGGCCGCAGAGGCCTCGACGTCCCACCCGAAGCTGGCCAGCAGGAGTGAGAGCGTGCTCGTCGCGAAGCGCGTTTGTACGATCGACTCTTCGTCTGCGAACGAGAGCACGATCCGCTCGTCGACAAGGCGGGCGAGGGGACTATCGACCGCCGCAGTGATCGCCAAGGTCGGCGTGTTCGGAACGAGCGTCGCCGTCGCGTCGAGGACTTCCGTGGTCGTTCCCGAGCGAGAGATCACGACGACGGCGTCATACCTGCGACCGGGGGGCATCTCCGAGGCCGGGAAGGCGTCGCTCTCGCCGAGCCTCTGCTCGTTCCTGTATGCGGCGGCCGCCTGGGCTACGTAGAGCGAAGTGCCACAGCCAACAAGAGCGATCCGGGCGCCTGGTGGGATCAGCGTCTCAGTGGACGCGAGCTCAGCGGCGCGCCGCCACATTTCCGGTTGCGTCGTGAACTCATGCTCGAAGTTGCTCATGATGAGCGATCCTTCCCGCTAACTGAAACGGACTCGGCTTACCCTACGTAACTCTCGCCTACCGCGCAAGGGCACGTTTCTCTCAGGTTATAGCCCCGTTAGGGCGGACACACAGCCCGAGAACGTCGTCATTGCACTGCGTGGGGGGATCATTCAACAGTCGAGCAAGGATGCCTGGGTGCGTATGCTGATCAAAATTGCTCATAATGAGCAAGTTTGGTTGAGAAGCTGAGTCGCAAAAGAGCGATCACACATGGCCTGGAGCTCCGCCGCCCACCACTACGAGGGGAATCTCGATAGCCACAGAGCAGACAGGACATTGTGCTTCCGGAAACGAGCGGGGTGCATGGGACTGTTTTCAACCACCCCCCCTATCATATGGTGCCCTGAAAAAAAATGGCCATCTACTAGGGAGAACCGATCAGCTCCCAGTGTCCGATCGCCCAGACGAAGGCCGTCCTCGCGGCAGCAAGGGCGGGTAGCTGACTGACCATGGCCCACGCGAGGTACTGGCAGCGAACGTCCCCCTCGTGTGGATCGAACTCTGCTTACTTTGTCGAAGCCCTGCCGATTCCGAGCGTCAAGACCAACGTCGCTGGTGTAGCCGACGAGCGCTCGATGGAGCGTTCTGCGTCAGGATGTTGACGTCTCGGTGAAGCAGGGTAGGTGGCCGAGCTTCTGTCCGCCACGAGACCCCTTTACTCTCGTGTCGGCTGTCAGCGCACGGTCGACACCAGGGCGACCCAGTCGCCACGTTCCGACCCCCTGTCCACTCATCCCGGCCCTAGTGTTCTTCTGGCTTCCCCACCGGGGAGTCGATGGGGGTACATGATGGACGCGGCCGAACGCGATACGCAGGTGCGAAATTTCGTCAAGGAAGTCTGGAATGGCCGAAACTACGAAGCGGCCGCCGACCTCTACGGCGAGAACTACGTCAATCCCTTCGGGACAGGTCCTTCCGCAAGAG
>Ga0187880_1002288_pt1 | contig 14981 bp, 10 predicted proteins | sample June2016WEW_19_4_FD_132998 | JGI IMG/M metagenome (GOLD analysis project Ga0187880, IMG submission 132998) | Peatland microbial communities from SPRUCE experiment site at the Marcell Experimental Forest, Minnesota, USA - June2016WEW_19_40 | ecosystem: Environmental > Terrestrial > Soil >...
CATGCTTTCCACGTTGGAAGCCATCGTCGGCGAGCAGGCGCTGCGTAACGCCCTCCACATCTACTTTCTGAAGTACCGCTTCACCCATCCGACGCAGCAAGATTTCATGCGCACGGTCAACGAAGTTACCGGCCAGGACCTGAACTGGTATTGGGAGCAGGCGGTCTACGGTACGCAAGTCATGGATTACGAGGTCCTGCGGGCCACATCCGATCCCGTGGATTGGTACCAGCAGGACGCGACCGAGAAGAAAGGCGCCACCACCTACGAGACACAAGTCATCCTGCACCGTAAAGGGGACTTCATCTTCCCGGTTGAGGCCGAAGTGAAGTTCGACAATGGAGAAAGCATCCGCGAGCGATGGGATGGCCAAGATCGCTGGGTCCGCTACGTTTTCCACAAGAAGGCGAAAGTCGCTTCGGTGGAGATCGATCCCGACCACAAAGTCACCATGGATAGCAACTATCTCAATAACAGCCGCACCACCGAGCGGCAAAAGGGCGCAACGGAAAAAATCGCGGCCTACTGGATGTTCCTAACCCAGTTCCTCGCGCAGATGCTGAGTTGGCTGGTATGAAAGCGGGCGACATCGCCGGTCACCGTAAAGGACTGCTCGCTGCCGGAGCCAGTCTGCTATGGCGGCGCCAGGAGATCTTGTGGTGGGTGTTCGCGGTAAATGTCGTGCTGGGCGCGCTGGGCACGCTGGGAGCGGCTAGAACGCTGAATGCTGCTCTGGGCTATAGTCTTGCCGGAGATCAACTGCTCAAGGGCTTCGATCTTGGCATGTTTTACGAACTGTTAAGGCTGCCCGATGCAGACTTCCTTCCCTCCAGATTCACGGCATATGCCTGCGCATGCCTGTTTGCTGCGTTCGTGCTGTTCATCAGCGGAGGCATACTAGAGGTCTTTCGCCAGGAACGCAGACTCAACACTGGCGATTTCTTTGCCGCCTCGGGTGTATTTTTCTGGCGCTTTGTGCGCCTGGCATTATTCATGCTCGTTCCGTTCGCCCTTCTGCGCTTTGCTTATCGCGATGTCAGGAACTGGTCGGAATACCTCGGAGATAAAGCAGTTGCCGATCAGGTTGGATTTCTGATTCTGGCGGCGGGCATTATCGCGTTAGGGCTGCTGGCTGTCATCGTGCGAGTGTGGTTCGACATCGCGAAGGTTCGAACCGTAGCCGAAAACGAGAGCGGCATGTGGCGCACTGTGTGGATGGCGTTCGACATGACCCTCCGTCACCTTGGCACCCTCCTGTGGATGTATCTCCGCATCAGTCTGGTCGCAGCGATTACGCTGCTCATTTGCTTTCTGATTTGGACCAAGCTATCACCCACCGCGATTCCGGCGACGTTTATCCTGCTGGAATTTGTGATTGTGTCGCAGTTGGCGGCCCGGCTGTGGCAACTGGCCAGCGCTACTGCATGGTACAAGCAGTACGCCGAGGCGGTTCCCGTCGATTCGGTGGCTTTTGCGATGCCCCTGCCGGAAGAGGCGATCGAACCAATCGAGACACCCGTGGTGCCTGAGCCGGATTTGTCGCCACTCAACGAGCTCGAAACGCCAGCAACGGAAACGAGCCAAGATATCCCGATTAGAGACGATCTTTGAGGATTTGTTCCACGTCTCGACGCAGCTAGGCAACCTGCCGCTGCACTCTGATCCGGCTTTCGTGCTTGCGGGCGGCGGCCAGGTCATAGGCAAGCTGCATGTGCAACCAGGTTTCCGGCGTGCTGCCAAACGCCTTGGTTAGCCGAATGGCCATCTCCGGGCTAATACCGGCCTTGCCGTTTACTACGTTGTTGAGGGCCTGACGGCTTACGCCGAGGGCCTTGGCAGCTTCGGTCACGGACAGTCCTAACGGCTCAAGACAGTCATGCCGGACAATCCGGCCGGGATGCACAGGATTTTTCATGGGCATGGTGTTTTCGTCCCCTCTAGTGATAATCAATCATTTCAACGTCGGCTGCATCAACCCCATCAAAACGGAAAATGATCCGCCAGTTGGCACGCACCGTCACTGACCAGAACCCTTTCAAATCGCCTTTAAGCGGGTGCAAATGATACCGCGGCAGATCCAAAGCTTGGGGCGCAGTGGCGGCATCGAGGACCGTGAGAATTCGTTCAACTGTCTCCACCAGGTCCGGCCGTATCTGGCTGCGGTCGCCGCGCTCGTAAAGCCGCTTCAACCCTCGATGTTTAAAGCTCTTGATCGTCAGGATTCCACCGTAAAGTAATACTTGTCACTTGTCAACGTGAAAAGCTGCATAACGCGGCCTCAATTGGCCCCTCTGAAAGGACCCGGAGCCTTTCACCCACAGAATAAACGGGGCGCATGGCGCGCCCCGTCTGGTTAAATGCGAAAGTAACGTGAGGCCGGCCTACTCGTTTGCCCCAAATGTCTTCAGGTCTTCCGGTCCCTCTTGCAACACCACCTCTTCTTTACCCTGGACCAGTACCCGAACCGATTCCACCACGTCAGGATTGGCCAAGGTGGTGATGTCTCCCGTGGCCATGTTGTTGGAGAGGGCCGCCAGAATACGCCGCATGAGCTTGCCGGACCGTGTTTTTGGCATGTCTGGAACCACCAGGATCCGGCGTGGACGGGCGATCTTGCCAATCATGGTTTCAATGACGTGGTTCACCTTCTCCACAATCTCCGGCGTCGCCTGTACGTCCGGCTGCAGGACGATATAGACCTCGGGTACGCGGCCCTTGATCTCGTCCACCACCGGCACCACCGCCGCTTCGGCCACTTCAGGAACCGTCAGGCACGCCGACTCGATTTCCTTGGTGCCCAGGCGATGGCCTGCCACGTTGATGACGTCATCCACGCGTCCGAGGATCCGGAAATACCCATCCACGGCCAGCACAGCCCCGTCCGCGGCAAAGTATGGCCAGTCCTGCCACCTCTTGCTGTTGGTGTCCTTGCAGTACTTGGCGTAGTACTGGGCGACGAAGCGCTCGCGATCGCCCCAAATGGTCTGCATGATCCCAGGCCAGGGATTGCGGATGCAGATGTTGCCCGCCTTCCCCGAACCGGCGTGCACTTCCTCTCCCATCTCGTCGTAGATCATGGGATAGATGCCGGGCACACCTGGGCCCGCGCTTCCCGGCTTCATGGGATCCAGCGCCGGCTTAGTGCTGCACAGGAATCCTCCGTTTTCGGTTTGCCACCAGGTGTCCACAATCACGGCTTCACCCTTGCCCACGGTTTCGTAATACCAGCGCCAAACCTCGGGCTCGATGGGTTCTCCCACCGTGGTCATGTGCTTGAAATGGTACTTGTACTTGGTGGGTTCATCGTGACCGGACTTGCGCAACATGCGGATCGCCGTAGGCGAGGTGTGGAAGATGTTGACATCCAGGCGCTCGGCAATTCTCCATACCCTGCCGGCGTCGGGGTAGGTAGGGACGCCTTCGTAGATGACGCTGGTGGCGGCCAGGGCCAAAGGTCCATAGACAATAAACGAGTGCCCGGTGATCCAGCCGATGTCGGCCATGCACCAGTAAACATCTGTGGGGTGAATGTCCTGGATGTATTTGGAGCAGCCGGTCACATAAGCCAGGTAGCCGCCGGTGCGGTGTTGACAGCCTTTGGGCTTGCCGGTGCTGCCGCTGGTGTACATAAGGAACAGCGGCGCCTCCGAATCCATGGGAACGGGAGCGACGATTTCGCCTGAGTATCTGGGCAGGATCTCGTCAACCCAGAAATCGCGCCCTTCCACGAACGGTGTAGCGGACGCATTCTGGCCTGCGTGACGCCTCCAGACCAGAACCTTCTCCACGGTCGTGCCTTCCTTCTTGGCTATGTTCAACGCAATATCGGCGCCAGCTTTGTGGTCGAGCAACTTGCCATTGCGATAGTAGCCATCCATGGTGATCAGAACCTGGCTGCCTGAATCGGCGGCGCGCATGCCGCAAGCCTCGCCGCTGAAGCCGCCAAACACCACCGAGTGAATGACCCCCAGGCGGGCGCAGGCCAGCATGGTAACCGGCAACTCGGGGACCATCGGCATATGAATGGTGACGCGGTCTCCAGCCTTCAGACCACAGAAATCGCGCAGCAGCGCGGCGAATTCATTCACTTGCACATAGAGTTCGCGGTAGGTGAGGGATACGGGCCCCTCGGATTCCGGCTCCGGAACAAAGATGATGGCCGCTTTGTTCTTGTACTTGTCGAGATGCCGGTCCACGCAATTGTACGAGGCGTTGATTTTGCCGCCTGCGAACCACTTCCAGAATGGCGGATCACTAGTGTCGAGCGTCGTGTCCCAGTACTTGTCCCAGCTCAGCAGATCGGCGTATTCCCGGAAGCACTCCGGGAAATTTTTCTCGCTGAAGCGTTCGTTGACGTCGGGATCGGTCAGATTTGCCTGACCGACAAATTTTGCGGAAGGATAATAATATTCTTCCTCCCGCCAATGGACTGCGATCTGAGCCTCACTGGTTTCGATCACTGCGTTCTGCTTCGGAAGAGGTCGAGCCATATCAATCACTCCTTAAGATTTCTGAATTTGTAATGCAACCCCGGCGTTTCTTTGCCTGCGCTTCCTGGGCTGACGGAGCGCGCTCTCGCCCCCCGTGCAAGCCCATATGATGAAACATCCTCTACGTCACTGCAACACCCTTTGCCCGTCCCTGGCGCTTCCAGGTAGGGCCTTACATGGCCCGGCCCGCCATGAGGCGGGCCGGCCACAACTGCCTGTTTCACTTGCCCTTCGAAGACCCCACTGGCAACGGCTGGTTGTCCAGCGCCGCCCTCATCTGGTGCCATGCGTGTCTGGCTTCTTCCACCGAGCCCTCGTCCTCGATGGTGGTAATGTCGCCGGGGTTCTTCTCCTGGGTCACCGCCTTCAGCACGCGCCGCATGATCTTGCCGCTGCGCGTCTTGGGTAGCATGTCCACGAAGTTCAGTTCGCCGATGACGGCAACTGGCCCGAGTTCATGGCGCACCTGGTCGAGCAGCTTTTGTTTGAGTTCCTGCGACGGAATGAAGCCCTGTTTGAGCACCACGAATGCCGAGATCACTTCGCCGCGCAGCTCGTCGGGCCGCCCAATGACCCCCGATTCCGCAACCGCGGGATGGCCCAGCAATGCGGTCTCGACTTCGATGGTGCCGATGCGATGGCCGGCAATCTTGATGATCTCATCGGCGCGACCGGCAAACCAGACATAACCATCCTGGTCGATTTGCGCCGAATCGCCGGTGTAATAGACGCCAGGAATAATCTGCCAATAATCGCGGCCGTAGCGTTCCGTTTCTCCCCACAATTCCGGAGTCAATCCCGGAAAAGGCCGCTTGATCACCATGATGCCTTTTTCATTGACCCCGCAAGGTGTGCCGTCGAGCAACACCACTTCGGCATCAATGCCCGGCATGGGCAACGTCGCGGAGCCCGGCTTAATCGGCAACATTCCCAGTCCATAAGGATTGCCGAACATGGGCCCACTGGTTTCGGTCTGCCACATATGATCGATCACGGGAATCTTGTTCTTGAAAACTTTCTTCTGCAGCCACTCCCAAGCTGGCGCGTTCAATACTTCGCCCGCGCAAAATACCCGTTCCAGATATTGGTGATCGGTCTTGCCCAGGACGGCATCGCCGTATCGCATCAGTAGTCGCACCGCCGTGGGGGAAGTGAAAATCCCGGTGACACGATACTGCTCGATGAGTGTCTTCCAATTGGTTTCCGGGGCCGGATAATCCAGGGCCCCTTCAAAAACGATGGTGGTTGCACCCGCAATCAACGGTGCGTACACGATGTAGCTGTGACCCACGATCCAGCCGATGTCGGAAGTTGACCACCAGACGTCCGTCTCTTTCAGGCCGAACAGCCACTTGCCCATGGCGTCAATATGGACTTGATAGCCGCCATGGGTGTGTACCGCCAGCTTGGGGGTCGCGGTCGTACCGGAAGTCGCCAGGATGAAGGCCGGCTCGTTGGCTTCCATGCTGACATAGTCGCCGCTTTCGCCGGCGCCGTGCTCCAAGAACTGCTCCCAAAGAATGTCGCGTCCAGAACGCATTGGGGTTTCCCCGGGAGTCCGCTTTAGAACGATAACGTGCTCAACCTTGTCACCGGCGTTTTCCAAGGCCTCATCGACGATCTCTTTCAGGCGGGTATCCTTGCCCTTGCGATAGGTCACGTCGGCGGTAAACACCAATTTCGAGCCGCTAGCCTGAATACGGTCGCCCAGCGCCTTGGCGCCAAAGCCGGCAAACACCACCGAGTGGATGGCGCCGATGCGAACTGTCGCCAGCATCAGGATGATCGCCTCCGGACTGGTGGGCATGTATACGGTGAGGCGATCGCCCTTCTTGATGCCCATGCCACGCAACGCTGCCGCCACCCGCTCTACCTCATGCAGCAAATGTGCGTAGGTATAAGTGCGGCGCTCGCCGCGTTCGTTGAGGTAAACCAGGGCGGCGTGTCCGCCCCAACCGCGTTTGACGTGATAATCCAGCGCGTTGTACGCCAGGTTGGTCTGTGCTCCGACAAACCACTTGAAGGTGGGCGGCGTCCATTCCAGTACGCGGTCCCACTTACGAAACCAATGCAGCTCGCTGGCTGCGCGTCCCCACAGGGCGTCCGGATCCTGCTTGCCTTCATCGATCCACTTTTGCACCACCGGACTGACCAGGCCATGGGCGGCGGCACGAGTGGCCGGCTCGACCGCCGCTCCCTTGGTTACGCCCAGAGGTACCGATACGTTTGTTACAGCAGCCATGGGAAGAGACTCCTTTTCACCCGATAGCGGAGGTCGAAATAACCGTCAAGAATCAAGCACAAATTTGGCCGGACTGTTTTTAGCAGTCCGGCCACCATCTCACACATGCTTGGGACGCTTTGCCAGGAACTCCGCGATGAGTGCCACGGCGGCCAGCACCGCCGCTGTATAAAACGCCATCTGGTAGTTGTGGTACTTGTCGTATAGCAAACCGCCGATGCGGCCACCAAGGAGACCGGCCACACCCCAAGCGGTGAATAGCAAGCCGTAGTTGATACCAGCGTTCTTGGTGCCCCAGAAGTCGGCAGTGGCGGAGCCATTCACCGAGAGCTGAGTGCCATAGCACCAGTACACGATGAACAACATCACGAACAGCGCCACCACGTTGCCGCCCACCTTGTACAGAATGGGCATGGCCAGCATAGAGATGCCGATCATTAAGCGCAAGACGTTGATGCGGCCCAGGTGGTCCGACATCCATCCCGATAAGATACGTCCAGAGGCGTTGCCGACCGCCCCCACCACCAGGCCAAAGGCAGCCAGAGTGGTGCTGGGGATACCTACGCTCTTGGCGAAGGGCACCAACTGACTGATGACCATGAGACCGGCGGAGCAGCCCAGCGCATAGGCCACCCACATAAAGTAGAACGTCGGGGTGCGCAGGGTTTCACCCGGAGTGAACTCGTAGGTGGTTGCGGCCGCCTTGGCGGTTTGCGGCGGCGGTGTCCAACCCGCGGGTTTGTAGCCAGCCGGAGGGTTCTTCAGCAGGAACGCGCCAAATATGGTCATCACAAAGAAGATCACGCCTAGGACTTGGAAAGTAGAGCGCCAGCCGAAGGACGGGATTAGATAGCTGGCGGCCAGCGGGCCGAAGATGGCCGAACCGCCGCCATAACCGGCGACCGCTAGCCCTACCGCGAGGCCGCGCTTGTCGGGGAACCACTTGGCCATCACCGGAATGGGTGTCGCGTAGCCAAAGCCGTTGCCCAATCCGCCGATCACGCCGAAGCAGATGTACAGATAGGTCAAGCTATGGGTAAACGCGCACAAGAAGAAGCCCAGGCTCACCAGCACTCCGCCGGTGAGAGATATCCAGAAGGGGCCGAACTTGTCCTGCAGTCGGCCTGCGACAATGAAGGTGAGGGCGAACACCACCACCGCAATGGTAAACACCATCGAGGTGTCGACGCGGTGCCATTTGAACTCTTTCTCTAACGGAGCGATGAACACACTCCAGGCGTACAACGAGCCTAACGCAAGATTCATCGAGAGCCCGCCGATGACCCGCCACCAACGGTTCAATCCGGTGCTGCCAATCTCAACCGAGTCAACGCTTGTTGCTAAAGCCATTTCGATTTCTCCCTTCCTACCGAACCAGAAAGTTAATATCGGGGTCCCCTGAGAGCAACAAAAACTGCTACGTCGAAATACTTAGGGCGAATTGTACGCGTGTTGTAGAAGGTATGGAGCGGTTATCCTGGAATTGATCAGCAATCGCAAACGCGACCTCCTGAGAACCTGTATGCTGCGAACCACCCCTGCCTGGTCTGGGCGGACCTGGCCGAGTCACAAAACCGTCGGCGGGAGGCGACTTGGGGTAGAGGAGAGTGGTCAAGATCCTCATCCTTACGGTGCAAGGTTGCAAACCGAAATTAGGATTCCAGTCTTCCAGTCGGGAACGTGGGTTCCCGCCTGGACCCGACAGGGTGAAGTTATAAGACCTTCGCCTCCCGCCTGTTTGAGCCGTTGTGGGCGGAATTTTCCTTCGCGGAAGGGCCGGCGGTCTGTGACTCCGGATACGGCTGCTTGTGATGTGGGTCACCGGGCCTCCGGTTGGGCCCTCCCAAAACCGAGGCTACCCCCTCCGGGACGTACTTGTACCTTGGGGTTGCCTGAGGTGATACCATACAAAGTGTCATCCGGAGGACAATGTGGGGTCACCTTACGGCTTTGAGCTGGTAGAGAACTGCCTCATCTGCAAGCTGCGTAACGACAGCTTCTTCTGTTCTCTTCCCAAGACTGCACTAGAAGCGTTCGACAAAATGAAATATACCGCTTCCTATCCGGCGGGAGCTGTGCTGTTTGTGGAAGGTCAGGCGCCGCGCGGAATCTACATGCTGTGCAAAGGCCGGGTCAAGCTCTCCACCACGTCCGCCGAAGGCAAGACGCTGATTCTGAAAATCGCCCAGCCGGGTGAAGTACTGGGCATGCACGCCACGGTCTCCGGCACGCCTTATGAGATTACCGCTGAAACCGGCCAGCCGTGCCAATTGAATTTCGTCAAGCGCGACGACTTCCTGAACTTTTTGCAGAAGCACGGAGACGCCTGCCTGAAAGCGGCGCAACACCTCAGCAAGGATTGCCAGAGCGCCTATCAGCAGATTCGCAGTCTGGGCCTGTCGCATTCCGCGCCCGAGCGCTTGGCACGCCTGCTGCTGGAATGGACCTCCGCCAGTCCCGAACAAGTCGAGCCGCGAGTCAAATTGGCGCTCACCCACGAAGAGATTGCGCAGATTATCGGCACCTCGCGAGAGACCGTCACGCGCGTGCTGGCGGACTTCCGCAAGCGCCAGATCGCAGTGCTGAAGGGATCCACACTCACCGTGCGCAACAAAGCCGTGCTGGAAAAACTGGTCGGGGCGTAGGCCTCTCCGCGCGGGTTAGAGAATTCCACCCCAATTTCTGTTCGCCTGTCATCCTGAGCGATGACCCCACTACCAGAATTTACAGCGTCTTCAAATTCCTGCCGCTTTCGCCTACAATGATTGAATAGTCATAGCGCCCTCCGGCGCTATTTTCCTAGGATTTCCACATACATCTGCGCGCCAAGCAAAAGCGATCGTATCGCTCTCGAAGGAGCAGCCGTGAAGAAAGTCGGAATCATTTTTGGCATGGAGACTACCTTTCCGCCCGCGTTGGTGGACAAGATCAATGCGATGAATGAGCCTGACATCCAGGCTGAGCTCGCCACCGTTGGCGAAGTCCGTATGGCGGAGCCGTCTCCTTACCACGTTATCGTGGACCGCATTTCGCACGACATTCCCTTCTATCGCGGCTATCTGAAGAATGCGGCGCTCTCCGGCGCGATCGTTATCAACAATCCATTCTGGTGGAGCGCCGACGACAAATTTTTTAACTTCGCGCTGGGAACCAAGCTGGGCGTTGCAATTCCGCAAACCGTTCTGCTGCCGCACAAGATGCATCCCCCGGGCACCACCGAGCGCTCCATGCGCAACCTGCAATATCCCATGCCGTGGGACAGCATCTTCAGCTACGTCGGATTTCCCGCATTCCTGAAGCCCTTCGACGGCGGCGGCTGGAAGGACGTGTACAAAGTGAACTCGCCGGAGGAGTTTTTCAACGCTTACGACCAGAGCCGCGATCTCTGCATGACGCTGCAGCGCGGGGTGAATTTCAAGGAGTATTTCCGCTGCTATGTGGTCGGCCAGGAGAAGGTGCACATCATGCACTACGATCCCTCGGCGCCGTTCCAAGAGCGCTATGTGAAGAATCCGCCAGCCACCGATGCGAAGCTGCTGGAGCGCGTGGAACGTGATTGCCTCACCCTCTGCCGCGCCCTGGGCTACGACCTCAATACAGTTGAATTTGCCTGCGAAGACGGCATACCTTACGCCATCGACTTCATGAATCCTGCTCCCGACGCTGATGTAAACTCGGTGGGCCAGGAAAATTTTGATTGGATCGTGAACGCCGTGGCGGAACTGGCGGTTCGTAAAGCCAGGGAGCACACCGACCTGCCTCCGGAATATCGCTGGAGTGCGTTCCTCAATGGCTACGCGGCGGAGGCGGATTCCAAAGCGAAGCAGAAGGCTGCGAAAACGGCATTCAAACCAACGGCCAAGCGAGCGGCCAAGGAATAACCAGATGGATCGCCCAAGCCTCAGCATCGGCATTGAAGAGGAATATCAGACGATCGATCCGGAGACGCGCGATCTGCGCTCACACATCGCCTCTGAGATTCTCCCCAAAGCCAAGCTGGCGCTGCACGAGGCGGTCAAGCCGGAGATGCACCAGTCGGTCATCGAGGTGGGCACCCGGGTTTGCAAGAACATCAAGGAAGCCCGCGAGAACATCCGGTCTCTTCGCCGCGAAATGATCACCCTTGCCGGTGAGCACGGCATGTTGCTGGCGGCGGCCGGCACCCATCCCTTTTCCGACTGGAAGGCGCAGGAGATCTACCCCGACGAGCGCTATCGGCAAGTTGTGGAGGACATGCAGCTCATCGCGCGCGCCAATCTGGTTTTCGGATTGCACGTGCACATCGGCATTGAGGACCGCAACACCGCCATCCACATCATGAATTCCATGCGCTACTTCCTCCCGCATATCCTGGCGCTGTCGTCGAACTCGCCCTTCTGGATGGGCATGAATACCGGGTTTAAATCGTACCGCTGCAAAGTGTTTGAGCGCTTTCCGCGGACCAACATTCCCGACGTGTTCGCCAACTGGGCGGAATACGAGACCTTCGTCGGCCTGCTGGTCAAGACCCATTGCATCGATAACGGCAAGAAGATCTGGTGGGACATCCGTCCGCATCCGTTCTTCGACACGCTCGAGGTGCGGGTGTGCGATATCCCCATGCGGCTCGACGAAACCCTCGCCATCGCGGCGCTGATTCAGGCGACTATGGCCATGCTCTACGAGTTGCATGCATCCAATAAGAGCTATCGCATCTACGGCCGCGCGCTCATCATGGAGAACAAGTTCCGTGCATCGCGCTACGGAATCCAGGGCAAGCTGATTGATTTCGGAAAAGAGGAAGAGGTCCCCGTCCGCGACCTGATGCTGGAATACCTTGAGCTGATTGACCCGGTGGTGGATGAGTTGGGATCGCGGGAAGACATCAACTACATTTACCAGATGCTCGAGATGGGCACCGGCGCCGACCGCCAGTTGAAGATGTTCGAAGAGACCGGCGATCTGAAGAAAGTGGTGGACTACATCGTGGCCGAGACGCGAGTCGGGGTCTTCGATCAGACCGCCGCGCCGCGGTAGAGGAAAAACGCAATTTTTCGAAAGGACCGTCTTGATTCAGCCCGTTCTGACCGACCTCACCAAAACTACATTCGATACTGAACTCTCTCCTGGCGCTCACAACGCGGTGCATACCTGCCTGCGAATTCAGCCATCCGAAAAGGTCACGCTCATCACCGACAACGCCTGTCGCGACATTGCGGCCAGCATCGCGCAGGAACTGCTGCAGGTCGGCTCGCCCTTCAAGGCGTTCGTACTGGAGGACCTGGCGCCGCGCCCGCTCGTCGAGCTGCCGCCGGAAATCGCGACCGACATGGAAACCAGCCAGGTCAGCATCTTCGCCGTCCGCGTGCAACAGAACGAACTGAAGTCGCGCATGCAGATGACCGACATCGTGAACCGGCGTAAGATGCGGCACGCCCACATGGTCAACATCAACCGCCAGATCATGCTGGAAGGCATGCGCGCCGACTTCAACCGCGTGGATGCGCTCAGCAAGAAAGTCGTGGAGATCGTCAGCAAGGCAAAGGAAATCAAAGCCAAGAATCCGGCGGGGAGTGATTTCTCGGCGATGCTGAATCCTAACTACCGCTGGGTAAAGACCAGCGGCATCATCAGCCCCGACAAGTGGGGAAACCTGCCCGGCGGCGAGGTGTTCACCGCTCCCGGCGAAGTGAACGGAACCTACGTCGTCGATGGCGTGGTTGGCGACTACCTGTGCGAGAAATATCCCGACCTGGCGCACCAGCCTTTGACGATCCACATGCACAACAATCGCATCACCGAGGTCTTCAGCGACAACAAGATTCTGGAAGAGGAGTTCTGGGCCTACACCCACACCGACGAAAATAGCCATCGGGTCGGCGAGTTCGCCATCGGAACGAACCTTGAACTCAAGCACGTCATCGGGCAGATCCTGCAAGACGAGAAATTTCCCGGCTTGCACATCGCCTTTGGCAATCCTTATGGCGCGCACACCGGCGCGGAGTGGTATTCCAGCACCCACATTGACGTGGTGGGCACGCACTTCGATATCTGGGTTGACGGCCAACAGATCATGGAGAAGGGCCGCTTCCTTATCGAGGCCTGAGATGGTCCCAGCGCTGCGCGAGCAGTTCAACCGCAACTTCACGCCCGAAAGGTACCGCCAATTCCTCCAGCGTTTGGATCAGGCCTGCGGTACGCACATTGGCTTCCGCGTCTCAGAGACGCCGTGTTTTGTGCCCAAAGCTTTGCTCGACCAGATGGCGCAGTATGGCCGTGAACTGGTGCTGCAACTGATGGACAGTCCAGAATATCGCCGGGCGGCCGACGCCTCCGTTCCGCCGCAATACAACGTGCCCAATGAATCGCCGCGGCCGATGTTTGTGCAAGTGGATTTCGGCGTGGTGCGCAACGCGGCGGGAGAATTGACGCCGAAACTCGTCGAGCTGCAGGCCTTCCCTTCCCTGTACGGATACCAGGCTGAAGCGGCCCATCAGTACATTGCGACTTACAATTTGCCGGCGGATCTTGGCATCTATCTCAGCGGTTACGAGCCCGACTCGTATTGGAAGCTGATGCGCGAACTAATTGTGGCTGGGCACGATCCGGAGAACGTCATCCTGATGGAGATCGATCCGCAGCACCAGAAAACGCTGCCCGACTTCCTGGTGACGCAGCGCGAACTGGGCATCGCAATCGTTGACATTCTGTCGCTGAAGAAGCGCGGCAAAAAGCTCTTCTACGCCAAGGGCGGGCGCGAGATTGAGGTCCAGCGCATCTACAACCGTTGCATTGTGGATGAGCTCGAACGCAAAGGGGTGACCCTGCCTTTCGATCTGCGGGATGAACTCGAGGCCGAGTGGGCGGGCCATCCTAACTGGTATTTTCGGATCAGCAAGTTTTCCATTCCGCACTTGCAACACGAGTGCGTGCCGAAGACGTGGTTTCTCGACCATCTCACCGAACTGCCGAAGGACAACGAGAATTACCTGCTGAAGCCGCTGTATTCGTTCGCCGGAGTTGGCATCAAGTTTTCACCGACGCAGGCAGACATCGACGCAATCCCCAGAAACCAGCGGCACGACTACATTCTGCAGGAGCGGATGCGCTTCGAGCCGGTGATTCAAACCCCGCACGGTCCGACCCAAATGGAAATCCGCATGATGTTTGTGTGGCCTGAGGGCGGCGACCTGACGCCCGTGCTGCCGTTGGTGCGCATGGGACGCGGCATGATGATGGGCGTCGATCACAATCGCAACCTGGAATGGGTGGGCGGCTCGGCCGCACTGTGGGTGTGAATAAAGTAAATTAAGCGAAGGTGTAGACCAAGCCGTCCCCGAGGGACTCGGGTTGTCTTCGCACTCTACCTTGTTGCCCGACGTGAGTTCGCTGACGGTACTTAACAGAGGACGCCAGTCACGCGGCGGGAAACGCTTTATCCTAGTTGATACACGAAAGCCTCAGAATAGACATGGAAGCGTGATGAGGGTCACCGCAAAGAGAGTGCCCTGCCTGTTAGAGTGACGCCGTCATAGGCTTTGCTTCATGACAGAAAAGAGGCCAGTATGCCGCCAACACGAAGACAGAAATCGACTTTTGACCCTACTAAGACTCCTCTCAAAGGGTATGGTACGCAGACAGTGTGGATGGGAGCGGGCTACGTAGCTATCATTGAACGCGACGGAGCCGGTAAGGTAGTAGGTCTAAGAATAAAAAAGCAGGACCCAGTACAAGTAGGACCAGATGGATATGATGATCCAGGAAATAACCCAAAAGCCATACTCGCCGTCAACGCCCTTACTGCTATGACTTTGTTGTCAACAGCAATAGATAAAGGAGAACCGTTGAGAGCAAGTCTCGAAAAAGCGATCCAGGCGGTTGCCGGTGCCCTCGAGAAAGAAATAGCCACCACACGCTGATCGGCAGTCTAGATTGGGGAAGTTGGGGCGGACACTCTGGCAGATGCCTGCACCGGTCACCTACGAGAAGATAGCGGTTCCGAGCGCGCAACAAACTGTGCGGTTACGTTTTGAACGCAACCGCACAAACTCATCATTATGATAACGGGGTTGTTTAGTCGGCCGTAGCCTTTGCGGTCTCGACTGCGGCTCCATTTAAGTTTATCAGATACTCGTTGATGGCCTTGATCGGGTGCCCCTCGATAAGAGAGAAGGCGTTGTCAAGCGAAAGCTCTCCTGAGCGGTGCGCGAGCATCGCTGGTTTGGTCCGAGGTTCGCACGGCTGAGGACTAAACACCGGAGAATCTCGCG
>Ga0187880_1002301_pt1 | contig 14942 bp, 16 predicted proteins | sample June2016WEW_19_4_FD_132998 | JGI IMG/M metagenome (GOLD analysis project Ga0187880, IMG submission 132998) | Peatland microbial communities from SPRUCE experiment site at the Marcell Experimental Forest, Minnesota, USA - June2016WEW_19_40 | ecosystem: Environmental > Terrestrial > Soil >...
CCCACTTTCCCACAGCGACCACGACGGCTATATGAGTAAACCCAAGAATCAAAACCGGACATTTCACTTGCTACAAAAAGCGGACATTTTGACTTGCTACGAACATCAGAAATTTGTGGGGTTTATCAACGCATTACCGGCCGCGAGATACTATCGCGGGCAGTAGTTTGCGAAGTTTTCTCAGGCGCGCGCAGGAATAAAGGTCTTACGCATGGGAGGGACCCATGCTGGTTCGGCTCTATTAGGGACCCATGCTGGTTCGGCTCTATTAGGGACCCATGCTGGTTCGGCTCTATTGTGGGGACGGAAGCGGCGCTCCGCCTGCAGACGAGGGTGTCGCGCCTGACGGGGCAGGTCTTGTGCCGGATGGCAGGCTCGCGCCGGTCGGTGGCGACGAGAAATTGCGTTTGAGGGGAGGAACGCCGCGAGTGACGCTGAACAGTCGCGCACCTTGAAACTTGCCCTTGGCATCGAACTCCCACCAATAATTGGCAAAACCACTACGGGTGCAGGCGTGGCAGCCGTCGATGAGGGGATAGCTGAACAGGAAGCGCTGCTCGCCGGGATTGGCGCCAGGCCAAACCCGCGCGAACCGGATCTGGGCCGCGCCTCCAGAGCGGTCGCCGGGCCAGACATCAAGCTGGGGCAGGGTCTTCTTCCACTGCAGAAAAAGAGGATCATGTTGCAGCGCAGCCTTGTCGAGCTGCTGTAAGTCGTCGGGATCGAGGAATTTCGGATCGCCGTTCAGGAACAACAGGCCATCGTTATCATTGGCGCGCAATGGATACACCACCCAAGCCAAACCGATAGGGCCAAACTCTCTATACCCCTCCAGAATCCCAACTTGGCCATTGCTCTGGTGGAGCTCGCGAGTGAACTTCAGCGCCTCCTGCGACGCTCCAGCTTTTGCCATCTGGTTGATGAAACATTCGTCGAAGACGGCCGGGGGCGGAGCCTTGTCGCAGGCGGTATGTGCAGCCGTCAGGAAGTCAGCAGCGGGCTGCCAAATCGCAGATGATCCAAATTCACCGCTGGACGGCGCACTCCTGGCAACACCGGCGCTCGAAGTGCTGCTCGGCGAAGTAGTTTGCGCCAGCGACACCCCGCCCAACACGAGCGCCGCGACTATTGCCAGACAGTCATTTCTCACGTTCTGACCCTCGCCGGCTGTGACTTTGTTTCAGGTAGCAAGTATACGTTGGCTAAAAAGGGCGGGCATCTGCAACTAATAAACCGTGCCCTGAGATAACCGCTTGGGAAATTTGGGGTGGGTGGTGGGATTCGAACCCACGACAGCCGGAGCCACAGTCCGGAGTTCTACCACTGAACTACACCCACCGTATCCAAAAATTATAACATTCAATAACCGCAGGCTTTGCGGGGAGTCAGGCGGACATACGCTGACTTCGCGGTGCTGACGCCGGTCGAAGGTTCGGCGCTTCAGTTCTCCGAGCAGCCGCCCATCATGCAGCAGTTGTTTTGTCCACAACCCGCGGGCGCCGCCGCTGCGCTGCTCTTGGTGCTGACGGAAAAGGTCGAGAGCTGGGGTTCGAGTTTGCGAGTGTGGCAGCTAGGACACTCGGCCTTCTGCTCACCGAAAAGGACGGCCTCGAACTTATGTCCGCATTGTTCGCAGCGGTATTCGAAAATCGGCATTGCAACTCCAATCAATTTCACGGAAAGGGCTGATCTGCGCAATGCAGACTTGCACCCCGCACAGCCATGAATGATACAACCATTATAGATGCAGCAGCGTAATCCCACTTCGCAGGAACCAGGGCCGGAGCGGCCTTCGCTTGCGAACGGTGAAGCCTTCCCTTCCCTTGCGACAACCGGGGGACGCGATTTCTTCGGCGAGCCGTTCCAGCCGCGGCGCGCCCTTCGCGGTGGCCACGCCCAGACCATCGCCGGTAATTTTCTTCCTCGCCGCAACCAATTGCCTCCGGCAGAAAAGCGATTGTTCCACGTGGAACCTCAGGTGCAGGTGCTATGTCACTGCCATTGGCAACCGGACCGCAGCAGCGCCATGACACTGGTCATTGTGCACGGGCTCGAAGGCTCCAGCGAATCCGGATATGTGATTGGCACCGGCAGCAAGGCCTGGTGCGCCGGCATGAACGTGGTCCGCATGAATATGCGCAACTGCGGTAACACCGAAGCGCTGGGACCGACGCTTTACAACTCCAGCATGTCTGACGATGTGGGAGTTGTGGCGGAGGCGCTGATTGCTGAGGAGCGCCTGCAGGAGCTGGCGCTGGCGGGTTTCTCCATGGGCGGCAACCTGGTACTGAAGCTTCTGGGCGAGTGGGGCGAGAACGCGCCGCCGCAGGTTATCGCGGGGATTGGCGTTTCTCCCTCGATGGACCTGGCGGCTTCGGCCGACGCGCTGCACGATCGCGCCAATCGTATTTACGAACTGAAATTTCTCTGGGGCCTGCGCCAGCGCATGCAGCGCAAGGCGGCCTTGTATCCCGGCGTTTACGATTTGCGTTATTTGCGCGGACTACGCAGCTTGCGTGACTTCGACGACCAGATCACCGCGCGTTACTGCGGCTTTCTCGATGCTCAGGATTACTACACACGCGCGGCGGCTTCCAATGTGCTCGACCGCATCACGCTCCCGACGCTGATCGTGCACGCCGCCGACGATCCTTTCATTCGCATCCTGCCCGCAACCCAGGAGAAGCTACTGCACAATCCGCATATCACGTACTTCGAAACCGAGCACGGCGGACACTGCGCCTTCCTCGCCGAAGCCAATGGCTACGATGGCCGCTGGGCCGAGCGCCAGGCCATCGCGTTTCTGCAGCGCATCCAACGCGGCGAGGCGGTTCTGCCTGCCAATCCGCGCCCTGATTTGCGATAATGAGTTGGCGAGTTGGCGAGTTGGCGAGTCGCCGCTCGCACAAACGATGCGGCCGCCAGTGGGCCCGTAGCTCAATCGGATAGAGCATCAGCCTTCTAAGCTGAGGGTTGCTGGTTCGATTCCAGCCGGGCCTACCAACTCCTCCATCGAGACCAGAAGGGTCGCCATGGCGAGGGTGGCGATTGCAATTCGCTCGCGCCGCATGTGGGCCCGTAGCTCAATTGGATAGAGCATCAGCCTTCGAAGCTGAGGGTTGCTGGTTCGATTCCAGCCGGGCCCACCACTCTTCCGCGCTACGGTGTTGGCTCGGCTGTAACTTGCGGCGTGCGGCAATCACGAAGTCGCGACGGGCATTGGCGATACTGCAAATCTTTGGTCAGGCACACTTCCACGGCCACGAATTCCGTCCCAGTACACGACACGCGAAAGTCGCCCACCGGCGCGTGGTTGGCGGCGGCAAACTTCTGCTCGATGTCAGCCGGACTGGACTGGATGGCTTGTGGTGGTGCGCGATACTCAGGCGGGATTTGCACCTGCCGAAACGCCTTCTCGATGGCGGCAAAATAATCCTGCGCCCCGAGGCCGCTGCACGTTCCATGCGCGGCCCATTCATGCTGAATGAGTCCGCGGGCCGGCATGATCGCCAGCATGTGCTCGACCGTCCGCTGCGCTACGGGCTGCGCGGGTGCGCAATTCTGCGGGTGCGGACCGTTGTCGTTCTCCGGCCACAAACCATGCACGACGAAACCGAAGTGCTGCGCGGGATCGCACTCGCTCGACGGCGCATTGCCGGCCTGGCTGGCACAGAACTCCGGCGCCCAGGACAGCGTGAGCAGATAGTAGTCGAAGCTGCCCGGCGTGTTGTCACCCGCGTGAGTGTGACATGCAGGGAAGGTCAGCAGGCAGCCCAGCAGTAGAAGCGAAACGGCAAGTGTCGGCCTGCGAAACATGGTGCTGGAATGGTAGCGCAGGGGGATATCAAGCTAGTACTCGATGCCGCGCTGCGCCTCGATGCCTTTGCTGTAGGCGTGCTTCACTTCTTTCATCTCGGTCACGGTGTCGGCGACCGCGATGATGTCGGGGTGTGCGTTCCGGCCGGTGAGGATGACGTGTACCATCTCGGGCTTTTTCTTCAGCGTCGCGACCACCTTCGCCGGGTCGAGCATTTTGTAAGTGATGGCGTAGTTGATCTCGTCGAGCACCACCAGGTCCCACGCGCCGGAAAGTATTTCCTTCTCCGCCTCGGCCCACGCCGCTTCCACCAGGCGGACGTCTTCGGGATCGGTTTCGGCGCCGCCGACCTTCACAAAGCCGCGGCCCATCTGCTTCATGATGAAGTTGTCGCCGAAGGCCTTCACCGCGTCCAGTTCGCCGTAGTGCCATGAGCCCTTCAGAAATTGCAGCATGAGCACCCGCATGCCATTGCCGACAGCGCGCAAAGCCGTGCCCATGGCCGCCGTGGTTTTGCCCTTGCCGGGGCCGGTGTTCACGATGATCAGTCCTCGACGCACATCTGCCATTGCAGTACCTCTCCAGAATTTGCGAGACGCGCTTCAAGTCGAGCGGCTGTCCCCTGAACATCCTAAACCAGACACGTCAGTGCCCTGGCTCTACACAAGGTTTTCCCCGCATCACCCTTTCGTCTTTCTGAGCTTTTCGTCATGCAATTCGTGATGGAAAGTTACACCGAGGATGAACATTACAGCCAAGAGGCAGTAAACGATTATTACGATATACGTCATCGCGTCACCTCTGAAACCTGTCAGTGGAGGCAGGTGACTATCTTCACGATAGGACTTGCGATGCAGGTTGTCAGTGATGTCCGGCAGATCAGCGAGTGACGAAGGAACAGATGAGGGAATGCGATGATTACTCGAAGAATGCGATGATTATCGCGACTGCGGCGACAGCGACGCGACCGGCGCCTGCGCTAACGCATTGGCCGCTTCCATGCCGGAGCGAATGCAGTCGGGTACGCCGATGCCATGATAGGCGTTGCCGGCCAGCGCCAGCCCGGGAATTCCCGCCACATGCTTCTCGATGCGCTGCACGCGCGCGATGTGTCCCGGCTCGTACTGCGCCATAGCGCCACGCCAGCGGTACACGCGGGAGAAGATCGGGCGGGCTTCCAGCTTCAAAATATCCCTGAGTTCGCGATGCACCGTCTCCAGGATCTCGTCATCGCTGAGACCGAGCACGGCTTCATCGCGCGCGCCCCCCAAAAAGCAACGTAGGATGCCTTTGTCCTCGGGCGCGCGGTGCGGAAACTTATTGTGGACGAAAGTGCAGGCCAGCATGCGGGTGCCTTCGCTGCGCGGCACCAGGAAACCGAATCCCGGCGGCAGCCCCGCCAGTTGCTGCTTGTAGTAACCCAGGGTGACGGTGATGGACGAGCTGTACGTGATGTCCAGGAGGTTCCGGGCGAGGCCGCGGTCCACGCCGTCCAGCAGCGTCCCGGCAACATTCGCGGGAGTGGCGATGAGCACGGCATCGAAGCGTTCCTCGCCGTTCATCTCGACCGCCACGCGCCAGGAGGAATCCTCGGGATAGACCCGGAGGATGTGCGTGCGCAGGCGGATGGATTCGGGATCCAGGCGGGCGGCGATGGCGTCCACCATCTGCTGCATGCCATCCCGCAAGGAAGTAAACAGCGGAGCGGGAGGATGTTTGCGCGTAGCCATCATTTTCTTGTGCGCCGCCAACATGGCCCGGCTGAGACTGCCATACTTCTCTTCCATCTCGACGAAACGCGGCAGCACCGCGCGCGCGCTGAGTTTCGCGGCATCTCCGCCATAAACGCCCGAAAGCAGCGGATCGGCGAGGCGGTCCACCACCTCCGCCCCGAAATGACGTTCCACCAGTTGCGCAACTGTTTCGTCGCTTTGCATGGGCCGCGGCGGATGCAGAAGTTCGCGCGCCATGCGTAGCTTGGTGCCCCACGAGAACAAGGGCGAGAGCGCGGTCGCCACCAGTTGCGTGGGCACCATAAACATGAGCCCGTCGGGCATGACCACCAGCCGGCCATTCACCACGATGTAGGTTTTGCGCTGGGCGTCGTTGGAGCCGATCAGTTGATCGGCGATGCCGAGTTCCTTGCACAGCGACTGTGCCCACGGCTTTTCGGTGAGGAAGGAATCCGGCCCGGCTTCCACCAGGCAGCCCTCCACGTGATCGGAATACATGGACCCGCCGAGCCGTTGGCCGCTTTCAAAGAGGGTGTATTCCAAGTCGGCGCCGGCGGCGCGCGCCTTCTGCAGATAAAACGCGGCGCTCAGCCCGGAAATGCCTCCGCCGATAATGGCAATGCGCTTCATAGGGTTTTCTTCATCGAGTGCTGAGGCTGCGCTGCGCCCTGCGCATCGGCGCGGCTGAGGCGACTACGCGCCAGACCGGCGACCGCCCGCACGAACAACGGCGAATCATTTAACGATTCGGCCCGATACAACTTCATGCCGCGTTCGCCGGCGAATTGCCGGAACAGAATATCAACGTCGAACAGCACTTCCACATGGTCGCAGACGAAGCCGACGGGCTGCACGAACACGCCCTTCTGGCCCGCGTCCCGCAAACTCACGATGGTCTCTTCCACGGTGGGGCCGAGCCATTCGCCACCCGACATCCCTTGGCTCTGGAAAGCGAAGCGCCACGCGCCAATCTCGGGCGCCTGCGCAGCCACCAGCGCCGCGGTCTCGCGCGTCTGCTTCTCGTAGGGATCGCCTTCGGCAACGGTGCGCGTGGGGACGCTGTGCGCCGTGAACAAGACCGGCAACTGCGATCCGTGCTCAACGCAAGCTTTCGTCCAGCCGGCCCGCAGCTTCTCGGCAAAAGCTGCGATCAGCAACGGATGATCGTGCCACTCCTCGACAAAATCGATGGCGAACGGCGGCTTGTTCCCGAACAGCACCTGCTTGTAAAGTCCAACGCTAGTGCGTGAATTGTGGGGAGCGAGACAGATGGCGACCACGCTCGTGATGCCGTCGGTAGCCATCTGCTGCAACGTGTCCGCGATAAACGGGTGCCAGTTGCGCATGCCAACGTAAACCGGAAGGCCCAACTCGCGCGCCACGCCGTCGGCCTGCTGGCGGGTGATCCTGGTCAGGGGCGAGCTGCCAATCAACGAGTAGCGATGCTGCACCTCGCGCACCACCGCCTCCGGCATGGGGCGGCCGCGCGAGATGTTCTGCAGGAACTCGGGAATGTCCTCCACCCGCTCCGGGCTGCCATGAGCGATGAGCAGCACCGCTTGTTGGCTCATTCGCTCCTCGCGGGGCTGGCCGCCGTCAAGCTGAACTCGTGCACAAATTGCGCCAGGTCCTTCACGTTGGAGACCGGCGTCTGCGGCAAAATGCCGTGGCCCAGATTGAAGATGTGCCCGGGCCGTCCGTCGGCCAGGCGGAGAATGTGTTCGGCGCGCTGCTTCAGCTCCGGCCACGACGCAAACAGCAGCACGGGATCGAGGTTGCCCTGCACCGCGCGGGTATGTCCCACGGTGCGCCAGCCTTCGTCGAGGGGAATTCGCCAATCCAGGCCGATGACCTCCGCGCCAGTCTCCGCCATCGAGGGTAGCAAGGTGGCGCTGTCGGTGCCGAAGTAGATGATCGGCACGTGAGTTTCTTTCTGCAATCGCCGGATGAGCTGCGTGGTGGGCAGCATGGCGTAGCGGCGATAATCGTCCACGCTCAAGCAGCCGACCCAACTGTCGAAGATCTGCAACACGTCGGCGCCCGCGCGCACCTGCGCAGCGGCGTACTCCACCAGCACGTCCGTCAGCTTGGTCACCAACTCGTCCCAAACCTCGGGCGTGTTGTACATCAGCTTCTTGACTTCCAGATAATGCCGCGACCCGCCGCCCTCGACCATGTAGCTGGCCAGGGTGAACGGCGCGCCGCAGAAACCGATGACCGGCAGCTTCGCTCCGAAGTGTTTGACCACCAGCGCAACCGCATCGGCGACGTATCCCAGGTCGGCAGCGCGATCCGTGCGCAGCAGTTTCACGTCTTCCGCGGTGCGGAGAGGCTGCTCGATCACTGGTCCTTCGCCCGCGGAAAAATGGAATGGCAAGCCCATGACCTCCAGCGGCAGCAGCAGATCGGCGAAGATGATGGCGGCGTCAACCTTGAGGAACTCGGCGGCGGTGATGGTGACTTCGGCGGCCAGCTCCGGCTTTTTGCAGATTTCGACCAGCGAATGGTGCTTGCGGATGTCGCGGTATTGCTGCATGTAGCGGCCCGCCTGGCGCATGAACCATACGGGAGTGGTCTTGACCGGAAGCCGTTGACAGGCGCGCACGAACAGGGATTCGGGGGCAGACATAAACCACTATCGTAGCATTCCGTCCCCTATGACTAAGAACTGCTAGAACAGGTCGGAGTGGGTGCCGGTACGAACGAGGTACAGATCGTCGCCATCGATCTTGTAAATCAGCAGCCAATCGGGCTCAATGTGGCAGTCACGGAAGTGCCGCCACTCGCCGCCGAGCGAATGGTCTTTGTAGCGCGGGGGCAATGGACCGCCTGCGGCCAGGAGAACGATCAACTCACGCAGCTTTGCCATATCCTTGCCACGTTTTTCCGCCAGCTTCACATCCCGCCGAAACTGCGTAGCGCTGATCAGGTTTCGCACGGGTCAGATGTCCAAGTCTTTGAACAGAGCCCCGGGAGACTCGAAGCGCTTTCCCTCACGTCGATTGGCGGCCTGCAGGGCCTTCACGGTGGTCGGGTTGGGCACCTTGACATCAAACGGCAAGGCGCTCTCCGCGGCCACGCGAACCAGCAACATGCGCACTGCGTCGGAGACAGATATTCCCATGGCGGCCAGTGTTTTGGCGGCCTTCTTCTTCACTTTTTCATCCACGCGAATGTGGACCATCGTCGTAGCCATGCCGAGGACCTCTGAGATACATTGTATCTCACTGGACGCAACCAGGGTTTCGGCAGCTGAATTTGTCAGCGCAGATGTGATACAAAGTTAATCTCTTCATGCCCTCAAGAAGACAGTTCCTGACCAACGCCGCGATTTTGAGTGCCGCCGCTGCCGTGTCCGGCCTCGCCCAGCGCCACACTACCGAGCCGATCAAGGGCAAGCTGCCGCCCTCGCTGGCTGCGCTGCGATCGCGCGCCGCGGAAGCCAAGCCGATCACTGCGGACGAGCGTCGCCAGCGCCTGGAGCGCGCTCGCCAGTTGATGCAGCAGAACAAGCTCGACGCCATATTCCTCTTCGGCGGCACGTCGCTGGTGTATTTCACCGGCATCGATTGGTGGAACAGCGAGCGCCTGTTCGCCCTGGTGCTGCCGCAGAAAGGCACAGCATTTTTCGTCTGTCCTGCATTCGAGGAGGATCGGGCGCGCGAGCAGATCGCCAAAGGCCCGCTCGCTGGCGACGCTGACATCCTGACCTGGCAGGAGGACGAGAGCCCTTACGAGCGCGTTGCCCAGGGCTTGCGCGCGCGCGGCATCGCCGCCGGCAACCTGGGGATCGAAGAGCGCGTTGCGTACGTTTTCAGCGCGGGTGTGGCACAGGCTGCGCCGCAATTGACGCTGGCCAGCGCCACGCCGGTCACCGCCGGCTGCCGCATGATCAAGAGCGAGCACGAGCTGGCGCTGGTGCTGTTGGCCAACCAAGTCACTCTGGCGGCGTACAAGGCCGCCTACCAAGCCCTGAAGCCCGGCATGACGCAGGACGATTTTGCCGCGCTGGTGGCGACCGCCCACTCCCGCCTTGGCTTCAAGGGCGAGGCCAGTGTGCAGGTCGGCGAGTATTCGGCGCTGCCGCACGGCTCAGCCACGCCGCAAGTGGTCCGCGAAGGCACGATTTTGCTGATCGACGGCGGTTGCAGCGTGGAAGGCTATGCGTCCGACATCAGCCGCACCTTTGTTCTGGGCAAGCCCGCCGGCCCGTCCGCCGACAAGATGCGCCGCGTTTTCGATATCGTTCACCGGGCACAGGCGGCAGCTTTGGCAGCGGCCAAGCCCGGCGTGGAAGCGCAGTCGGTGGACGCGGCGGCGCGCCAGGTGATCGACGGTGCCGGCTTCGGTCCCAACTACGCGCACTTCACCCATCGCCTCGGGCACGGGATCGGGATGGACGGCCATGAGTGGCCCTACCTGGTGCGCGGCGATACGCTCGCCCTTGCGCCTGCCATGTGCTTCAGCGATGAGCCCGGCATCTACCTCCGCGGCGAGTTTGGCGTTCGCCTGGAAGATGACATGCACATCACCGCCGACGGCGCCCAACTGTTCACGCCGCAAAGCCCGTCGCTGGAGCATCCCTTCGCGTGAAAGTGGCTAGTGCTTGGATCGAGTGGTGCGCTTGGGACAGTCAAGGGGAAAATCAATGCAACCGGTTGCATGTTAACTACATGACAACTAAGCCTAAGTGACTGAAAGAACTGGGCAAAGCAGTCCACTAATGTGGCAGTTGAGATGCTACCAGTAATGTGAAGTTTGCACGAAATAACGTTCCGCAACCCCGGAGGGATGTGTTGTTCCAGCCGTGTTGGAAAACTCCTTTCGGCTTCCCGGATCGTTTACAGGCTCCCAAGCTCCAAGGACCAAAGAGGTAAGGAGGCCACGTTGACAAGACTCTCCCGCTATATGTTCCCTGCGGTGCTGCTTCTGGTAGCGTTGGTAGCGCTGCCAGCTGGTGCCGGAACCGTCATCAACACTAATCCAGGCTGGAACGGCAGCGATACGATCTCCAGTTTTGGCTATCCCAACACTTCCACCTACGGCGAAGCCATTACCACCCCTGCGGGCGGGACCAACGTGTCCAGCTTCAGCTTCTGGATGAACGAAGCCGTAGGCTTCCAGTTCCAGGCGTTCATTGCCCCTTGGGACAACAACAATTACCTGGTCCCCGGCGGTTTGGCTGGCGCCAGTTACATTAGTCCAGTGCAAACCGTGACCAGCTCGGGTCTGGTTGAGTACACCATCAGCGGCGTGAATCTTCCCGTAACCCCAGGCACGATCTACATGTTTGGGCTGACGATAGATAACGTTTACAACAACGACGCGCAGTTCGGCGCTGGCTCTGTGGGCGGCGACATCTTCTCTAATGGCAACAGCACCTACTACTTCGGATGGAACAATGATTCCGGCAACGGTAGTCTGCTGGGCTCAAACTGGAACAACGAGGGTTGTGCCAACAACGGTGGATCCTGCGGGCAGCTGGCGTTTAACGTAACCTACAACGGGGCTGCAACCACTCCTGAGCCGGGCAGTTTGATCCTGCTGGGCACGGGCGTGCTGGGTTTGGCTGGAGTGATCCGGCGCAAGCTGAAAGTCTAACTTCCTTCATCGGAATGGGTGGGACAACCACCCATTCCGTGTAACCTCAACTCGCCTTGCCCTTCCCACCTTAGGATGACGGCCGGCTCCTCCTCACCGGTTTGCTTGTCACTTCACTTCGCAATCCTGTCCTACCAAGAACTCGATCTTCGCTGAGCTGATTGCATTTTAGCCTGGGCCTCGCCGGGTGCTGCACCAAGCTGCTTTGGCTTACTAGGTGCGCAGTTCCCTGAAACTCCGCATTGTGTCCGCCGTCACCGACTAGCATGTCGTGCTTTTCCTACACTGGCCTTGACCGCCCATGTCCAACTCCGCGCCAGCTCCGGTGAACCCCTGGATCGTGACCATCGCCGTGATGCTGGCGACGTTCATGGAGATCCTCGACACTACGGTGGTCAACGTCTCCATTCCTCACATGGCGGGGAACCTGGGCGCCACGGTCGAAGAGGGTACGTGGGTGGTGACCTCGTACCTGGTGTCGAACGCCATCATTCTGCCCATGGCTGGATGGCTGGCCAACCGCTTCGGGCGCCGCCGCATTCTGTTGACCTGTGTCGGCGGCTTCACCCTCACTTCCCTGCTCTGCGGCATGGCGACCAGCCTGGACTGGCTGATCTTCTTCCGTGTGCTGCAAGGCCTCACCGGCGGCGGGTTGCAGCCGTTGGCGCAGGCCGTCCTGCTCGAGACCTTCCCTCCCAAGAAGCACGGCACGGCGATGGCGGCGTTCGGGCTGGGCATCATCCTCGCGCCCATCCTCGGGCCAACGCTCGGCGGCTGGATCACCGACAACTACACCTGGCGCTGGATCTTCTACCTCAACCTGCCGGTGGGCGTGTTCTCCATGCTGATGATCAGCGCCTTCGTGCGCGATCCGCACTACATCGGCAAACAAAAGACCGGCGGCGTTGATCTGTGGGGCATCGGCTTCCTGGCGCTGGGCTTCGGAATGTTGCAGGTGGTGCTCGATACCGGCCAGCGCAAAGACTGGTTCGGCAGCAATCAGATTCGCGTGTGGACGGCGCTCTGCGTCTTCGGGCTGGTCGCCATGGTCATCCGCGAGTTGAAGGCACGCCACCCGATCGTGGACTTGCGCGTCCTGAAAGACGTCACGTTTAGCGCCGGTACCTTCCTGATGACGATGCTCGGGTTCGTGCTGTACGCCAGCCTGATGCTGCTGCCGATCTTCCTGCAAACGCTGCTCGGCTATCCCGCGTTGCAGGCCGGTCTGGCGCTGTCGCCCCGCGGACTGGGATCGCTGATCATGATGCCGATCACCGGGGTGCTCACCAACCGCTACGATCCGCGCAAGCTGCTGGGCATCGGGCTGCTGGTGGGCGCTTGGACCATGTTCAGTCTCTCGCACCTGAACCTGAATGCCGGCTACTGGGACATCTTCTGGCCGCAGGTGATCCAGGGCGGCGCCATGGCGTTTCTGTTCATCCCGCTGATGGCGACCAGCATGTCGGGCATCGCGAAAGAGAAGATGGGCAACGCCACCAGCATCTACAACCTGATGCGCAACATCGGGGGCAGCTTCGGCATTGCCACCATGACCACCTTCCTGGCCCGCCGCAATCAGGTGCACCAGGACCAACTGGTCAGCCATGTCTCGGCGTACGACCCGCGCATGCGCAACGTCTTGCGCGAGCTGCAGAGCTGGTTCCAGGTTCACGGATTTAACTCGGTGGACGCGAGCAAGAAGGCGCTGGGTGCGGTCTATGGCATGGTGCAGCAGCAGGCCGCCATGCTCTCGTTTGTCGAGGCGTTCTGGATTATGGGCATAATCTTCCTTGGCATGTTGCCGCTCCTGTTTCTACTGCGCAATGCCCGCTCGTTGCACCCGCATACGCGGAAGGCGGCTGCACCGGTGGGACAACCGCAATCGGTTGCGGCAACCGTCGAGCCCGAGGAGGAGTTGGTTGGTGTGGGGCACTGAGAAGACCTTATCCCTCTACAATCAACCCATGCTTGCAGGCCCTGACGTGCATGGCACTTCGTATCGCGGACGGCTGGCGCCCTCGCCTACCGGACTGCTGCACATCGGGCACGCATGCACGTTCTGGACAGCCTACGGGCGCGCGCTTGAACGCGGTGGAACTCTGATCTTCCGCAACGAAGATCTCGACCCGCAACGCTCCAAGCCGGAATTTGTGCGGGCGATGATGGAAGACCTAGAGTGGCTGGGCATCCGCTGGCAGGAGGGTCCCGACCTCGGCGGGCCGTTCGCGCCGTACGAACAAAGTCAGCGGCGCGACCTCTACCTGGCGACGTGGCGCAAGTTGCGCGATGGCGGATTCATCTATCCCTGCAATTGCTCGCGCAGTGATCTGGCCTTATCGGCGGCGGCACCGAATGAAAACGATGATGAGCCGCTCTATCCCGGACGCTGCCGCGAAAAGGTCGTCGAGGCCAGCCGGCACGAAGCGCCCGCAGGCGTGAACTGGCGATTTCGGGTGCCCGACGGCGAGATGGTGACCTTCGACGATCTGCGGCAGGGACCGCAGCGTTTCCTGGCGGGCAAAGACTTCGGCGACTTCGTGATCTGGCGGCGCGACGACGTGCCCGCCTATCAACTGGCAGTGGTGGCCGACGATGCTGCCATGGCGATTACCGAAGTCGTGCGCGGCGCCGACCTGCTGAAGTCCACGGCGCGGCAGTTGCTGCTGCTGCGCGCGCTCGGGCTACCGGCTCCCGCCTACTACCATTGCGATCTGCTGCGCGACGAAGCGGGCCTTCGACTGGCCAAGCGGCACGACGCCCTCAGCCTGCGCGGGTTGCGCCAGCAAGGTCATACGCCCCAGCAGATACTGGACAGCTGCACGCCGCAGTGATGGCAATCTCCATTCGGGAGTACGCTCATAGATGTCCATCTCGCTCGTCTGGCTTCGGCCTCCGGTCGTGGGGTGACGATCGAACTTTCGGGAGGTGGCGCCAGCAGCTTATCTTGGCCAAGACAGCCGCCGTATCTCGTTAGGAGAATGGATGCGTCTCATCGCCGACGAACGGTCACCCACGACTGGGCCACTATTTCGGAATGGATGAGAAACAACCGAAGGATGTCTGCACTCCCTGCGGCTCTCGGATTTCCTGGATAGGCGAGGTGACAATCGGTGTCTGGTACTCCGGATGACAAAACTCCAGGTGCATACCGCGACCGACGAAGCGCCGTTTCAGCATGGAGCCTCCCCAGGTCGAACCCGCAATGGCCACCCGGATTGGTTTTGGGCAGTACTGGGGATGTCCGGAGATAAGCGCGTGGTTGTCGCTCAGAAGAACGACCTGGTAACAGTGGTGCTGGGTTTGAATCTCCAGCACCGTCGCGGGGGGCAGGTCATTGAGGAACACGCCCCCTTCAATTTCCGATTGCACGATATTGCGATTCACGTCATCGCTGAGGTTGGGATGGGAGCGGAATAAATGCGGACAGGTCGCCACGCGAAGCCTCACCCTTACTCCCTTGAGTGTAGCACCGTTGTCCGGCGGCTCCGCAACGTGCGCGCCAACAGAAAAAGATCCGCCGCCAGGAAGGCTTGCGGATCTCTGCTTGTTACTGAAAGTTCGGTTGGTTGACTGACGGACTAGCGGCGGCCTCGACGAACCCTAAAGTGGTGGCATGTGGTTACTTTCGTAAGTACCATCCAGCTCTTGGTCACTGACTCTCCCTTCCAGGAGCAGCGAAAATTGCCTTGAGTTTCATCTTCGTCTAATACGAGGGAGGATCAGTTGAGGCCGCCAGCAGCTTAAGTGTGGCAGGATGGCCCTGGCCTGCAAGGTATTTGTTTGGCACGACC
>Ga0187880_1002306_pt1 | contig 14932 bp, 11 predicted proteins | sample June2016WEW_19_4_FD_132998 | JGI IMG/M metagenome (GOLD analysis project Ga0187880, IMG submission 132998) | Peatland microbial communities from SPRUCE experiment site at the Marcell Experimental Forest, Minnesota, USA - June2016WEW_19_40 | ecosystem: Environmental > Terrestrial > Soil >...
ACCTGTTGCATGTGCACTACGCAATTCCGCATTCCGTCAGCGCGATGCTGGCCCGCCAGATGCTGAACTGCGATCACGCGCGCCCTCGTCGCAGGCTGCCTTACGTCACCACCTTGCACGGAACCGACATCACACTGGTTGGATCCGATCCGTCGTATTTGCCCATCACGCGCTTTTCCATCGATCAGAGCGACGGCGTCACCTCCATCTCCGAGTATCTGAAGCGGCGGACCTTGGAAGTGTTTGCGGTGCAGACGCCGATCCAGGTGATTCCCAACTTCGTGAATTGCGACCTCTACCACCGCACGCCGGAATTGCTGGAGCACCGCTCCGAGTACGCCGGCGCTGACGAGAAAATTCTGGTGCACCTGTCGAACTTCCGGCCGGTGAAGCGGCTGGGGGACGTCATCGAGATCTTCGATCGGGTGCAGAAGAAAATCCCCGCGCGATTGCTGATGATCGGCGATGGTCCGGAGCGTTCCAGCGCCGAATGGCTGGCGGTGAAGAAGGGAATTCACAAGAAGGTGGACTTCCTCGGCAAACAGGACCGCATCAGCGAGAAGCTGGCCGTGGCCGACGTAATGCTGCTGCCGAGCCAGTTGGAGTCGTTCGGACTGGCGGCCCTGGAGGCGATGGCCTGCGAAGTCGTGCCGATCACGACCAACGAAGGCGGCCTTCCGGAAGTTGTCGATCACGGGAAAACCGGATTCCTCGCGCCTGTGGGCGATGTGGAAACGATGGCGAATTATGCCATCGAAATCTTGTCGGACGAAAACAAGCTGAGGAAAATGGGTGAAGCGGCGCGCGCCAGCGCACAAGCGCGATTCTGCGCCAGCAAAATCATCCCCATGTACGAAAGGTTCTATCGCGGCGTACTGGACCGCTCTTCGTAAATCGCGCCCGCCACCGAACCGCCCATCTCTTCGGCCTGCAGCATCGGAAGCACCATCCGCACCAGGGTGCCGCGGCCGGGCTGGCTCTCAATCGTAATCTCGGCGGCGTCGCCGTACACCACCTGAAGGCGCTCGGTAACGTTCACCATTCCAATGCCGGTCCCCGTGCTGGCGCTGGTGACGGACATTCCCACTCCGTCGTCTTCCACCTCGATGACCACGCGCTGTTCGGCACAGCGGCTGCGAATGTAGATGCTTCCTCCGTCAACCGTGGAGGAAAAGCCATGCTTGACCGCGTTCTCCACCAGCGGTTGCAGGATCATGCTGGGCACCAGATGTTCCAGCGAGGCCGGCTCCAGTTCCTTGACTACCTTCAGCTTGTCACGGCCGAAGCGCGCCACTTCAATATCGAGATAATCATCCAGAAATTCCAACTCCTCGCGCAGCGGGACGAAGGAGTCTCCCTTGCGCAGCAAGCGGCGCAGAATGTTGCCCAGCTTCACGATCATCTCGCGGGCCGAATCCGGATCGCGGCGCACCAGCGAAGCCACCGAATTCAGGGTGTTGAACAGGAAGTGGGGATTGATCTGGCTTTGCAGCGCTTCCATGCGCGCCTGCAACAACAATCTCTCCTGCTGTTCCAGCTTCATCTCGATGCGCACGTTGTTCAGCACCTTCAACGCGATGGCGACTGCCATGACCGTGCCGGCGTAGATGGCCAGGTTGATCGGCCAGTTCTTGGCATCGAGCGCGAAAATGCGCGTGGGAAAGACGCGATGCAGTTGTATGCGGATGAATTCCAGGCCCAGGATGAGGAAGAAGAACGAAGTCTGCCAATCGATGAAAGACTTGCGAATGCTGCGTCGAATCCAGCGATAGATGCTGAGATCGAACAGCGGAGAGAACGACCAGATGGCTTCGCGATCGGGGCCCAGATGGCGCAGCACACCCGCCAACCCTCCCGCCAGAACGTACATGGGCAAGGTAAGCCACTCGCCGAAAAGCACCGCCGGCAGCGCAACCAGCGCCCCGCCCGCGATTCCCGCCAGGCGTCCGGCGATCACGCCCATCAGGATCGCGCCCTCGAAGGAAATGTCGGCCGCGTAGAAATTGTGCACCCAGTGGCGCACCAATACGCCCAGGGCGATGGGCGTGCCCACGATGAAAACAATCTCGATCTTCTCGCTGAGGGTGCGCTCCTCGCGAAACAGCAAAACGCGAAAACGGCGCGCCCGCACCAGCACGCTGCTGATGGCCGCGGCCACGCCGAGGCGGATCAGCACGGTAACGAGAATGAGGCGATGGTCCATGCAGTGGCTAGTGGATAGTGGCTAGTGGATAGAAAAAAGGCCTGCTGGTTGTGTGGAAAACATTTAGCATTTCAGCGCCTAATCAAATAGCCGACCGAGAACTAACCATATCCACTATCCACTATAGCGCCCCAGCGGCCTGAAGCAGGGCCTGTTCGGCGCTGGCGCGGTCGGGCGCGCCGCCCTGCGCCATGTCGCGATTGCCACCGCCGCGCGTGCCAAGCTGCTGCGCGGTTTGCTTCATCAAAGCGCCCATGTCATTTCCCAGCCCCGGTGTTTGCCCGAAGACCAGCGACGGTTGCGGACCTCCACAACCCAGCAACGCAACCGCGTTACCGTTCCGGGTGAGTTTCTGCGCCAGCATCTTGATGTAGGCGAGATCGCGATCGGCAAAGAACTGCACCACCAGTTTGTGCTCGCCACGGTTCTGTGCCGCCTGCAACAGCTGTTCAGCTTGCAGTTCCGCGACCTCTTCCAGCAGATGATGCTGCGCCTTTTGCGCTGACTTGATCTCATCGAGCGACTTGCGCACCTGCTGCGGGACCTCCCAGATATGAGTCGAAAACACCGCGGCCGCCTCGGTGAGAGTCTCAAAATCACGACGGGCGATGCCAACGGCCCGTAAGCCGCAAACGAACTCCACGCGAACGCCCTGCTTCACCTTCTCAGTTTTGCGCAGCAGGATCGCGCCAATCTGTCCCGTGCTGCGGACGTGAGTTCCACCGCAGGCATTCAAGTCGAAGTCGCCGATGTCAATTAGCCGGAGCTGGTCGCGTTCTGTTGCGGGTATCTTGCGGACGCCCAGGGCGCGCGCTTCATCCGGGGTGGCAAAGCGAATCTCGACCGGACGATCGTCGGCGATCACTTCGTTGGCCAGCTTCTCGACCGATTGCAATTGCTTCGCGCTGACCGCGTCGCCGGCAAGATCGATGGTGCAGCTCTCGTCGCCCATGTGGAACGAAACGGTAGCGAATCCGTAAAGCTTCTCGAACGCGACGGAGAGCACGTGCTGCCCAGAGTGCTGCTGCATGTGATCGCGCCGGCGCTCGGCGTCGATTGTGCCGCGCACGATTGCGCCGGGTTGGAGATCCTGCGCGACACCTTCGACGATATGGAGCACGTCTCCGGTCTGCTCATTTTCGACGACGTCCTTCACGCGAATCCGCGGCAGGCCGCTCGCGCCTGGCAGTTCCAGCCAACCGGTGTCGAACACCTGTCCACCACTGGTGGGATAGAACGCCGAGCGGTCGAGCGTGACCGCGGTGTCTCCAGCTTCACGGCTGACAGCCACCACGCGAGCCTCGAACTCGGTGAGAAAGGAGTCAGTGTAGTAGAGGCGCTCGGTCAAGGTGATCACTCCGATGAAATCTGGCACAAGAACGACTGAGGCTCAAGTCTGTTGCGAAACTCCCCTTATCGTATAAGATTCTTGCCGCACGAAACTTCCATAAGAGGAGATGCCATGAAGACCATTCTACGGGTAACGATGTTGTTGGTACTGGGCGGACTGTGCTGGATGCCGCTGGCGGCGCAGGACTCGGCAATGTCGGCAAAGCCCAAGGCAGCCAAACCGGCAGCCAAGGCGAAAGAGCAGGGCATGCCGATGCCCAAGCCCGCGCCGGAGATGACGAAGATGATCAAGATGATGGGCGGGAATTGGACGGTAACCGAGAAGCACGATCCCAATCCCTGGATGCCCACCAGCGGCACCAGCAAGGGCACCGCCGTACTGACGCCGGGTCCGGGCGGGATGTCGTTGATGGAAAAGTATCACTCCAACGGAGCCATGGGTAGCTTCGACGGATTCGGAACCTCCTGGTGGGACCCCAAGGCGCAAGTGTACCGGGGTGCCTGGTGCGACAACATGTCGCCGAATGGCTGCGACGACAGTGGCAGCAGCAAATGGGAAGGCGACAAACTGGTCGGCACCATGGAAGGCGAAGTGAACGGTCAAAAAATGATGACCCGGTTCACCTATTCCGATTTCAAGCCCAATTCCTTCGTCATGACCATGGAAATGGGCCCCGATGCCAGCAAGTTGCAGAAGGCCATGACCGTCACCTACACGAAGGCCGGCGCCATGGCAGAAAAGAAGAAGATGGAGTAGCTAACAGACAAGAATCAAGCCCGCAGACCGAACGTTCTGCGGGCCTTGAATACAAGTGAGCGTGCTCTCTAGCGGTTCGGCGCGGGCGCAGAGGGTTTCTGCTGCAGCGGGGCCGACTTCGCAGGCGCAGGTCGTGAGCCTTCTAATACCGACCCGGTACGGTTGGCATGACGGGTGGCGAACACCGAAAGCGTGATGGACGTGACCATGAACATGATGGCTGCCCAGGTGGTGGCTTTCGAGAGCACGGTCGCGGCCGTGCGAGTACCGAAGGCAGTCTGGCTGCCCATGCCTCCAAAGGCGGCGGCAATGTCGGCACTTTGTCCGCTTTGCAGCAGCACCACAATGATCAGGAACAAACAAACGACGATGTGAATAACGGTAACCAGGACAACCATGTAGTTCTCAATCCTTGCATCTGGCGGCCGCGTTTATGCGGAACCGCGCCAGTATCGGCAATATGGTAACTCTTTACGTTGCTTACAACTTGGGTGAGGCATGGTGCGGAAGGGGGGACTTGAACCCCCATGCCTTTCGGCGCCACCCCCTCAAGATGGTGTGTCTGCCAATTTCACCACTTCCGCACACCCGACCGGATGCGGCGAGCATCACGGGCTCCAAGCAGAAACGTAGAGACAATTAAGTATAGCAAAACATGCGGCGGGGACGAACCCGTGCTGGGGTTCTAACTTACGGTCTCCTACGACCCCGATACAATACAGCTGAGCCATGATCATCACGCGGTCCCCCTCGCGGGTTTCGTTCGACGCCACTATGGGCGACTCTCTGCCGTCCCGACCGCTGCGCCGTGCCGTTTTTCTGGACCGCGACGGCGTGTTGAACGAGGCCATGATTCGGAATGGCAAGCCCCACGCTCCTACCGAACTCGCGGACCTGCGGATACCCCCCGGAACTGCGGAGGCGCTGGCCCGGCTCAAAGCACGTGGCTTCCTTCTGCTGGTGGTTACCAATCAGCCGGACGTCGCCCGTGGAGTCCTGAAGCGTGACACCGTAGAACAGATGGACCGCCGACTGCGGGCCGAGTTGCCACTGGACGACGTGCTAACGTGCTTCCACGACGATCAGGATGACTGCGATTGCCGTAAGCCGCGCCCCGGCCTGATTATGCGCGCCGCCCAGCAGTACGGAATTGATTTGGGCCGCAGCTATCTGATCGGCGATCGCTGGCGAGACATGGATGCCGGAGCCAATGCGGGATGCAAGACCATCTGGATTGACCGCGGCTACAGCGAACAGGCTCCGGCGTCGGCTCCCGATGCCCGCGTGGGCTCTCTGCCCGAGGCGGTTGACTGGATCCTGAACAACGGGGAGGCGTCGTGAGAAGCATCTCCGAGTTGAAGATCAAGCTGTTCGCCGACGGGGCTGGTCGGGCGCAGATCGTGGCAGCAAGCCGATCCGCTGATCAGCAGTTTTACCACCAATCCAGGCGGCCTAGGGGCATTCGCCGCTCCTGATCGCTGGCACTGGGTTTGGTTGTCGGTTGGGGCGGACATTGATAATTACAGAAGCGACCGCCTTAGCAAAAACCTCGTCGCTCAGCTCGTTGATGACGCGCAGCAGCGCATTGGTGCGAAGCCGTTCCCAAAGATTTGCGTCCTGATACAAACGGCAGCACTCTCCCGCGAAAGCGATGGGAGCCTCGGCCATAAGGCATTCGTTCCCATGCTGCCATCCCAGTTGCTCTCCAATCAGGTTGGATACTACAAGAGGCACGCCAAATGAGGCCGCTTCGTGCGCTTTGATAGGAATTCCCGCCGCATATCGGGTGGGCGCCACAAATACGCGCGCTTGGTTATAGAGTGAGGTCAAGTCATCCTGCCGGCCAAGAATGCGAACTCCGTCGGCCTGGCAATCGCTCAACACAGCGTCGGCCCCGTACCCGGCGATAATCAACTGGGCGCCCGTCACTTGGCGGACTGTTGGCCAGACTGAACTGCAAAAATACCGCATGGAATCAGCATTTGGACTGTCCGTACGGTGCATAGCTCCGACGAACAGGAACGTGCGCCGCTCGTCAAATGCCGCGGCTGTCGGGTTAGCGCATGCTCGATTGCCGATTATCGATACATGATTTACTCCCCTCGAAACCATAGTCGCGCGATCTCGTTGCGATACGACCACGACGGCGTCAGCGGCCTTTGCCAAAACTAACTCGTGGTCCAGCCATGCCGCCTTCACGGTGGATGGAATCTCGCTGCCAAGCATCTCCGCCTGACGCCAATCGCGTTCCGCAAAAATCGCTTCCGCGTCGTAAATCACGCGCGCGTTGCTGGGACCGCCTTTGTCAGCCCTGCCCTTCAGGAAGGCCTCCATATTGTGCGGCCGGCTCACCCATACGATATCGCTATTCGGCACGTACTCTCGAAACAGCCGTTCGCGTTGCGAAACCCCGTCCAACAACTCAACCTCTCGTGGAATATCGCCGTACTCGTTCTCCTCAAGGCGAGAGGTGAATGACGCGCAGGTGACCCGATGGCCCTGCTTCACAAGATAGTGCAGGATTTCATTACTCCGAGGAAAGCCCGAACCCAGGTGGCGATGGGGTATTCGATCCTCTATATATAGAATGTTGAGCGCGTCGGAACTTGCCGAGATGCGAGCGCGTTGTATGTTGGCTGTCGAATAGGGCAGATGCTTAAGAAGCCGGTCATTCCATTTTGCCCGGAATTTCTGCTGATTGGCTGCCATGGCCGGTTTGGCGGCTTCGTTCCCATCCGACGAAGCCGATTCGTAATGCCGAATAACGGCTGTAGGCTCGTATAGGACACTATAGCCGGCTTCCCAAACAGTCATGCAATAATCGGAGTCTTCATAGTAAGCGGGACTAAACATCCGCTTAAAGCCATCCAACTGATGGAAAAGGGAACGTGGCGTGATTAAGAATGCTCCGGAACAATAATCTACCGGGCGTCGAAACTCATATTGCGGCAGGCTAGGATCATCGCCACGCCCATATCCTAATGCGCTTCCATCCGACCAGATCATGCTTCCGGCCTCTTGCAGGTCGCCATTCGCCAGGAGGATCTTACCGCCAACTACTCCGACCTTAGAACCTTCGCGAAAGCTTTCCACAGCTGACGAAAGCGCATGGGGTTGCAATAAGGCATCATTATTTAAGAAGCAAAGATATTCGCCCCGCGCCTGCTCTGCTCCTTGCATACAGGCATCGCCAAACCCAAGGTTAGCTGCATTATTAATGATGGTTGCCCCATCAATTCGCTCTAATAAGCTATTAGTCTCATCGCTCGAGCAGTTATTCACAATCACGACTTCATAGGGAACGTCAGCATTTTCGATTATGGAATCGAGGCACAGCAGCGAAAGGTGAGCTTTGTTATAAAAAACTAGAATAATGGAAATCGAGGGGTTTTCGGTTGCTGCAAATGCTACTCGGTCTTCGCTGTGCAGAAGTTGCTGAAGCCGGCTTCGGCCTAAGTCGTCCCACTTCTTTTGCGCCTCAGCCAAACTTTGCTTAGGCCTTGCAGGTCCGCCAACCGGAAAGGGTCTGCGACCTTCGGTGGCCCCAAAGCGCAGATAGTGGACCAAGGGATTGAACCCACCCGCCCGCACGTCAGGATTCTGTTCAAGGTACCATTGGCTGCTGAAAGTCCGGCTAGGATCTCGCCCTTCCAAGGCCCCCTGCTGAAGATAGTGGGCAATTGGGTCTGCACCGTGCGTCGCAACATCCGGGTTTTGCGACAGATACCAGTCAACGTCAAAGAGACCGGACTGCGCAATTAGCTGCGCGTCCATCTTCATTTGACGCGCTTCAAGGCGGGAGCGTGGCCGGAGTCTGGCAACGGCGCGCAACGGAGCGGTCAATCGCCACGCTCGTGACTGGAGGACACTGTTCAATTGCTGAGTGCGTTGGGCCAACTCCACGCTTAACAGGCTGCTACGTCCCTTCACTTGCTCAAGCTCGGCCTCTCGTTCGCCTAACGTGGTCCGGAGATTGGCGACATCTACCTGGCGCGCGGCAACCGTCTGCTGCAGGCTGCTGACCGTTTGCTTTAAGCTGGAGATCTCGCTTACGAAAGGCCGCAGTCCGCGAAACGTTCTTCCCGTGGTCAGCGGTTCGCAGGGATAACCAACAACGAGTTTCTGGAACTCCGCTTCCTGGCCGAGCCAGGTTTCCAGGTCCGCCTCCGAAACCGCTAGATGAAAGCTGCCGCAGAGTGCCTCGATTAGCTCCAGAATCGATGGCGCGAGATTGCCCGCGGCCAACCCGGCAGGCATTGACCATAAAACACCCCGGGTTACCACCCACCCTAAACTAACGTCGTTTTTGCTTTGCCACTCATCATCAATGGGCACCAGTTCGCCATCAATCTTGAGAAGGTTGAAGGGAGTGCAGTCCAGGAGGTCGCCAGCTAGCACGTAGGACGATAGTCTTGGCAGTTCCTCGGAAGCACCCACGACTTGCGGCGGCGACACACGAGCATGTTGGAGGAGAAATTCCATCCACGGTCGAAGCGCTTGAACGATGGATTCCACATCTCCACCAGCAGCTCGCGCTCGCAGCAGGTCCCACAACAATTGCCGGCCGGGCCGGTACACGGATTCAGGCACCTGATGCGTGATGGTCAGGCTCTCATCTACCGTACGACGATCAACAACCGACGCCGTCAGCGGCTTCTTCAGCACTCGTATTTCAGAACCATCCCGCACAAAGGTCGTTTGCGTACAAAATTCAGGCACGCGATTTACCGACCATGCAAAGGCAAGTTCCGTAGCCATTGCTTGCGGTCCCTTGTCCGGGGTCGCGACGATAAGGAATGAGTTGCTCAGGTCGGCGACCAGGCCATTGGTATGCAACACGGAGAAAGCGAGCGCTTCGTCGAAGCCGCGGTAGGGCGAACCCGTATAGTCCCGAGCATGGCAGCGGGCCAGCAAATCGACCGTGTCAAACCCAGGATCGGTCAAGGCGTTCTCAGAGAGAACCACCGTGGGCAGCTTATAGTCTGGAAAAGGATAATAGACGCGGACCTGGGATAGTCCCGATGCAGATAGCAGTGAAATTAATTCCTGTCTACCGAAGGTACGCGCGGTTTTACTCCCGTAGAGATCTTGAACTCCGAAGAATGGGACACCAACGTGGTCTTCGCCACAGCCATTGAAATACTTCAGGCCCAACTTGTTCTCGATAGCGATAATCACCCTGCCGCCGGGCGCGAGGAAACGGCTTACCGCCTGCAGATAGTGCTCAAACGGCTTCTCTCTTTCTGAGAACAAGGCCGCGTATTCCAGCACTCCGATCAAAAGGACGCAATCAAATCGCTCATCGGTTTCAAAACGCAGAAGGTCATCTGCCACGACTCGCACATTAGTGAGCTCCCGGCAGCGCTCCGCGGCGACGCGCGCCCGGGCCAAGCTTCCCTCGACGGCGACTACCTGCGCGCCAATCTCCCCAAGAAATCGGGTGATCGCGCCGCAACCGCACCCAAGCTCGAGAACTTTATCGCCCGAATGCAACTCCAGCGGCCGCACCAGGCAGTGACGAGACCGGCTGAAGTAGTACTCAGTAGGCCAGTCGCAAATGTGCTGCGCTAATTCTTGCGAGAAAGTACTGCGGTCTGTGGCGTTCGCGACAATGCTAAGCAGGCGCTCTTCCACTTCTACGCCGTCGGAATAGGAGAACTCGCCCGGATTCTTAGTTCGATAAAGATGAAACTGATCATCCCAGAAGTAATTCATTGGAACTCATAGACAGTCCAAGCCGTAGCGTCGCGCGAGGGTTTTGTCCTGATCGCGAGTAACCGGCCGGCTTCCGCAACCGAGGCTGTTGAAACCGATATTCTAGCAGCGCGGTCGCCGCGTTGGCGAACCGGCCCGGAAGTCGCCTCTTAAGTACAGCCCTTAGTGTGGGTTTTCCGCTTTCGTTCCCACGCCGAATGACGACACGCGGCCCGGCTTCAGGAGGCCGATTCTACAGGTGCGCCAAATCCGTAAATGGAGCGCCAATTAAGAATCGGCTCGGGATTCAACTCCGAGCGCCCATCGTCATAATGAAGCTGCTCGGGCGCGATCTCCAGACGATGCATATTCAGCCTCATATTGTCGTAATGGTAGTTGCTGTCGCCGCGGCGCAAACCCGCACGATCGCGCAGGATGCGGGCCAGCATTTGCTCACGCGATCGCATGGGGTAATGACGAAGGTTGAAGCGCGCGGGCCAGGGATCGCCCAGCGGCGGATTATGGTTGAAGACCCGGAGGTTGGTCGCCGAGGCGCGCCAGGAGCGAATGCGCGGAGCACAATCTGGAAAGAGCGCATAATGCCGGATGCGCAGCGGCGGCGACTGGATTTCCGGATCGTCCGCGCTGGTCAGCCAATAGTTAAAGTTATGGAATTGTATCCAGCTATAGGGCGAAGCGTGCACTTCTTCGACGCTTTCCCGGTACGGCTTTGCGCGAGACGGCCCCTCCAGAAACTCGTCCTGGTCCGGCCATGAAATCCAGTCGTACGTCGATACATAGCTTTCCAGAAGATGTCTCGACATGGCTGCATACAACTCATAAAAGTCGAACTCTCTCGGGATGTGGCGGCTTTCCAGTAGCTCGCTTTGGTAGCGATGGATGATTTCCGGAGTTTCGTCCGTAGATCCGTGGTCCCACACAATTACATGATGGCCTTGGTCAAGAAGATAGCGCAGGGAATCCTCGAGAAGATCGCCGTCGTTGTAACACAGAAGAACTCCGAGTAGTTGAATGCGTGCCAGAACCTAGACTCCCTTTCCCGTCGAGTGTCTCTCCGGAATTGGATTATAGCGGTTCAGGATTGATACATCCGTTTGTACGGGTAGTGCAGGCCATCGGGGTGGTGGCCGCGATACTTGGTGTAGTTCCAGCCCCAGGCCGGCGGTCATCCCTTCCAGAACGCAAACCCTCGTTTCGGGGCCGTTGCATCCTGAACCGCCGGCCCCGCCAGGCTGGTGGCCCACTTCCGCAGTTGCTTGGCGAACTCGGAACGCGATTCCGGCGTTATCGGCTTGCCAGTATTCATTGCGTTAATCAATTCCGTGGAATTATTCGGGATGGTTAGTGCCACCGGCAGCCTCACCGCTTCGGCAATTCCGTCAAGCGTCACTTCTCCCTGGGAGCGGAAGCGGTTAATGATCACACTTACTTTGCCCGGGGGAAAGTTGTACTGCAGTAAGTTGTCCACGTAGCGGGAAAGGTCGCGCAACGCCGGCACGTCGGGAGTAGCAACCAGGTAAAGCTGGTCGCATTCTGCGATGGTGGCCTCATTGGCATTGCCTACGCCCTGGCAACAATCGACGACTACGTACTCATAGCTGCCGCGGAGATAGCGAATGGTCTGCTGAATGGAGCTAAGCGGCACGTCGGTGAATCCAAACAGCCCCTCCGGGCCCGGCAGCACATCGACCCCATGCACGTCGTGCACGACAAAGCCGCTCAAAAGGCTGGCATCGACCCGCTCGATGTTGCGGGCCAAATCGTAAAAGTGATAGTCGGCTGCGGGCAGGCCAAGATAGAGTCCCACATGGCCTAACTGGCGATGCTGGTCTACCACCAGGACCTTCTTGCCGCACAACTGCGCCAGGAACGTGGCCAGATGAACCACCAGAGTGGTGGCTCCCGCCCCTCCCCGTACTCCCAGAAAGGCCAGCACGTGGCCAGACTTGGCAGAGCGAGCTACCGCCCAACGGCGCTGCAAGCGCACCAGCGAATCGTGGAGCTGGTCCGCATTCAGCGGACTCGCGAGATACTCCGCGAAGCCCGCCCGCATGGCATCCAGAACCAGATCGGCATCCGACTTGGCGGACAGCGCTATCAGCAGGATGCGTTCCCCCAACAACTGGTGCAGAGACATAGCCGTCTCCATCGCCAGCTGCCGGTCGTGGTCGGCGTTGATCACGCACAAGCACCCCTCCGACTTCTGCATCGCTTTCAGCAGATCGACATCCCGATTACGGGGTAAGTAGTCGGGCATATTGCCGGTGAAGGATGCTCCCAGCAGTTGTGCCGCCACTCGCGAGACGGCGCTAACGGTTGCCGGGTCCAGGCATACCGTGACCAGAGAGATCCCGGATTCGGATGGTGTGACTGGTGTGCTCACCATATTGCTCACGCCCTAGGGCGCGCCCCCTGCTTGGGTTCCTGAGCCATCCCTCCGCCTGCAATGACGAGGGGGCCTAGGCTGTTTTTTTCCTACGCCAAATCAGGACCGCCAGAACCAACACGAAAAGCATTCCTGAAACCACGCGAATGATCGTTGTGCCGTCCATCTCGCCTCCTTTCTGGTTGAGAGTGCGGATTCGCCGCTTACCGGACGAAGACCTTGCGCTTCCCGGCGCCTTGCAACCCATGGGTTCTGCCCATTCCTACTTGCCTCCAAGCGCCCCCAGGTTCCGCGACATCAGCAGCGCCGCCGGACCCAGCAGAACAATGAACATGCTGGGAAAGATGAACAGGACCAGGGGAAACATCAGCTTGATGGTGCTCTTGGCGGCCATTTCCTCCGATTGTTGGCTGCGCTGTTTGCGCAAGCCGTCGGCGAAGATACTGAGCCCTTTCGAAATCGGAGTACCAAACCGGTCGGACTGGGCCAGCATGTTCGCAAAACCCTTTACGGCCTCCAACTGAGTTCTATCGGCCATATCGCGCCAGGCATCAATGCGCGGTTTGCCGGCCCGCTGCTCCAGATTGAGCTGCAGTAATTCTTCCGCCAGCACGGGATGACTGGTCGCCAACTCCTCTCCGGTGCGCAGCAGTGCCTGGTCGAGGCCGAGGCCGGCGTCCACGCAGACCACCATCAGATCCACAGCGTCAGGCAGCCCGAAGCGGATGCGCTCCCGGCGCTTCTTGGTCACGGCCTTCAACCACATGTCCGGGCCAAGATAGGCGGCCCCGAGCATTACGGTGATCCAAAGAAACGCGATCTGGTGAAAAAAGCTCCAAATCACAAGCACCGCGATGGGCGCCAGCAGGCGGGCCGCGACATAGGCATCGATGCTGCTCTGATTGCGCAGTCCGGCAGCCAGGAAACGCTTGCGCAGCTTTTCCCCACCCGCGATTCCCAGCCGCGCACCCAGGAAGTGGGCCGCGCGCAGCAGTTGACCTTGAACCTTACGCGGACCCGCCCGCCTGGCCTCAGCGGAGGCCGGCAGTAAGCGGACCATCCCTAAGACACGCTTGGCGGCGGAGGTCGGTCGCGTCATGAACCAGACGACTACCAGCGCGGTAGCGAAGAAGGCGGTCAACTGCAGGCCGAGAATCTGTACAACTGTCATGGCTCACACCTTGATCCTGACGATTTTGCGGATCAGCAATCCGCCCAACGCCATCATGCCGATCCCGGCATAGGTCAGCTTTCTTCCCACCGGATCGTGCACCAGCACGTCGGCGTAACCGGGATTGGCGGCATTGATGAGAAAGAACATGACCACCGGCAGCAGGCACAGGATCCAGCCGGTCAGCCGGCCTTGCGCCGTACGCACCCGCAACTCGCCCTGGATGCGCATGCGATCGCGCAGCACGGCCGTGGTCCGCTCCAGAATATCCACCAGGTTCCCTCCGGTCTCTTTCTGCACCAGCATGGCCGTGATTACGATCTGCAAGTCGGCAGACGGCACCCGGCGCCCCAGTTGCAGCAAGGCGTCCCGCTGCGGCAGCCCAAAGCTTTGTTGTTTGTAGACTTCCTTGAATTCCGAACGCAGGGGCTCGCCACCCTCCTGCGCGACAATCTCGATGGCCGCCCCGACGGAGTGCCCGGCGCGTAAAGCGCGGGCCATCAGGTCGAGAGCGTCGGGCAGCTTCTGGTTGAACTTATTCAGCCGGCGGGCTCCCTTGGCCCGCAGAACCAGAATAGGAAGCGTGGCGGCCAGGGTCCCGGCTATCAGTCCGGGGATAAGATCGACGAGCCAAAAACGAGCGATGAAGAACCCCATCGCTCCCAAAATTCCGGAGGCGAGCAGGACCGTACTTACACTCCAGGAACTCTCGGCCTGAGTCAGCAGCACCGATAGTTTGTGCGCCAAAGTCCAGCGCTCCAGCAGCTGGTTCAGCCATTTGACTTCGCTCAGGATGGTCTGCTTAAGGAATTCCGCGGGCCCGCCTCCACCCAGGGCACCGGAGTTGCCCGGCATCCGCACTCCCGCCAAACGGCGCTCCACCAGGCGGGCGGTGGCCGAGGGGCGGGTCAAGAAGACGACGACCGCAAACGTCACCACGGCAAAGAAGATAAATAGCGATACCGTCACCACCATCAGCCCACTCCCTATACCTCTTGCGACACCTCGAGCAAGCTCATCTCCAGCGGAATGCCCGCGTCTTTCAGTTTCTCGGCAAACTTGGGAACGATTCCCGTGGAATGGAAGCGGCCCAGAACTTTTCCGTTCGGTCCCAATCCTTTTTTTTCGAAAAGGAAGATGTCCTGCAAACTGATGACGTCGCCGCTGGTGCCCGTCACCTCGGTAATGTGGGTCACGCGCCGGCTGCCATCGCTCATGCGCGACACCTGCACAATAATCTGGATGGCAGAGGAAATCTGCTGCCGCAAGGCCTTCTCGGGGAGGCTGAGGTTGGCCATCAGCGCCATGGTCTCGATGCGCGCCAGAGCGTCGCGCGGGCTGTTGGCGTGG
>Ga0187880_1002308_pt1 | contig 14929 bp, 9 predicted proteins | sample June2016WEW_19_4_FD_132998 | JGI IMG/M metagenome (GOLD analysis project Ga0187880, IMG submission 132998) | Peatland microbial communities from SPRUCE experiment site at the Marcell Experimental Forest, Minnesota, USA - June2016WEW_19_40 | ecosystem: Environmental > Terrestrial > Soil > Wetlands...
GTTTCCAACCGGCGGCGTTCTTCTTCGGAAAGGGTAACCTTATATCGGGGTGCCATGCCCCCATCATTCACCAACAGAAGAGCGCGGTCAACATGCGAAATGTAACGTGTTACATCGTACTAGGGCGAGCGCCCGGGTGGCCGCAAGCTGAAAAAATCTTCAAAAGGGCGCTTTACAGCCGAATGGGGCGGGAGTACAACCGGCCTGATGAAGGGAAATGGTTTATCTGCGGCGCTGGGGTACCTGGATAACACCCCAAAATGGGGTGATATCCAGATCTGTTTAATCACTTGTTAGGGCACATCAAGACGTTATGAGCATAATCACCGACATACTGAAAGAAATTCCACTCTCCGCGGTACTTAAGGAGCGACTGACGGAAGCAGAAGCGAAGATGGCGGCTCTGGAAAAGGAGAACGCGGTTCTCAAGGCGGAGAATCAAAATCTTCGCGTTGACCTTCAAAAGGCGCAGGAAGAGATACGAACACTCAAGGATTGGGAGCAAGTACGCAGCCAGTACTTCCTTCTTGATGTCGGCGATGGCACATTCGTTTACTCTTTCGTGGGGAAGCCGCCGCACTGGATCTGTACGCACTGCTTTGAAGATGGAAAGAAGTCGGTCCTTCAGACTGGCAAGCTTATCAATCGCTATGTCTGCCCAAGATGCCATGTTGAGTTGCGGGCGGCAAGGACGTTCCCCGGCCCTAACCAAGCGGGTTGAGCCAACGTCCCCCGCGCGTTCAGGTTGTTGTGTGTCTTTTTTCATATCGTTCATCAGTGGCTTTTCTGCGGGGGCTGTGGCTCACCCGCGGCGTTCGGCGTAGCACGATGACCGCCCAAACCTACAACGCAGCAGTCAAGCGTCTGTCCTGGCCATACGGTGCCATTTTCTTTGGCTTGGTCATTCCGGACGTGATGGAAAGGGGGAGCCGAGCTTTCGAAAGCCGGATCAGGCCAACCACACTATCTATAGGGGCCAGCCTCATCCGGAGAACCCCAAGTATAGCGGTTTCCGTGGCCTTTTTGGCGTTTACCGCCTCAGATTGCAACGGCTGGGCTCGTGCGTGGGGGTTTGGCACAGGGACGCGAGAGGCGCCGAACAAAAGCATCCGGCTGGTCCGCGTTTCATTCCGTGCGCGGAGGATCGGGGCTAGAGTGCCATCCGTTCGCGCCTGGCGCCGCCAGGAGGCGCTTTTTGGGGGCCAAGGCTGACTCTTTTATCGGCTACTGTGAGGGAGGCTTTGCGCTGGCGGACACGCTGAGCGGCTTCATCGTAAGAGGATCGCGCAGCGGCAGTTCTGTCAGCTTGCCGCCCGTCAGTTGGGTCAGTTTCACCGGGTGATCCGGGTGGCCGAGCAGAATCTGGTCTTTTTGGCCGACGGCGAGGAGAACTAGACGGTCGGGCTTCAGGTATGTCTTCGCCACTCGCAGGACATCTTCCTGGCCGACAGCTTCGAGGCGGGAGCGGTACGTCTTCCAATAGTCCGGCTGCTTCGCGAAGCGGCCGGTGAATTCGTCCTGGGCAAAGGTGTTTGCGATTTGGGACTTGGTGGCAAAGGTGCGCGGGAACCGGTCGATGAACCCCCGCTTGGAGACGTTCAGCTCGCTGTCGGTTACTGGCTCAGAGGCGATCTTCTTCATCTCTTCCAGCACGATCGAGGCCGCATAGGCAACCGTGCGCGACTTGGATTGGAAGCCCGCGGAGAACGGCAGCGGGTAATAGACGCCGCCCGGGAAACTCGAATGGGCGTCGTAGGCCAGACCCTCGTCAGACCGCACGCGGCTCATGATGCGCGAGGTAAAGCCGCCGCCGCCGAGAATGTCGTTCATGATGACCACCGCGAAGTAGTCCGGGTTGTAACGCAGGATGCCCGGCAGCATCATGGCCACGCGCCCCTGATTCACATCCTTTTCGACCAGGTAAGCGCCGGCAGCGGCGAAGGTGGTGTTGGTCGGGATGGGCGGCGGCGTTTCACCCTTGAACGGCCAGTTCGCGAACAGCGCTTCCAGCTTCTGCACCATCTGGTCGCGGTCAAAGTCGCCACTGACGGCAACCACGAAGTTGGCGGGATGGAACCACTGCCGGTGGAACTTCTCCAGATCGGCGCGCGTGAGGGAGTCCACGGAGGCAGCGGTGGAATACCGGTTGGCCCAGAAGTCGTCGCCGAAGGCCAGAAAGTCGTGCTCGCGCTCTTCGATGGCGGCAGACTCGTCGTTGCGCTCCTTCATCCCTTGCAGAGTCTGCTGTTTGCGCAGCGCGATCTTGTCATCCTGAAAGCGTGGCGCGGTCAACACTTCGCGCAAGATCGCCAGCCCCTCATCCAGGTCTTTGGCGAGCAAATTGAGGCTCACGCTTCCCTGGTTTTCGCCGACACCCGAGTTGAGCTGCGCCGCCAGGAAGGCGAGGCGCTCTTCCAGGGCTTCGGCGGTCTTTGAGCTGGTGCCGCCGCGGGCGAGCAGGTAGCCGGTTAGATCGGCTACCCCTTCTTTTCCGGCGGGCTCCAGATACGAGCCCGTGTGCGCATAGACGACTACATTGACCAGTGGCAGCTCGCGGTCCGGCGCCACGTAGGCGACGGGGCCGCTCGCAAGCTGCACGCGAAACTTCTCCGGCGCTGGCGGCTCATAAACCAATGGCGGATAGCTCAGCTTTTCCGGCCGGTCGGGGATGGCGGCTTGGGCGAGGGCCGGGGCGGGAAGAAGGGGAGCAAGCAGCGCCGCTAAGCCAAGGCCAGTGAACAAAGTCCGAAGGCCGAAGCCCGAAGGCCGAAGGAAGGCCGAAACCCGAACTCCGAATAGTCCCCTCAAGCGCTGGATCAGGTGCGCCGTCGGATTTCGGCCTTCGGATTTCATTCGGGTTTCGGCTTTCGGCTTTCGGGTTTCCACAAGCGCCTCTTTCATTGCTTCTCCTGAATGGGTTCTTTCTGTGTGGAAGTGCCGGGTTTGCGCGTGTAAATGGCTACTGCCCGGTTTTCTTTCGTGAAATACTGCTTGGCCACGCGCTGCACGTCGGCGGCCGTTACCGCCTGAATCTTCGGGCCGGCCTCATTAATCTCTCGCCAATCGCCTTCGCCGTCATTGCGAACCAGGTGCATGAGGATCGGGAAATTGGACGACAGCCGGCGATACTCCGCCGCGGCAAAGTTGTTCTTCACCTTCTGCAGTTCCTCGGGCGGCACTTGCTCCTGCTTCAACTTCTCAACATTGTCATAAATGCCCTGCTCGACCTCTTGCGGTGTGTGGCCTTCCTTGGCCTCGCCGCCGGCGTTAAACATGCCCTCCCATTTCATGGAGCCTTGGTCGGCATAGGCTTCTGTGGCGACACCGCTGCCCAGCACCAACGCTTTGTAAAGCCGGCCCGTCCGCGTGGATAGAATCTGGGCCAGGATTTCGAGCGCGTAGGAGTCGCGATGCTGAAACGGCACGGTGTGCCAGAGGATGTCCACCTGTGGGTTTGTCTCGGCCTCGGCATTCATGCGCTTCTCGGCGAGCTGCTTTACCTCCAGGGTTGAAACGTCAGGCGGAGTTCTCGGGCCGCGCGGGATGCGCTCAAAGTAATTCTTAACCTGCGCCTCAACCTGGTCCGGCTTGAAGTCACCCACGAGGATGAGCGTGATATTCTGGGGCGAATAATAGGTGCCGTAAAAGTCATCCGCCTGCGCCTTGGAGATTGCCGGTATGTCAGAAGGCCATCCCACCGTGGGCCAGGCGTACGGCGACGATTCCCAGAACATGGCGGTGAACTCTTCCTGGAACTTGCCCAGCGGCGTCGAATCGGTGCGCATGCGCCGCTCCTCGAATACGACGTCGCGCTCGGCATAGAACTCGCGGAAGACCGGGTGCAGAATGCGCTCCGATTCCATCCACATCCACAGCTCCAGCTTGTTGGCGGGCACCGTGACGAAATAGGCCGTCATGTCCTCGGACGTAAAGGCGTTCATGCCTGAGCCGCCCGCCCCGCTGTAGATCCGGTCGAACTCGTTCTTGACCAGGATGTCGCGCTGCTCGCCAATGAGCTTGGTGAACTCTTTATCCAGTTCACCATACCGCGCCGTCTTGTTTTCGGGCTTGAGCAGGTCGTCGATTTCCCCGTGGCGATAGGCCACGCGCATCTTCCGGTCCTCCTGGCGCATCTCATCGCGGACGCGCTCCTGCGCGGCAATTACTTCGAGGTCGCGCTGGTAGTTCGTCGTGCCGATGGTCGGCGTCCCCTTGAACATCATGTGCTCGAAGAGGTGCGCGATGCCGGTCATGCCCAGCCGTTCGTTCGAGCTCCCGACATGCGCCACCCAGCCGCCCGCGACGGTCGGCTCATCGTGCCGCTCGACCAACAGGAGGCGCATCCCGTTCGGAAGCGTTTTCTCGACGACCGGAACCTTTTGGGCCGGCAGCGGCAGCGCCCAGTGCAACAGCAAAACCAGGGCGAACAATCTCCTACCGCATTGGGTGTGCGTCTTGACCTGCCAGGTTTTTGCTAGTTGTGCCATACTCGTGGCACAACCTTAAACTAGACCGGTTCAACTGCCAACCCAAAAGGCGTCCTGAGTTTCTGCTGTTGTTGTCGGGCCGGGCGTGTATATTGCCGAAGGCTTTACTTCATGAAGATACTTACGTTCAAGGCTCAGTTCCCGGTCGCCCTCCTTGTCGTGCTGTTGAGCGCCAACGCCGCTGTCGCGCGAGCGCCTGCGACCGGGACACCGACCTCTATCAATACGGCCTTTGTCAAACTGTTCGGCGCCGTCGGGGCCTTCACTGCGAAGGTCGATACCCAGATGCTCGACGCGTACCAAAGGGAAACGGTGAAGCTCGTCATGGATTTCGCCGCCTCCGAAGGCAAAGTACGCATTGAGATCAACCTCGGCCAAATGCAGAGCAAGGATTTGCCGCCCAGCAAGGTCACCGAGTTGAAGGAGTCGGGCATGGAACGCGTCATCAGTCTCTTCCGGCCCGATAAGAAGGTCACGTATATCGTTTATCCCGGTACTCAGAGCTACCTCAGCATCCCCCTGGCCAAAGAAGATATCGATGCGTTCGAGAAAGGGCTGAAGCTGGAGAAGAGCCCGCTCGGCAAGGAGACTCTCGATGGCCACGATTGCATGAAGAACAAAGTAGTCGTAACGGACACGAAAGGGCCGGTCCTGCAAGCGGTCACCTGGAACGCCACTGATCTCAAGGACTTCCCCCTCCAGATCGAGATGAAGGAGAGGGGAAACACGGTGCGGATGCATTTCACCCAACTCCGGTTCACCAAGCCCGACCCGCAGCAATTCGACGTGCCGCCTGCTTACGGCCTGATGAAATGAAGATCATCAACCTGAACCCAGACACGGCCATTGGCGCCTCAGCCTGGTTCGTGGAAATGGAGGGCCACCGGCTGCTGATGGACGCCGGCACGCATCCCCGGCTTGAGGGCCGGGGCGGTTTGCCGCTCTACGATTCGGTTAAGAACGAGGAGGTGGACGCCATCGCTATTTCCCATTGCCATCACGATCATGTCGGGTCGCTACCGATCGCCTTGCGCTACTTTCCCCAGGCTCATGTCCTGATGACCGAGCTGAGCTACTTCCTCGTGGAACGTGTGCTGCATAACTCCGTCAACGTCATGAAGCGCCAGCGCGATGAACTGGGCCTTAAAGAGTATCCCCTCTACAGCCACGACGAGGTGGACGAACTGGCCCCACGCATCCAGGGCTTCAAATACAATCGCGAGGTTGATTGGGCCTCCTTTCACAAGACGCGGGCCGGCTTCCTCTCGCCCACGCTGGAATTCCATGATGCCGGTCACACGCTCGGCTCCGCCGGGATAATGGTCCGCGGCCGGAAGGAAACCCTCTTTTACACCGGCGACGTGTGTTTCCACGACCAGACCATCCTGAGGGGCGCCCGATTCGAGGACGTGAAGGCGGACGTGCTCCTCATGGAGACGACGCGCGGCAACCGTGAGCTTCGGCCCGGTTTCTCGCGCGAGGCGGAGATCGAACGCCTGAGCCATGCCATCCTGCGCGTGCTCCACCGCCGCGGATCGGTCCTGATTCCCGCCTTCGCCATGGGGCGCACCCAGGAGATCCTGGCGCTGCTGGCCATCCTGATGGGCGAAGGCAAACTCAAGCCGCAGCCGATTCATATCGGCGGCCTGGGCCGTGTTTTCACGGAAATCTACGACCTGGAATCCCACCGCACCCATCGCCAGCTTCCGAATCTTCAATTGCGCGAGGCGCTGAATCTCGTCGTGCTGGATCAGCAGCAGGTCGAGAAGATGAAGTTTGCCGGCGGCCGCCTGTTCGTCATCACCGCCGGCATGATGAGCGAGAACACCACTTCCTTCAACCTGGCACTACGCATGATGGGCGACGAACGCCACGCCATCTTCTTCGTCGGCTACGCCGACCCCGCATCGCCGGGCGGCCGCCTGAAAGCGTCTCGCCTGGGCGAACCTTTTCTCCTGGGCCCTGGCACCGGCAAAGTCATCCGCCGGTGTGAAATGGAGGACTTCGATCTCACCGCTCACGCCAACCGCGAAGACCTGCTGAACCTGGTGGGCGAAGTCGAGCCGCGCGTGGTACTCCTCAGCCACGGCGAGGAGGAATCACTCAATTGGTTCACCGCGCAGATCCATGCCCGCTACCCGAAGCTCAAAGTGGTGCAGCCCAAACCGGGAGCAGTGGTGGAGGTTTAGTCGGGCCGCCAACAAGTGCTTGCAACTCTGATCTTGGCCGCTAGGATGCCGTCATGAACGGCCCCAGCGATGGAGTCGAGCCTTCGGCGAAGGTCTCCGGGCTTTTCACGACGACCCATTGGAGCGTGGTGCTGGCGGCGGGACAGAGCGAGTCGCCCCAAGCCGCCCAGGCCCTGGAGCAGTTGTGCCGCACCTACTGGTATCCCCTCTACGCTTACGTCCGCCGGCGAGGATACGGCCCCGAGGACGCCCAGGACCTGACCCAGGAGTTCTTTCTGCGGCTGCTGCGTAAGGACTATCTGGCCCAGGTTGATCCGGGCAAAGGCAAGTTTCGCTCCTTTCTCCTCGCGGCCATCACTCATTTCCTGGCCAATGAATGGGACCGCACCAACGCCGTTAAACGCGGCGGGCGAGTCACGTTCCTGGCCTTAGACCACGACTCCGCGGAGCAACGGCTGGCGGAAATCTCCCTGGAGCGTTCGCCGGAGCAGATCTTCGAGCGGTGCTGGGCTCTCGCCTTCCTGCAAGAGGTGCTGGGCCGGTTGCGGGACGAGGTGGATCAGGCGGGACGCTCCGCCCACTTTGCAGAGCTGAAGGTCTTTCTGACGGGTGAACAGTCGTCAGTTTCGTATGCCATGCTGGCAGCGAAACTGGGGACCCACGAAGCGTCTCTGCGCAAAGAGGTGCAACGATTGCGCCACCGCTATGGCGAGTTGCTTCGCGAGGAAATCGCCCGCACCGTCGCCAGCCCTGCCGAGGTTGAGGACGAACTCTGTCATTTGTTCACCGTCCTGAGTGCCTGAGCGGACGGTCACGTTTGGATTCGGATGCTTCTGTACCTTATATGAAGCAAGCGCGCGTTTGCGATCAGTGTCACGGGGAACTGCCCGGGGACGCTCCGGAAGAACTCTGTCCCAAGTGCCTGCTCAAGCTGGGCGGGGCCGAGTTGGGTATTCTTGTCAAGAGACAGGAGGCCGGGGCCGAGGTTCATGGATCGGAGGCCGCGGGCCGGAAGTTTGGCAAGTACGAGGTGTTGGAGAAGATAGCCCAAGGGGGCATGGGCGCCGTTTATAAGGCGCGGCAGCTTAACCTGGACCGCCTCGTTGCTCTCAAGTTGCTGCCGTTCGGCCAATTCAGCCGCGACGACCTCTTGCAGCGGTTTCGGTCCGAGGCCAGTGCCGCCGCGGCGTTGCAGCATCCCAACATCGTCGCCGTTCACGACGTTGGCGAGCACGATGGCCAGCCTTTCTTCTCGATGGACTTCGTCGAAGGGCGCACGCTGGCGGAATTGGTGCGAGATCAGCCTTTGCCCGCCAAACGAGCTGCCGCTTACCTCAAGACCATCGCGGAGGCAGTGCATTACGCTCATCAGCACGGCATTCTCCATCGCGATCTCAAGCCCTCGAATATCCTGATTGATACCTCCGACCAGCCCCGGATTACTGATTTCGGCCTCGCCAAACGCCTGGGCGGAGATTCCGACCTGACCCTGACGGGCCAAGTGCTGGGCTCGCCCAATTTCATATCTCCCGAACAAGCGGAAGGCCGCTCGGATGCCATTGGCCCGCCCAGCGATGTGTATTCACTGGGCGCCTTATTGTACCACCTGCTCACCCGGCAGCCGCCCTTCCAGGCCGACACCCTCACCACCCTCTTGAGGCAAGTGCTCGAAGCCGAGCCGGTCCCACCGTGTTCATTGAATCCGAGCATTCCCAATGACTTGGAGACTGTCTGCCTCAAGTGCCTGGAAAAGGAGCCCGCTCGCCGTTATCCAACAGCTCAAGCCCTGGCCGATGACCTCGGCCGATTCCTGCGCGCCGAACCGGTGCGTGCCCGGCCCATTGGCGCCGCTGGAAAAAGCTGGCGTTGGTGCCGGCGACAACCGGTGCGAGCGGGACTGATCGCTGGGCTGGCAGTGGCGGTAATGCTCGGGATAGCTGGAATCTCCTGGCAATGGCGCCGGGCAGAGAGGGAACGGTCCACCGCGCTCGATAATGAAGCACTTGCCTGGCGCCAGGCCTACGCCAGCGACATCAACCTGGTTCAACGATCACTGGAGGAGGGTGACCTGGGGCAAGCACGGCGACTGCTCGACATGTACCGCCCTGCGGCCTCTTCGCCCTCAACTCTCAACCCTCAACTCTCAACCGACCTCCGCGGCTGGGAGTGGCGCTACCTTTGGGGCCTCTCGCGCAGTGACGAACAGTATCAGCTCACGCACCAGAGCAACGGGTTTGCGAATCTGGCCCTGGCGCCCGATGGCAAATTGCTCGCCTTGCGTGAGGGAGGGGGCAACATCCAGCTTTGGGACCTGGGCTTGCGGCAACGCATCGGCACTCTCACAAACCAGGGGTTGGCGTGGGCGATGGCCTTTTCGCCCGATGGCAACCTGCTCGCCTCCGGCAATCGGGACGCCAGCGGTAAACCCGTGATCAGCTTGTGGCAACTCGCGACGAGACAGATTCTACGCAATCTGCCGCAGTCCGATGACGTCACCTCACTGGCTTTTTCGCCCGACGGCAAATGCCTGGCGACGTACCAGATGGAGGCAGTGCCGCGGATGCGGCTTTGGGAATTGCCCGCCGGGAGGCTCGTGAAGGAGCTTCCCGCTTCAGAGCCTATTAACGCTCAAATGCGCGTCCCGGTCTTTTCGCCGAATGGAAAAACTCTGGCTCTGGGTGAGATGCTAGGTGAAATCAGGCTGCTGGATTTAGCGACCGGTGCCATGCGGACACTCCCTCCTCCCAGGGAAGGCAACGGCGTCAGCACACTGGCCTTCTCACTCGACGGTCGTTTCCTGGCCGCCGGCTACGGCTTCTCGGATGGCCCGATCCGCCTGTGGGACGTTGCCACCACCAATCTGGCGGCCAGCCTCGAAGGACATCGCAGCTACGTTAACAAGGTGGTGTTCGCGCCCGACGGCCAGACGCTCTATTCGGCCAGCGCCGACCAATCCATCCGGACTTGGGACCTCACCCAGAAGAAGCAAGTGGGTCGCCTGCAGGGACATATCGCTGAGGTGACCGGACTGGCGCTCTGCCCGGGGAGCGGGACCCTGGTCAGTTGTTCTGCCGACGGATCCGTTCTGGTTTGGGACCCGCGCAGCCCGTCCCGGCACCGCTCGCAAGATACTCTCCCGGGACTAGGGTGGGTGTTTGGAGCGGAGTTCACTGCGGACAGCCGCCGCATTATCACCGCCGGCCTGACCAACCCCGTGACGATTCGGGATGTCGCGACGGCTGACCCTATCGCACGGATTCCCGCCTTGGGCACCAGCAATCTGAGCCTTACCCTGTCTCCGGACGAGCGATTAGTGGCCGTTGGGGGCGCGGACGGCACTCTGAAGATCGCAGACCTCAGGACCCAACGCCTGGTGAAGGAATGGCACCCGCATCGTTTCCCAGTAATAACAGTCTGGTTCGTGCGAGGCGGGACGGCGCTCTTCTCTTGCGGGTGGATTGCCCACCAACAATTCGAGCCAAAGCTGTGGGACGCCGCCTCGTGGAAGGAGATTCCTTGCGCCCTTACAACGCCGAAACCGGTTTACGGAATCGCCTTATCTCGAGACCATCGGTTGATCGCGGTGGCCTACGCCGGTGAGCCCATCAAGATTTGGGATACTGTATCCGGCCGGCTTGATGCCTTGCCAGGTTCCGAGGGAGCAATGGGTCCCGGATTCTCCGCCGACACCCGCCTGCTCGCCGCGGCGTTCGGTTCGCGCGTCCGGATTTGGGAGGTGCGTACGGGGCGCGAACTGCCACCAGTCAATCAGCCGCTCAACAAGGTGGCCTCCGCCGCTTTCTCGCCTGACGGCAAGCGCCTGGTCACAAGTCTTGCCACCAGCGGTGATATACAGCCCGCCCTCCGTGTTTGGGACTACCAAGTGGGACGGGATCTCCTGAGCCTGCACGGGCACGGGGCGTGGACCCAGCGAACCGAATTCTCACCCGACGGGAATTCTGTCCTGGCAGTGAGTTATTACGGGGTGGCGGACCTCTGGCGCGCGCCTTCCTGGGCGGAGATCGAGGCGGCGGAAAAGGAGCAGAAGGCCCCCTGAATCCACCCGAAAAGCGGCGGGGGTTGGTCACATTCCTTCCAGATTGCTTCTGTACCTGTTGAAGGCTGCGAACGCAGGCACGTTGAGACCGTAGTTGCGGTGAGTCGGGGCAGCGGGACTAATTCGTCCAGCATCTGCCGGCTCGGTCCGACGCTGCGCACGCAGCAAACTGGCTGTGACAAAAAGAATAGGGTGCAGAATTATGAAGACAGAAAACTCCATTCGCAGAGAGGGCTGTCCGAAGACGGTCGCCGGGTGTTCTGGGAGCGCTTGTCCCACGCGGTTGCTGCCACTGCTGCTGTTGCTGCTGCCCGCCGTGGTGCAAGCCCAGTCTTACACGAACAATTACGACATCTGGGCTTACACGAGCAATAGCGGCACGATCACCATCACGGGATACAACGGTCCAGGCGGTGACGTTACCATCCCAAGCGTGATTGATGGCCTGCCAGTGAGCAACATTGGAGGGGATGCGTTTGGCTGCAGTATGTCCGTCTCTTTGGGCAACGTCACGATCCCGGACAGCGTCACGAACATCGAGTCTTGGGCGTTCGTTGCTTCCAGCATAACCAGCGTCACGATTGGCAAAGGCGTCATCGGTATCGGTGAACAAGCATTTGTGTCGGACCTCACGGCAATTACGGTGGACGCACTCAATCCCGTGTACAGCAGTATCGAGGGCGTCTTGTACGACAAGAGCAAGGCCACGCTCATCCGATATCCCGGCGGCAAACCTGGAGATTACACACTCCCGGATAGCGTCTCCAGAATCGGAGGCTCGGCGTTCTACAACTGCCAAAGTCTGACTAGCATCACCATTCCTGCCAGCGTGAGCTATATCGGGGATCAAGCGTTCTTTGGTTGCTCCAGCCTGAACGCCATAACTGTGGACTCGCAGAATGCATTTTTCAGCACCGCCGATGGGGTGTTGTTCAAAAAAGATGGCAACTTGCTCATTAAATTTCCGAGTGCCAGAGGCGGGAGTTATGCGATCCCTTCCGGCGTCAAACGGATTGGCGATCTGGCATTTGATGGTGATGGCTTAAGGAATATCTTTATTCCCAGCAGCGTCTCCGAGATCGGAGACAAAGCGTTTTCCCTCTCTTGCATCACGAACTTTTACTTCAGTGGCAACGCTCCTAACCTCGGCTTCATGGTCTTTCCGATGCAGTGGGTGGACGGAACGCAGCCGACTTTGTATTACCTGCCGGGAACCACGGGCTGGAGCACAACCTTCGGCGAACGCCCAACAGCCACGTGGCTGCTTCCATATCCTGTAATCCTCACCACCGCACCTAACTTCGGCATTCAAACCAACCAGTTCGGTTTCATCATCTCATGGGCAACGAACATCTCCGTCGTGGTCGAAGCCTCCACGAATCTGACCAATCCCATCTGGGTTCCGCTGCAAACCAACACGCTCATTGGCGGCTCCTCTTTTTTCAGCGATCCCCAGTGGACGAATTATCCCGGCCGTTTCTACCGCCTCCACTCGCCGTAAGGCGTGGACAACGAAAGGTTCAACATCATGAAAACACTCTCCCGAAACTCGCCGGGCCTCCCGGCGCACTCCCTCGAAACCGAACGCTGGATGCTGGGCCACCTCCCTTGGCTCGCCGTCCTGCTCTCCCAGCTTTTCCTGACGACCGTCTGCGCTGCCTCCGAGGTCACTGCGTGGGGCGACAACAGCCAAGGCCAGACGAATGTGCCCAGCCCGTTGAGCAACGTGGCGGGGATCGCGGCAGGATTCGGTCACAGTCTGGCGCTCACGACCGCAGGCCAGGTCGTGGCGTGGGGCGCTTGCTACAATGGCTCGGCCGACGTTCCGATGACAGTGCCCAGCGGGTTGGGCAACGTGGTGGCGATTGGGGCTGGATGGTCTCACAGTTTGGCGCTGACGGCCACGGGCGGGGTCGTAGCGTGGGGCTACAACGGGTACGGTCAGACGAATGTGCCCAACGGGTTGAGCAATGTCGTGGCGATTGCCGCTGGAGTTTACCACAATCTGGCGCTAACGGCTGAGGGCCGCGTGGTGGCATGGGGCGGTAATGACGATGGATGTGGCTACTGGTGTGGCCACGCGACTATGCCTAATGGGTTGAGCAACGTGGTGGCGATTGCGGGAGGAGATTATCACAGTCTGGCGCTGACGGCCGAGGGTCGGGCGGTCGCGTGGGGCGCTAACTCGAGCGGCCAGACGAATGTGCCCAGCGGCTTGAGCAACGTCGTGGGGATTGCGGCGGGAGTCGGGCATAGTCTCGCGCTGACGGCCGAGGGTCGGGTGGTGGCATGGGGGGGCAACGATTGGGGCCAAACGGATGTCCCCAGTGGGCTGAGCAACGTGGTGGCGATTGCGGCTGGAAATGGGCTCAGTCTGGCGCTGAGCGGTCTGCCGCCCGGCGTGGCCGCGCCCGCCTTAGTCGGCCCACGGTCCCTCGTGGCCACGGTGGATCGGCCATTTCACTTCCGGATCGTGGCGCGGAACAGTCCCACGACTTATGGTGCCACCGGCTTGCCGCCCGGGTTGGTGTTGGACCCGAACACCGGCCTGGTCACGGGCCAACCGGCGCAATCTGGAACGTACTCCGTGGTTTTCTCCGCGACCAACAGCGTTGGGTCGAGTGCGTGGACGGTGACGCTGTTTGTCAATCTGCCTTTGCCGGCAATTGCCAGCAGTGGGCTGGTGCTGGCCGGTTTAGGCAGCAGGTTCAGCTACGCCGTAGTGGCCTACAATGCGCCGGAGTGGTATGGGGCCAGCGGGTTGCCGCCGGGCTGGGTAATTGATGCGCAAGCTGGGGTGATTTCCGGCGTGCCGGTAGAGTTGGGCGACTTTGTGGTGAGCCTGGTGGCGAGCAATCGTTACGGGTTGGGTGCTGGCTCGTTTACCCTCCGGGTCTCACCCGTGGTGGGTTGGGGCAACAACGAATCCGGCCAGGCGACCGTGCCCAGCGGGTTGAGCAACGTGGTGGCGATTGCGGCGGGGAATTCTCACAGTCTGGCGCTGACAGCCGAGGGCCGGGTGGTGGCGTGGGGCGACAACGGTGACGGCCAGATCACAGTGCCCAGCGGGTTGAGCAACGCAGTGGGGATTGCGGCGGGAGATTCTCACAGTCTGGCGCTGACGGCCGAGGGCCGAGTCGTAGGGTGGGGCAACAACGAATCCGGCCAGACGACTGTGCCCAGCGGCTTGAGCAATGTCGTGGGGATTGCGGCGGCAGGCTATTACAGTCTGGCACTGACGGCCGAGGGCCGGGTCACGGGGTGGGGGGACAACCCGAGTGGCCAGACCGATGTGCCCAACGGGCTGAGCAATGTGGTGGGAATTGCGGCTGGATTGCAGCACAGTCTGGCGCCGACGTCCGAGGGTCGGCTTGTAGCGTGGGGTGCGTACTACGACGGCACGACCTACGTTCCGATGCCAGTGCCCAACGGGTTGAGCAACGTGGTGGCAATTGCGGCGGGAGGGGGGTTCAGTCTGGCGCTGACGGCCGAGGGCCGGGTGGTGGCGTGGGGGGTATACTACAACGGCTCGACCTACGTCCCGATGACAGTGCCCAGCGGGTTGAGCAACGTCGTGGCGATTGCGGCGGGATACTCTCACAGTCTGGCGCTGATGGCTGGAGGCGGGGTGGTGGGGTGGGGCGCGGGAGGTCCGGGAACGTCAGGGTATCTTCAGTACGGCCAAGCGGATGTGCCCCAAGGGTTGAGTAACGTGGTGGGGATTGGGGCGGGAGGTCTTCACAGTCTGGCGCTGATGCGACAACCGACGGTGCCGACGCCGCGGCTGGAGTTGTCACGCGGAATGTCCGGACTGGAATTGCAGGCCCACGGTGCGCCCGGGATTTCCTGCCAATTACTGCGCGCATCCCGCTTGCCCGGAGCGTGGCTGCCGGCCCAACCCGTCACCTTCACCAACAGCGTACAGCCCGTGCGCGCACCCGACACCTCCGCACCCTCCCAGTTTTTCCGGCTCATCCGGAAGTGACCTGCGCGGGCTGAGTGAGTCGCTCAAAGGATCAGTAGATGCCACAGATCCACACGTCGGGCAACAGCAGCACGGTGGTTGCTGTTGCGACGAATTGCGCCAAAAGTTTTGTTACCCGGGAGGGGGTTGAAAGAGCGGCTAAAGCATACGTTGCGCCAGAAGTAGGGTTACCCTGGCAGAATGGATAAGAACATGAGTCAATCGACACGAA
>Ga0187880_1002331_pt1 | contig 14861 bp, 10 predicted proteins | sample June2016WEW_19_4_FD_132998 | JGI IMG/M metagenome (GOLD analysis project Ga0187880, IMG submission 132998) | Peatland microbial communities from SPRUCE experiment site at the Marcell Experimental Forest, Minnesota, USA - June2016WEW_19_40 | ecosystem: Environmental > Terrestrial > Soil >...
CGCCGCCACCAAACTGCGGCATGCGGCCGCAGGACGGGAAATCAGCACCTATAACCGAGATGTTTGTTTGGAACCTCCTGCTTCTCGATTACAGAACGGTTCTTGTTCAGAGGTTCCCTAGGCTTCTTACCGACCCACGTGCGCGCAAGGTAGTTGAGAATCTGGTGCTGCTATCGTGCGCGGAAGCCCGCTACCGCGTCAGCAACAAGGGGCGGGACTTCGTCGAGAAGAGGTTGGCGCCATTGCATCAGTTTGACCGACTTCCGCCAACGGTAGTCGTTCGAGTATTGAAGCACCTTATCAGCGCCAAGCCTGCGGGTAAGTAAATCGCGGCTTATACCGTCTCTGGAAATAAGCCATAGCTGAGGATGGCCCCAAATGGTGAAGAAAAACTTAGCATGGATAGTCTTAGGCGTTGGTTTAGTCATCCCGTACATTAACGCTGCCGCACAGTCAGCGGAACACATGCGTCAGTGTACTGACCTAATGAACCAAACGACAAACGCACTTAGAAATGAGCAGTGGCAGGCGTTGGTTGCTATGTCCCAGCAGTATATGACGATCTGTACGGATATTGCCGATGTGAATACGCAAGCTCTCACCCTGGGAGAAATGGGCATCGGGCTGAACCAACTCAAGCGGTACGAAGATGCCATTCCAGTTCTACGCCGCTGTGTGTCGCTCAACCCAGACAACGGCGGTTGCTGGTTAGGCTTGGGCGCAGCCTCAATCGAACTCGGCAAGATTGCAGATGCTAGAGTTTACTTTAGAAAATCTATTGACATTGGCGCATTCAACGAGTTGAATGCGGTGACGGTAGATGCCGCCAAGAAGTGGTTGGCTTGGTTAGACAGCAAGTATCCTGAAGGTTCGGCATCGCCAGGAGAGAGTAGCAACGCAATCGAGCCAGCGCAGCATAGTTACGGCACAGGATTCTTTGTCAGCAACGTCGGCCACATCCTCACCAACGATCATGTTGTGAAAGGCTGCAAAAGTCTTTCGACAAGAGATGGAAAACCTCTGCGAATCATCGGCCGAGACACACGGACAGACTTGGCTCTACTCAAGACAGAGACCGTGCCGCCAACGGTCGCAATTTTTCGCAGTGGGCCACCACCGAAGATTGGCGACTCGGTGATCGTGTTTGGGTTTCCGCTGCGCGGAGTATTGTCATCCGAAGGCAACGTCACAACTGGGGTTCTAAGCGCCACATCGGGGCTACGGGATGACGTTCGCTTCGTGCAACTCAGTGCCCCAGTCCAGCCTGGAAACAGCGGCGGGCCGTTGCTTGATTCAAGCGGCCACGTCATCGGAGTGGTCGTCGCCAAGCTCGATGTTCTCCAAGTTGTGCGCGTAACGGGCGACGTCCCGCAAAACGTGAACTTCGCTGTCCATTGGGCCGCTGTCCGCGCATTCCTGGACGAGCAGGGTGTTCCCTACCGAAAAGGGATTTCGCAGCGACCCAGCAGCACGCATGATGTCGCTGCCATTGCGAGTCAGATGTCAGTAGCTCTGGACTGCTCCGAGTAGCTTCATGGCTGGTGGCCCATGTTTGCCTTCTGTTGGCAAATGTGCGGCAGTTCAGAACTCCACGCATTCGAGTGTACTTTTTGAACTCGACAGTCCCACATTAGCTCCGCCTGCGGCTCCGCAAATGTGGGCCACCAACCAACGGAGCGTCCGGAAGGGATTCTGAAAGGATTCTAGAGTTGATAAACCGTCCACAAACACCAAGTCCCGAGGTTGGAGCCAGCCTGTTCGTCTCGACCAACGGCTCGCTGTAGACCCTTGCCGAACCTGCTCCCGCCGTCTTCACTTGCGTGACCGCGTGCGGGCGATTACGACTCGGGTTCCGGGCTAACCGTCAACCGGATAAACCGACCATCTTGGACGCTTCCGGCAACTCCTGTCTTGGCCTGCGGGGCTAAAACCGTGTTGCCTGTCGCCGTCCAGCTCTCCTCGGGACTCGTTCTCGCCTTTGACGATTCCTGTTCTCTTCGGCCAGCAGCTCGCTAGCAGACCCTCGCTGCCCCTCCGCCTTCTCTTACCGCGCTCTCGCCTTGGAATCGCAGCCAATTCGCGATTGGCTTCACCGCTTGAGACTGGCGCGCGAGCACCTGTCTCGGTTGCGGCCCCCGCAGGTTCGCCAACCCGCGAGGCTGGGGAGTAGAGATCAGCCCGCCGACCGATTCCGGCTGGAGTCCGCCGCCCCGGCCAACGCCTCTCGGCGTCTGCCTGTGGGATGGCCGCCTCCGCCTGACTCCCCATGTGCGGCCTCCACCGTCGTGGCTGCCGCTGTTCGGGCTCACGATCCGATCCCAGAAGACGCGGCGTGTGCGCCTCCCGAAACCATGACCGCTGCCCAGCGATTCCGGCTTTCTTCGCGGTACGGACTGCGGTGAGCTGAGCTTGAGCCCCGGACTCACCACCAACCGGGAAAACCGTTCGGAACCTTTCAAAGAACGAAAGTGAAACTACACTCGGCGAAAACAAAGTCAACTCCCGAAGAAGAACTCTATTATCCTTGTTTTCAATAACGTGCAGCTCGTCCACAGGCCCCTGCCCGAATTCGGTGCAGGCACTCGCCGCCCTCGGCAAAAGGGACCCGCGCGCCGTCCGGCACCGGCAGCCAACCCCCTCCGCCTGCCGCGCTCGCAGCCGCATCAATAGCGGCCCAAATCGCAATTTCCCAGCAAACTTATCGCTTAGAAGGCAGTCCTCCGGTTGCCGCGCGAAAAACCCGATGGAGACGCAGAAGAATGTGCAAATCGGCTGCGAAACCGCGACCAGAGCTGGTTTTCACCAGCCTCGAATGCTCACCAACCCTAGCAGGTCGCTGAAAAACTCGTACCAGTGTCATCCCGAGGTCGCGCCGGTTTTACGCGACCGAGGGATCTGCTTCACTTTTAACGCGCACAAAAAGCAGATCCCTCGCTGCGCTCGGGATGACACCCTCAGAGAACAGTCTTTCAGCAACCTGCTAAAACCCGAGGCCGGCGCTAATCAGCTTCAGCACGAAGAACCCGCCAAAGATCGTAGCGAAAGCAGTGCCGCGTTTAACCTGCGTGTTTACGGAGATGCCGATGGCGATCAGCAAAACCATCCAGAGGGTAAACAGGTCAAAGACGCTGAGGAGGGAGTAGAGGAACCTGTGTGCGGCGAAGGCGCCGCCGGTCGCGAGGTCGATCCACTGTGCGGGCCCGCTGGCGATGGGGTTTTTGACGTCAAAGCCTTCCGGATCGGCGAAGCACATGGTGACGATCGCCAGCAGACGCTCGACAAGCGAGGGGAGACTGCCGTAGACGACGATGGCCAGAGTTCGGCCGTAAGTGATGTTGGCGCCCACGGCAAAGCGGAAGACCGCTACCAGAGCGGCTGCAAGCGACGCGAACCAGAGCAGAGACAACAATGGAATCAGGTACGAACTGTACTTCGTGATGCGGATGCCCGAATCCAAACGCTGCTGTTTTTCCGCGGGAGAGAGCCGGTCAAACGCCTCCCCGTTGGAAGACTTTTCGATCTGGGTGCGTACGATGAGATCCCATCCGATTCGCCTCTCCATGGCGAAGACAAAGCTGATGGAGAAGATGGACATCAACAGCCACGGAATCAACCAATTCGCCTTGCGGCGCAAATCCGCCATGGTCTTGGACGGGGCCACAAAAGTATTAAGGATTCGACTGGCCTCGGAGAGCGTGGGAAGGCCTTCAGCGACGGGAACGGCTGGCGTACTCATGTGTGCTCCGGGGTCGGTCCAGCGATTGTATGGGGGAATTCTACCAAAGCTCGCCCGTATGGCGAGAGGATGTTTGGTTTCGGACGTCACGGATTTGGCGTTTTCGCGCTACCCGGTCGATACTCCCACATCTGCCAAAAGCGGGCAGATATGGGGCACCAAGCCGCAAGCGCACAAGAGAAAAGGCCCCCGGGGGCATAAAGCTCCCAGGAAGCCTCTCTTCCGCGCGGTAAACTTGTTTCCTCCGGCAAGCGCATCAGCGTCTATACCGGAACTCTGAACTCTTCGGTCTCAGGCGGCACGCCTAACCTCGACCGCAGTTGACTCAGACGCCTCGGAGGGTTTCGGAGTTGCCCGTTGGCGTCTTCTCAGGAGAAGTATAAGCGCACACAGACACGCCCAGAGCCTGGGATCCGGAACGGCCGCGGCAAGGAAGCTCGCCCGCGCGATGCGCGCCGTTTCCGCAGGCCCGAATTTCTCCAGGACAAGGCTGGACCGCGAAGAGCCGGAGGTCTCGGTTTCCGGCCCGTCCCAGCCCGCGCGCGCGGGTTCGAACCATTCATGCTCAGAGCGCGGCTTCGAGAGCAGCTTCTCAAGGTCGGGTTGAATGGGAGTAGCCGCAGCAGCCAAGGAAAAAATCAGCATCGAAGCTGCAAACCAATGCCGCAGAGATACCTTCACCCTTTCTTGGATGCAAAATTGCAAATCAAAAGGTTTGCCACGGGCAAAGCGTAATTTCGCGCTCCCGTCCAAGAGCGAAGCCGCGTCCGCCATCGGCAGTTCCAATCCCAGCGACGGGCGAAGGCTGCCGTCGCCGGGGGGCCTGCGGGGTGCGAGGGTGGTCCGAGCATGCTAAAATTTCCACAGTGACTCGCGAGTGAGCCTTTTGATCGAACTAGCCCCGTCAATTCTGTCGGCTGACTTTGCGCGGTTGGCCGCGCAGGTACACCCCGCTATCGAAGGGGGTGCGACCGTTCTGCACGTGGACGTGATGGACGGTCACTTTGTGCCGAACCTCACCTTGGGTCCCGCGATTGTGGCGGCCTTGCGCAAAGAGGTCGAGGTTCCGCTCGATTGTCACTTAATGATCGAGAACCCGGACGAACTCATTCCGGCATTCATAGAAGCCGGAGCGAACTGGATTTCGGTGCACCAGGAGGCGTGTGTTCATCTGCACCGTACGCTTGAGCACATCAAGTCTTATGGCGCACAAGCTGGGGTGGTGGTGAATCCAGCCACTCCGGTTGCGACTCTTGAAGCTGTTCTGTACATGGTCGATTACGTGTTGATCATGTCGGTAGACCCAGGCTTCGGCGGTCAAAAGTTTATTCCGTACTCGCTGGAGAAGATTCGCAAACTGGCGATGATGCGGGCGGCACACGGACACCATTTCCGGATCGAGGTGGACGGCGGAGTGGCGTTGGATACGATCGCTGACGTGGTTCGTGCCGGAGCGGAAGTGCTGGTTGCGGGTAGCGCCGTTTTTGGACACGGCGATATTCGCCAGAATGTCGAGCGATTGTTGCAGGCCGCCCGGCAGGCCACTGTTCAACGCGTGTAGGCTGAGGGCTCGCTTGAGCGCCGGCTGGAGGTATAAGGGATGTTTCGTCGCATAGTCATGGTTGTCATCATCGGATCGCTGCTATTGCTCGGAATTGCGTGCAGCCATCATAAAACCAGCAATCCGCTGGAGCAGGTCGACTCGAAGCAACCCGACAAGGTGTTGTTCGACAAAGCCATGGATGCGATCAGCCATCACAAGTACGAAACCGCGCGTCTCAACCTGCAAACCTTGATCAATACGTATCCGGACTCGGAGTACGTCGCCAGGGCCAAACTGTCGATCGGCGACTCGTGGCTGGCGGAAGGCGGCTCGGCCGGGCTGACGCAGGCCGAGAGCGAGTATAAGGATTTCATTACCTTTTTCCCGAACATGTCGGAAGCGGCCGAGGCACAACTGAAGATTGCCGATATTCACTACCGCCAAATCGAGAAGCCGGATCGCGACTTCCTGCACGCCAAACGCGCCGAGGAAGAGTACCGGCAACTGCTGCTGCAGTATCCCGACTCGAAACTGGCGGAAACGGCGCGGAGCAAGTTGCTGCAAGTGCAGGAAATCCTCGCCGAGCGTGAATACCGCATAGGGCGTTTTTACTATCTGCGCGAAAGCTGGCCGGCGGCCATGGCGCGGCTGAAGACGCTGACCGATACGTATCCTCTTTTCAGCAAAGCCGACGACGCATTGTTTATGCTGGGCGACGCTTACGAGCGTCAGGCACAAAGGTTGCGCGTGGCGAAGTTCCCGCAGGACAGGGAAGAGGCTAAGAACAAGCTGATCCGTCAGAATTCGGATGCGGCCGCCGCGGCTTTCTCTCGTATCGTCACGCGCTATCCCGTGATGCCGCGCGCCTCCGATGCGGCAAAGCGGCTGGCGGCAATGGGTCTTCCAGTTCCCAAGCCGACCCAGGAAGCAATCGAGTTGAACCGCCGCGAGCAGGCAAGCCGCAGCGAACTGGGACACACGGGCAGGGTGATGTTGACCATGCATAGGCGCCCGGATTATTTGCCTGCCACCAAGGTCGGCGAACCCACGCTTGTGGACCCGCAGCCGACGGATGCGGCACAGATTGTGCGCCAAGCCAATGAAATGGTCCAAGCCCCACAACCGGCAAAGCAAGGGAGCGGCACGGTGACGGTCGATACGGTAAAGGGCTCCGGCGGCGAGAATTCGCCGATGCCGCGTTCCGAGCAACCGGCCCAGGCGCCATCGCCGGATGCTGCCGCCCCCGCACCACCGCAAACGAACGAGGCGAATGCTTCCGACCCTGCGGCAGGCGGCAACCAATCCAAGAACGATTCGTCCAGCAAGCCGAAGAAGAGCGGACTGCGGAAACTGATTCCTTTCTAGACTGCTAGCGCGGAAGGCGTATCCCGAAAAGCAGCCGGGTATACGAGGTCCCCGGCAAACGCCTAGGCGTTTGCCGGGGTGACATTCAGCCCGGCGGTGATAGTCCCGTGAACACCCACAAGGAAACCGCTCTAAGCCAAATCAGCAGGGCCTGCGGCGATTCCGCGGGCTTTGTTGCGCGCGGAATCTGGCTGTCCACGTCACCAGGAGGGCGTGTACTCAGGTAATCTCAGTAGATCAATGCATTGACGTGAGTCGGCGAAAGCAGTAACTTCTCCGTTTAGCCAAGGAAAAAAGGAAAAATCGTGCCTCTCAACATCCTGCTCGCCGATGACAGCATGACAGCCCAGAACATGGCAAAAAAAATCTTGTCCGAGGCTGGCTACGAGGTCACGACCGTAAGCAACGGCGCAGCCGCGCTGAAGAAGATTGCCGACAGAACGCCGGACCTTGTGATCCTGGATATCTACATGCCGGGCTACACCGGACTGGAAGTCTGCGAACGGGTCAAACGCGCCGCGGCAACTTCCAGTGTGCCGGTTCTGCTGTCGGTGGGTAAGCTGGAGCCTTATCGTGAGCAGGACGCCACGGCAGTGCAGGCGGATGGCGTCATCATCAAGCCCTTTGAGGCCAGTGAACTGGTCACGATTGTGACCAACGTGATCCTCCGCGTTTCCGGCGCCACAAGGCCAACTGCGCCGACTGCGATTCAGGCGAGTCCGACGGTGCAGCCGGAACCGCTGCCGGCCGTGGATACGGAGCCGCTACCGGCCGTGGAGCCCGTGGATTATTCGGCCCAGTCGGCAAAGCTGGAGTCTCAAGCTCAAGATGCCGGTCCTGCGGTCAGCTACAGCCCCAACCCGGTTTCAACTGGAGAATATCTCGGTACTTTACAGCCGCCGGTAGAGGAGAAAGCAGTGACAATCGCAGCCGCGGCGGCAACCGGATCGTCGTCCGATCTCGCTGCGCCCGGATTCCGGGCGGCGGAAGCGAACTCGTCCATGCCCTTCATGATCGATGAAATGCTGAAGTCCGACGAAAAGGTGCCAGCGGAGGATTCACTTCATCGTTTTTCCGGCCCCGTGCTTGACGTTTCTCCGGTGGAGCACGCCACGGAAGAGATCGAGATTATCGATATCCCCGCGCCGGAGCCGAGTGCCGGCACGCAAGCCGGTGAAGAGGCTATGCCGTTGAGCCATGTGGCCGTCTCCGCGGAGTCAACTACGGGTGCTACCGGCATCTCGCCCGACGAATTAACCGCGATTGAAGTGGAGACGTTTTTGCGGGACCACGCAGCGGGAGCTGGATCGGAGTTGGCGTCAGCCAGTGAGGTCAAGTTCGACAGTGACGCGCACGCGCAGGAAGGCGTCGGGGCGATTGCGGCCGGCACGAACGCAATGCAAGCGCCTGCGGTAGAAAGTCAGGCGGCGCCGGAGATTATGCCGGTCGAGTTTCCACCGAATTCGCAGCCCCAACCAGAACATGCCGAGTCAGGAGTCGCGGAGAGCGACAACCAGCCGGTTTTTGAAGCCGAGGACAAGCCCTCGATTATTCCGGCCAGCACCAGTGTGTTGGAGCCCGCGCCCATCGTCGAGGAGCTTGCGGCTCAGTTTGATGTCGAGAAGACGCTCCTTGCCGCCGATATCACGGCGGGAGCGGTGGCCCCCGCTTTCGAGCCGGCGCCGGCGGAGCCCCCGGCAGCCGTGGCGGAAGTTCCCGTGGCGCGAGAGCTTGAGCCGGAACCTGTTCCAGCATCGTCGTCTTCGGCAACGGAGAGTGAGGCCGAACCGCCAAGCGACGTAACCACAGAGGATTTCATGTTCTCGGTTCCGATGATGCTGGAAGCTACGGCGGCGATGAGTTTGCCCGAATTGCCCGATCTCGGACCCAAGGCTGTTTCGGCATCCGCTGGTTCTTCCACCTTCGGCGCGCCCAAGTATGCCGCTGAAGCCGCCCGTCCGGCTGCGCTCGATGAAGCGACGATTGCAGGAGCGGTGCAGCGCGTCATGGACCGTCTCAAGCCGCAGATTGTGGCGGAAATAGTTCTTGAGCTGGCCAAACACAAGCCATAACTGAGTGTCTTCCCTTGTCCGTTGCGTCGCCGCAAGGGCGTTTCCCAGGCGCCTTTGAGAACCCATGGTTTGACCGGCCGTCAGCGGCTCCGATAACATCAAATTTATCTTGCACTGATGCTTAGGGTCCCCGGCGACGGCCGCTTTTGCCGTTGTCGGGGCAGGAAACCGATGCCGCACGAATTGTCGAAGGCTTACGACCCCAGTTTGATTGAGACGCGTTGGGCCGAATACTGGACCAACGAAAAACTCTTCCACGCAGAGATTCCCGAACCAATCCCGCCGGAGCAGAACGTGTTCACGTTGCTGCTGCCCCCGCCGAACGTTACCGGCAGGCTGCACATGGGCCACATGCTCAACCACACGGAGATGGACATCATCGTGCGGTGGCATCGCATGCGCGGGTTTCTGACGATGTGGCTGCCAGGCACCGATCATGCCGGAATCGCCACCCAGATGATGGTCGAGCGGCAGTTGGCGTCGGAGGGAAAGAGCCGGCGTGGGATGGGCCGCACGGCATTCATCGAGCGCGTCTGGCAGTGGAAGCGGCACTACGGCGGATCGATTGTGGAGCAGATGAGGAGGATTGGCGATTCCGTCGATTGGGGCCGCGAATACTTCACCATGGACGACAATCTTTCGCACGCGGTGCGCGAAGCGTTCGTCAGGCTCTACGAAGAGGGGCTGATCTATCGTGGCAACTACATCGTGAACTGGTGTCCACGGTGCGCGACCGCCATCTCCGACCTGGAAGTGGTGCACGAGGAGACGCACGGCAAGCTTTACGATCTCAAGTATCCGGTCATTGGATCTTCGGATTTCATTATTGTCTCGACGACCCGGCCGGAAACCATGTTGGGCGACACGGCAGTCGCGGTCAACCCGAGCGACGAGCGCTACCGGCATTTGCACCAGGCCAAAGTTCTGCTGCCGCTGATGAACCGCGAGATTCCCATCATCCTGGACGAGCTGGCGAATCCCGAATTCGGAACCGGCGCGGTGAAGGTCACCCCGGCGCACGATCCCAACGACTTTCAGGCCGGACTGCGCCACAACCTGCCGCAGATCACGGTGATCGACGAAACCGGCACAATGAACGAGCAGGCCGGGCCGTATGTGGGCCTGGATCGCTTCGAGGCGCGCGTACGCGTGCTGCACGACCTGGAGAAACAGGGATTGCTGGTCGGCATCAAGGATCACACCCTGGCGATCGGCAAATGCGACCGCTGCAAGACCATTGTGGAGCCGCGCCTCTCGACGCAGTGGTTCGTGGCGGTGAACCGGAAGGCGAAGGATGGCACTCCGAGCCTGGCCGAGCGAGCTATTCAGGTGGCCGAGGACGGGCGGATACGCTTTATTCCCGACAATTACAAACAGGTCTACCTGAACTGGATGACCAACATTCACGACTGGTGCATCTCGCGCCAGCTTTGGTGGGGACATCGTATTCCGGCATGGCACTGCGCCCAGTGCCGCGAGATCATGGTGGCGCGCGAGGCTCCGGCACAGTGCTCGCGCTGCGGCGGCACGCGCCTGGAGCAGGATGCGGATGTGCTGGACACCTGGTTTTCCTCCGGACTTCTGCCGATGTCAGCCATGGGATGGCCCGGCAAAACCAGGGATCTGGACACCTTCTACCCGACTTCGCTGCTGATTACCGGCTTCGACATTCTGTTTTTCTGGGTGGCGCGCATGATCATGATGGGCTGCCACTTCCTGGCCGATCACGAGCGCGGTATCGTGCCCTTCCGGCACGTTTATATCCACGGACTGGTGCGCGATGCCGAACGCCAGAAGATGTCGAAGACCAAGGGCAACGTGGTCGACCCGATCGAGACCATCGAGAAGTACGGTACCGACGCGACACGCTTCACGCTGGCGACCATGGCCGCTCCGGGTGCGGATATCGCATTTTCGGAGAGCCGCACGGAGAGCTACAGGGCCTTCGCCAACAAGATCTGGAACGCGGCCCGCTTCATTTTCATGAACGTCGACCGGGCCGAGCAGGAGAAGGCCTGGTCGCTGCGCGAATTTCGGCCGCCAGCGGAAGATGCGGCTGGCATTCCCGGCTTCGTGGCGACGACCCTCGAAGATCGCTGGATACTTTCGCGCTTCAACCGCGTCGCCAATGAAGTCAACGAAGCGCTGACGGATTATCGCTTTCATGAAGCCGCGCACGTGGTCTATCACTTTTTCTGGGGCGAGTTCTGCGACTGGTATATCGAGCTGGTCAAGCCAGGATTGGCTGAGTTGAGCGATCGCGAGGCCTCGAAAACCGCGTTTCAGAACGTCGTCTTGCTGTTCGAGGCTGCGCTGCGCCTGCTCTCGCCGTTCATGCCGTTCATTACCGAAGAGATCTGGCACGCGGTCTACGATGGCAAGCCGCCGCTGAAGTCGATCGCGCTGGCCCGCTATCCCAGGCGCAACGAAGCGCAAGTCTCCGCCGAGGCCGAGACGGAGATGGCGGTGCTGCAAGACCTGATCGTAAGCGTGCGCAACATCAGGGCCGAGCTGAAGGTCGTGCCCAGAGAGCGGCTGCCGATCGAGGTCTTCGCCGACGCCGAAGTCCGCGAACTTGTGACCCGCAATGCGGCGGCGGTGGCACGGCTTGCCAGCGTGGACGGAATCGGCTTCGTCGAGCGGGCACTGGCCAATGAAGCGAACTCGCGCAGCACGGCCCGCTTCGACGTGCACGTGGTTTACCAGCAGAAGATCGATGTTGCCGCCGAACGCGAGCGGCTCAACAAGGAACTGGAAAAATTGGATCACGAATTTGGCAATGCGCAACGCCAGCTTGCCAACCAGCAGTTTTTGTCCAAGGCCCCGGCCCACGTGGTTGAGGGGTTGCGCAAGCGGGAAGCGGAGTTGAAGGTCCTGCAGCAAAAAGCAAAGGACGCCCTGGACTCTTTGACGGGCGGGTAAGAGATACGTTATGGACTGGGCAAGCCGTCGAGCAAGCAGTGTGCTGGAAAGCGCGTTGCAGGAAGACCGCGCCACGCATGACGCTACGAGCCATGCGTGTATCGATGAAGGCCAGCTCGCGGTTGCAACCATTCTTGCCAAGCAGGATTGCGTTCTGGCCGGGATCGGAGCGGTAGCGCGCATTTTTGAAGTGTTTGCCCAACTGGAAGGATCCGTGCACATTCATGCGGAAGTGACCACGCACACCGAAATCTTTGACGGGGTGCGCCTGCACAAAGGCCAGCCGGTCGCGGTCATCCGTCACAATGCGCGCGCCATTCTCTCCTGCGAACGCGTGATTCTGAACCTGCTGCAACGCATGAGCGGTATCGCCACCGCTACCCGCCGCTATGTGGATGCGATTGCCGGGACCAAGTGCCGCATTCTGGACACGCGCAAGACGGCGCCCGGCTTGCGGCTGATCGATAAATACGCCGTGCGTTGCGGAGGCGGCCAGAACCATCGGCTCGATCTCTCCGACGGAATCCTCGTCAAGAACAACCATGTCGACTTGGCCGGCGGCATTCGCGAGGTTTTGGAAAGGGCGCATCGCAACCGCCAGGGCGAGCAGCCGATCCAGGTGGAAGTACGCTCCATGGCCGAGCTGGAAGACGCGCTCCAGTACGGCGCGGAGGCGATCCTGCTGGACAACATGACTCCCGGGCAGGTGTGTCTGGCGGTGCAGCGGGTGGCGCAGCACACGCGCCGCGTGCCGTTGGAGGCCTCCGGCGGCATCACGCTGGAGAATGTGCGCGCCTACGCCGAGGCGGGCGTGGACTATATCTCGGTGGGGGCGCTGACCCACTCCCCGCGCGCGGTGGACTTGAGCATGAGAATTGTCCCGGTTTAGGCCATAGGATGTCCCTACGCTTCATTTTGCTTTGCCCCGCGGACGGCAATCCCCGATAATCGTCACGCACTCTGTCGGCGACGACTGGTGCGTGGCAGCATGGCTTTGAAGACACAACCCGGAGATCGTGCGGGAGCCGGCGAGTCCTCGGCGCGCACCGATGCGCGTCTGGGCCGGTTGCTGCGCCGGCTGGAAGATCATCCGATGCTGGTGATGAGTGGCACCAAGCTGGCGGAGGAGCTGGGCACGAGCCGCTCGGAAGTGTGGCGCCTGGTGGAGCAACTCCGCGAGTTTGGGGTTGAAATCTCCGGCCATCCGTCGACCGGATACCGGCTGGAAAAAGTTCCGGACCTGCTGCTGCCGGAGATCCTGAATCCGCTGCTCGAGGCGACGATTTTCGCCGATAACGTCCACCACTTCTTCCGCGTTGGGTCAACGAACACATTGGCGATGAGTGCCGCCAGCCAGGGGGAGCCCGAGGGAGCGGTGTTCGTGGCCGAGGAGCAGACTGCCGGACGCGGCAGAGGGGGGCATCGCTGGGAGTCGGATTCCTCCAAAGGGATCTACTGCTCGGCGGTGCTGCGGCCGTATCTGACCCCCTCGGACGTGCTGCTGATCTCGCTGGCGACGGGGCTGGCCGTGTGGGAGGCGGTGCACGAAGTAACCGGCGTCGAGGCCGACCTGCGCTGGCCGAATGATGTGCTGTGCGGCGATGCAAAAGTCTGCGGAATCTTGATCGAGATGCATGCCGAAGCGACGCGCGTTCAGCATATCGTGGCCGGCATGGGGCTCAACGTGAATCAGCGTGAGTTTCCGCCCGAGCTGCTGCCTATCGCAACCTCGCTTCGCCTCGAAAGCGGGCGCGATTGGTCTCGCGTGGAACTGGCTGCCGCCCTGCTAAAATCTCTCGACCGCGAGTATCGGGCGTTCGTCGCGGATCTCGGCGTAGCCCGGCGGGACGTCCTGCGGCGGTTCGAACTGCATTCTTCGTACGTGCGGGGACGCGCCGTTCAAGTGGACGAAGACGGCGGTTACCATGGGACAACCGTGGGGTTGGATGCGCGCGGTTTTTTGCAAGTGCAGACCGAAGCGGGGATAAAGACCGTGCTCTCGGGCGGAGTGCGGCCAAAATAGGGCAAAAGACTCCGGCTCTCAGCAAGTGGTGAGCGGTTTGCGGTGTCGTATGCTGGAGGCAGCGGCTCCGCGCGGAAGGCTTCGGGCCGCGAATGTTATGACGGAATCGCCGGGGAAACGGCACAGGAACTGAATTCATGCTTTTCGTGCTCGATGTGGGAAATACGAATGCGGTATTGGGCGTCTACGGCAGCGAGGACCCAAGCGAAGGTCCAGCGCAGTTGCTGGCTCACTGGCGCGTTTCCAGCAACCGCAACCAGACGGTCGATGAATACGGAGTGCTCTTCCGCAACCTGTTTTCGATGAGCCGGATCGATCCCAAGCAGATCAAGGGGATCGTGATTTCCTCGGTTGTACCGCCAATTGATTCCACCTTGCGCGCCGTCTGTGAGAGGTACTTTCACCTGAAGCCGCTGTTCATCGAGCCCGGTGTGAAGACCGGAATGCCGGTGCACTACGACAATCCCGCCGAGGTCGGCGCGGATCGCATTGTCAACGGCGTCGCCGCCTTCGAGAAGTACGGCGGGCCTTGCGTGATCGTGGACTTCGGCACGGCAACCACCTTCGACGCCATTTCCGCCAAGGGCGAGTACCTGGGCGGCGTAATCTGCCCAGGCATCGGCATCTCGGCGGAGGCGCTGTTCATGCGCACGGCCAGGCTGCCGCGCGTCGATATCCGAAAGACCACAAAAGTGATCGGCACCAATACCGTTGCCAGCCTGCAATCGGGGCTGTATTACGGCTACATCGGGTTGATCGATGGCGTCCTGGAGCGCTTATTCGGCGAGCTGGGAAAAGCGACGGTGGTAGCGACCGGCGGCTTGGCGCAGCTGTTCGGAGGCGGGTCGAAGTACATCTCGGTGGTTGACGATCTGCTGACGCTGGAGGGCATGCGCATCATCTGGGAGCGCAATTCCGCCTATCAGCGGAAGCGGCAGGAAGCGCAGAAAACTGTGGAAGACGATCCGGCGCAGCGTGAGAAGTGATGTGATCTGAAGAATCTACTTGTACATGTGCGGATAGGCGGCACGCATTTTCGCGGCCTGCTCGCGCGCCATCTCAATCTGCACCAATTCCCCTTTCCCCATACCCGGGCACCATGTGGCAGTCTTGTGCCATTCCTTCCTGCTTTCCACCAATTCCGGCCAAAAGGGGAAAACGCGGCACTGCGCGGGCTTGACCGGATGGATGGAGCAACCG
>Ga0187880_1002335_pt1 | contig 14856 bp, 10 predicted proteins | sample June2016WEW_19_4_FD_132998 | JGI IMG/M metagenome (GOLD analysis project Ga0187880, IMG submission 132998) | Peatland microbial communities from SPRUCE experiment site at the Marcell Experimental Forest, Minnesota, USA - June2016WEW_19_40 | ecosystem: Environmental > Terrestrial > Soil >...
ATGGCGCGCACATGAATGAGCAGGTTGCGAGTCGCATCGATGATGGTCTGCGACCCTCCCAGCGCAATGACGGCCGTATGAAATGCAATATTCGCGTCCGAATACTCGCCCAAGTGTTCGGAGGGCGGCGATGACTGAAATTCGTCGAACAAGTGCCGCAGCTGCGCAATCTCCGCGTCGGTTGCATGCAGCGTGGCGAGTCGGGCGGCCATCGATTCGAGCGCAGCCCACATCTGGACCATCTCGATGATTTCGCGCTTCGACTTGCGGACGATGTAAATGCCGCGTCGCGGCATGGTGCGGGTGAACCCTTCTTGTTCCAGGAGCGACAATGCCTCCCGGATCGGCGTGCGACTCACGCCGAGCGCCGTCGTCAATTGCCGCTCGTCCAGCCGCAATTCCTGATTCGGATCGTAGATATCGGTTTCCGAAATCGCGTTCTTGAGAAGAGCGTAAGCCTGGTCACGCAAACTCGTCGAGTTCAGCGGTGCGAGCGCGAGCGGTGCCGCCGTTGATGTACGCCGAACCAAGTTTGTGATGGTGCTCATTGCCTTGCTCCCTTGATCAATACGATGCTATTAACAAGCACCCTCCGGTTTTCAAGCTGCCGCCAATTCGTCGCTAGGTCTGCTGACCCACCAGCGAATTCAAATTCGTCGCGCCATGACCATGCGCGACGTGGCGCAATCGGCTCCCGGTGCCGAGACCGGCGTAGCGTCCATGACGCGCCGCAGCCGCCAATACCGATTGCGGCAATAAAAAGTAAAGCACGGCAGGCACGCCTGCGACCACTGCCAGGCCCGATATCAACCACACAATCACTTCAATAAGGTTCATAACAGCTTCTCGGCGGTTACTTCGTGTCCGCATACGGTTTAAAGATAGTCATCAAGTATCTACGGCACGCACGCATTCGCGTCGCGCAGCAGATATATTATATTGCAAGAACAAATTGGCTAATGAATTAATCTAACCGGACCTAAGGGTTTTTCTCATGTGCCCTAGCCGGCAGGCCCCGAGACTTCGAGCCGCTGGTAAAAATGCGGCAACTCATTGAAAATAAAAAACCCTAATGAATATCGCTACGAGAGTGATCCGAGACTGCACGACTGCACATAGCCCGTTCCGGGCGATGGCCACAACGCGGCGGCCCTTGGATTGACACTTTAAAAAGTCTGGATATATGATATACCACAACAAGAATTCAAGGTCGGCGGAGACCGAAGATGAGATTTTCGGTGCATATTGCGGGAGTAGCAACGGTGAGTCAGTCTGGGCGCGTCCGTGTTGGCAATAAATCAAAAAGCGCCTTGTTCGGCTGCTCCGTGCCGTTCATAGACGGTTGGATCTTCACATGACATTGGTCGAGCCAGGGGCACGTGTCCGAGCATGGGTTGGCATGCGCACGATTCATGGCTCGTCCCTGCCGGCGTAAAAAAAAGGGGGAAATGCATGAACGCGAATTCGAATCAGTCATCGAGCTCTCCGCTCGGTAATCCATGGATCCAGCTCACCATCGGCGTCATCTGCATGGCGTGCGTCGCCAATCTGCAGTATGGATGGACGTTGTTCGTCAATCCCATCGACGCGAAGTATCACTGGGGGCGCAGCGCCATCCAGGTCGCGTTCACCATTTTCGTTCTCATCGAGACGTGGCTCATTCCGGTTGAGGGTTATCTGGTCGACCGCTTCGGGCCGCGCTGGGTGGTGCTCGCCGGCGCCGTTCTCGTGGCGCTGGCGTGGGTAGTGAATTCCGCCGCGAGTTCGCTCCCGGTTCTGTATTTCGGCGCTGCGCTCGGCGGCATCGGAACCGGCTGCGTTTACGGCACCTGTGTCGGCAACGCGCTCAAGTGGTTCCCGGGCAGGAGGGGTCTCGCCGCAGGCATCACCGCCTCGGGTTTCGGCGCCGGCGCCGCCCTTACGATCGGGCCGATTTCGGCGATGATCAACTCGGCTGGCTATGAACAGGCGTTTCTCCGTTTCGGGTTGATCCAAGGCGGTATCGTGTTCGTGATGGCGTGGCTGCTGCTGGCGCCGCCCGCTCAGTTGATTGCCGCGAAGGTCAACGCGAATCAGACGGCGCACGGCTACACGCCCTCCGAGGTGCTGCGCAGCCCGGTGTTCTATGTGCTCTACGTGATGTTCGTCCTCATCGCCTCCGGCGGACTCACCATGGCCGCGTCGATGGCGCCGATCGCCAAGGATCTGAATATCGACAAGGTTCCGGTTGCGTTGTTCGGTTTCACCTTGCCGGCCCTGGTATTTGCCTTGTCGTTGAATCGAATCTTCGACGGGGTGGGCCGACCATTCTTCGGATGGCTGTCGGATCCGATTGGGCGCGAATATACCATGGCCTTGGCGTTCTTGATCGGTGCCGCGGCGCTGTACACCCTCAACCAGTCGGGATCCAATCCGGCCGTGTTCGTTCTGGTCACGGCGCTTTATTTCGGCGTGTACGGTGAGATTTTCAGCCTGTTTCCCGCCACGCAAGGGGATACTTTCGGTGCGAAATACGCGGCATCCAACGCCGGAATGCTGTACACGGCCAAGGGCGCGGGCGCGCTGCTGGTGCCGGTCGCGGCCGGCCTGGCGAAAGCTCATGGCTGGGGCGCCGTATTTACCCTGGCGATGTCTTTCAACCTGGTCGCGGCGTTTCTTGCGCTGTTCGTGTTGAAGCCCATGCGCGCGCGACATTTTGCGCAGAGCCGCGAGGCATATCCGACCGCAGCGGCAGGCGTTGCGGGCACGCGTACGACTTGATTCTTCGGATCGTTTGACCCTCTTCAATACGGGCCGGCGTCGCCGCTGCGGTACCGGCCCGCCATCAGATTCACGAAATTGGAGGAAGCATGGCAACAGTTAATCCCACGCCGATTCAGCCCAAGGCAACTACCGCCGAAGATACCCTGCAACGGAAGAGCCGCGACGCCAGCGTGATTTCGGGCGGCCACTTGGTCGCCAAGGCGCTGAAGAACGAAGGGGTGGACACCATTTTCACGCTCTGCGGCGGCCACATCATCGATATTTACGATGGCTGCGTGGATGAAGGCATCCGCATCATTGACGTGCGCCACGAGCAAGTCGCCGCCCATGCCGCAGACGGCTATGCGCGTCAAACCGGTAAGCTGGGCTGCGTGGTCACCACGGCCGGCCCCGGCTGCACGAACGCCGTCACCGGAATCGCAACGGCGTTCCGTTCCGAGAGCCCGATTCTGCACATCGGCGGGCAGGGTTCGATGACGCAGCACAAGATGGGTTCGCTGCAGGATTTGCCCCACGTCGAGTTGATGACCCCGATCACCAAATTTGCGGCGACGGTGTCCTCCACCGAACGAGTCGCGGATATGATTTCGATGGCCTGCCGTGAAGCATTCAATGGCGCGCCGGGGCCCGCGTACTTGGAAATTCCTCGGGACGTGCTGGATCGTGAGGTGGATATCACCAAAGCCGTGATACCGCAGCCCGGCCACTATCGCGCGTCCACTCGCTCCATCGGCGATCCGCGCGACATCGAGAAATTGGCGGATATCCTCGTCAATGCCGAGCGGCCGGCCATCCTTTACGGGCAACAGGTGTGGCAGGCGCGAGGCCACGTCGAGGCCGTAGCGCTCCTGCGCGGCTTGGATATTCCCGGATATTTCAACGGCGCCAGCCGTGGTTTGCTGCCGCCGGGAGATCCGCATCACTTCGATCGCACCCGCACCCAGGCGTTTGCGAATGCGGACGTCATCGTGATCGTGGGTACGCCGTTCGATTTCCGCATGGGGTACGGCAAGCGCATCAGCAAGGATCTGAAGCTGGTGCAAATCGACATGGACTATCGAACGGTCGGCAAGAATCGCGACATCAGTTTGGGACTGGTCGGCGACCCCGGCGCCATCTTGGGAGCGGTACTGCAGTCTGCCTCGGGTCGCATCAAGGGCGACAAGCGGCAGGCTCGGCAGCAGTGGTTGAAGACGTTGAGCGATGCCGAGACCGCGGCAGCCGAAAAGCTGATGCCGCTGTTCAAATCCAACAGCGTGCCCATTCATCCGTATCGGGTGGCATGGGAACTGAACGAGTTTCTGGCGGAGGACACGATCTACATCGGAGATGGCGGCGACGTCGTCACGATTTCCGCGCAGGCGGTGCGGCCGCGCAACCCCGGCCAATGGATGGATCCCGGTGCGTTGGGCTCGCTGGGAGTCGGCACGGGTTTCGCCATTGCTGCGGGACTCGCGAACCCATCCAAGGAAGTGCTGTGCTACTACGGCGACGGTTCGTTCGGCATGACCGCTTTCGACATGGAGACGGCCAACCGATTCGGCGTCCCCTACCTCGCGGTCATCGGCAATAACTCCGCGATGAATCAGATCCGATACGGCCAGCTCGCGAAATACGGCGAACAGCGCGGCAATGTCGGCAATCTGCTCGGTGATGTTCCCTTCGGTAAGTTCGCCGAGATGCTCGGCGGCTACGGGGAAGAGGTGCGAGATCCCGCGCAGATCGCGGCGGCGCTGCAGCGAGGCCGCGAATCGGTGCAGAAGCTTCGCCGGTGCGCGGTCATCAATATCTGGGTCGATCCGCGCGAGTATGCCCCGGGCACCAAAAATCAAACGATGTACAAGTGATAATCGTCGGGAGTCATTGAATGGGTAAGGCATTGGATGGAGTTCGTATTCTCGACTTCACGCATGTGCAGTCGGGACCGACGTGTACTCAGCTGTTGGCTTGGTTCGGCGCGGACGTAATCAAGGTCGAGAGGGCGGGCGCCGGGGACGTCACTCGGGAACAATTGCGCGACATTCCGGGCGTGGACAGTCTCTATTTCACGATGCTGAACCACAACAAGCGTTCGGTGACCCTCGACACGAAGAGTGCGCAGGGCAAGGAAGTGCTCGAACGGCTGGTCAAGCATTGCGACGTCTTGGTGGAGAACTTCGCTCCGGGTGCGCTCGACCGCATGGGCTTCGCCTGGGAGCGGATCCAAGCATTGAATCCGAAGATGATCGTTGCATCGGTCAAGGGCTTCGGACCCGGTCCCTACGAGGACTGCAAAGTGTACGAGAACGTCGCGCAATGCGCCGGCGGCTCGGCGTCCACGACGGGATTTGACGACGGACCGCCGCTCGTCACCGGCGCGCAGATCGGCGACAGCGGCACCGGACTGCATTTGGCGCTCGGCATCGTGGCCGCTCTTTATCAGCGCAACACGACCGGGCGCGGGCAAAGGGTGCTGGCGGCCATGCAGGATGGTGTGCTCAATCTCTGCCGCGTCAAGCTGCGGGACCAGCAGCGTCTGGCGCGCACCGGCGTCATGAAGGAATACCCGCAGTATCCGAACGGCAAGTTCGGCACGGCCGTCCCGCGCGCGGCGAACGCCTCGGGCGGCGGGCAGCCGGGAACCATCATCAAGTGCAAGGGTTGGGAGACGGATCCGAATGCGTATCTCTATTTCATTGCGCAGGCGCCGGTCTGGAAAGCCATCTGCCAGGTGATAGGCAAGGAAGACTGGCTCACCAATCCAGACTTCGCCACACCGGACGCGCGCTTGCCGAGGCTCAAGGAGGTATTCGCGGCGGTGGAGGAATGGACCGTCACGAAAACCAAGTTCGAGGCCATGGCGCTGCTCAACGAGCACGACATTCCCTGCGGTCCGATCCTGTCCATGGAAGAACTGATGAACGAGCCGTCGCTGCGTTCCACGGGCACGATCGTCGAAGTGGATCATCCCAAGCGCGGTAAATACCTCACGGTGGGAAACCCCATCAAGTTGAGCGACAGCCCGACCGACGTCACGCGTTCGCCGCTGCTCGGCGAGCACACCGACGAGGTGTTGGCCGAGCTTGGTTACGCGACCGCGGATCTCGCGGCGCTGCGTTCGAACAAAGTCATTTAACCAGCGCGCGGCTGACGGCCTGCGCACCGGATTCGAGGAATTTAAGATGCAAGACAAAGTCAAGACGTCGGAACAGGACAGCGTTCGTAAAATTTTGGAGGCCGCCAAGGCTGCGGGCCGCGAATCCCTGACTGCGCCCGAGGCGCGGGGCGTTTGCGAGGCTTATGGAATCACCATTCCGAAGGAAGGCGTCGCGAAGACGGCCGATGAGGCGGCAAAGCTCGCGTCGGATATCGGCTTTCCGGTGGTCATGAAAATCGTCTCGCCGCAGATCCTGCACAAGACCGAGGCGGGCGGCGTCATCGTCGGCGTGAAGTCGGCGGAGCACGCCAAAGAAGCGTTCAACACCATCGTCGGCAATGCAAAGAAGTACGACGCGAAGGCGGAAATCCTCGGCGTGCAAGTTCAACAGATGATAGCCTTCGGCCAAGAAGTCATCATCGGCGCGGTTACCGATCCTGCGTTCGGAAAACTCGTTGCCTTCGGGCTCGGCGGCATCCTGGTCGAAGTCTTGAAGGACATTACGTTCCGGCTCGCGCCCGCGACCAACGCGGATGCGCTGTCGATGCTGGACGGCATCCAGGCGGCTGAGATCCTGCGCGGCGTGCGCGGCGCCAAGCCTGTCGATCGCGCGGCCTTGTCCAGCATGATCGAACGCGTCTCGACGCTGGTTGCGGATTTCCCCGAGATTTCGGAAATGGATTTGAATCCGGTGTTCGCCACCGACCACGGCGCCACCGCCGCGGACGTGCGCATCGTGCTCAACTTCAATCCGGCGCCGGCCCGCGATCGGCCGAGTCAGACGCAGATCGTCGAGAAGATGACTCGTATCATGAAGCCAAAAGCGTTGGCAGTGATCGGCGCGTCGGCCGAGAACGGCAAGATCGGCAACTCCGTGATGAAGAACCTCATCAACGGCGGCTACAAAGGGGCGATCTACCCGATCCATCCCAGCGCCGACACCATCATGGGCAAGAAGGTGTACAAGAGCGTCAAAGACGTTCCCGGCGACATCGATGTGGCGGTGTTCGCGATTCCGGCGAAATTCGTCGCTCAGGCATTGAAGGAAGTCGGCGAGAAGAAGATCGCGGGCGCCATTCTCATCCCGTCCGGATTTGCCGAGACCGGCAATGTCGAAGGGCAAGAAGAACTGGTCGCAATCGGCCGCAAGTATGGGGTGCGGTTGATGGGCCCGAACATTTACGGGTTCTATTACACGCCGAGCGATCTATGCGCGACTTTTTGTACGGCGTACGACGTGAAGGGTCATGCTGCGCTGTCCTCGCAGTCGGGCGGCATCGGCATGGCCATCATCGGCTTCTCGCGCTCTGCCAAGATGGGCGTGTCGGCGATCGTCGGTTTGGGCAACAAATCGGACATCGATGAAGATGATTTGCTGACGTTCTTCGAACAGGACGACAACACCACGATCATCGCGCAGCATTTGGAGGATTTGAAGGACGGCCGCGCGTTCGCCGAGGTCGCGAAGCGCGTTTCCAAAAAGAAACCCATCGTGGTTTTGAAGGCGGGGCGCACCAACATGGGCGCGCGCGCCGCGAGTTCGCATACCGGAGCGCTGGCCGGCAACGATAAGATCTACGAGGACGTGTTCAAGCAATCCGGCGTGATTCGCGCACGAAGCTTGCGCGATTTGCTCGATTTTGCGCGCGGCATTCCGGTGCTGCCGACGCCCAAAGGCAACAACGTGGTGATCATCACCGGTGCCGGCGGTTCCGGGGTGCTGCTGTCGGACGCCTGTGTAGATAACGGCTTGTCGTTGATGGCCATGCCCGCAGACCTCGACGCGGCGTTCCGCAAGTTCATCCCGCCGTTTGGCGCTGCCGGAAACCCGGTCGACATCACCGGCGGCGAACCGCCGACGACCTATCAGAATACGGTCCGACTGGGGCTCGAGGATCCGCGTATCCACGCGCTCATCCTCGGCTATTGGCACACCATCATCACGCCGCCGATGGTGTTCGCTAAGTTGATGGTCGAAGTCGTTGCGGAAATGCGCGCCAAGGGTATCGAGAAGCCCGTCGTGGCATCGTTGGCCGGAGACGTGGAAGTCGAAGAGGCGGCAGAGTACTTGTACCAACATGGGATACCGGCCTACGCGTATTCGACGGAGATTCCAGTGGCGGTGCTCGGCGCCAAGTATAAATGGGCGCGCGGCGCGGGACTGATTCCGGAACTCGAGCGAGCGGGGTAGGCGAGTGTCGCGCGAGATTGATGCCGGCCGCCGCAGCACCGCGGCGGCCGGCGAAGATGAGGAGCTGGCGAAAAGTGGAATAGGGCGCACGCTTGAGGGTGCGTAGTCGGTCACGGAGGGGAGCTTAGCGAGTCGGTTAGACTCGTGATTGGGATGACGTGAGAGTGAAGAGAACAGGCAACATACGCGCACACGCGTTTCATGAGGGGACCATACAATGTTTAATCTGAAGTTGGCCAAACCAGTGATGCTGGCGCTGGCGGCTTGCGCCGCGACCTGCACCATTGGCAGTGTCGTCCATGCGGACGATGCCCAGGATACTCAGGCGCTGAAGGAGCAGATGCGCATCATGCGTCAGCAACTGGATGCGTTGCAGAAACAGATCGACACGGTGTCGGCCAAGCAAGCAAAGCCCTCGGGGGCACCGGGTACGGCTCAAATGGAAGGGCCGGCCAAACCGATGGAGGTTTCCGAGCCCAAGTTCGAGAAGTTCATCAAGGGATTTTACGGCACTCTGGACGTGTCGCTGGACGATGCCACCAAGGGCATTCGGGGTCTCACGGCCTATTCGTATTCGTATGCCGGCGCCGGTCCTGGGACCGGTTATGTCAACAACGGGCCCAAGGGCACCCAAATCACGGGCAGCGTCGGTTGGCTCGGCGACCTGTCCACCAACAAGTCGGTGCTGGGTTACCGCGGATCGCACAAGATCGACGGCAGCGATATCGACTTCATCTATCAGATCGAAACGCAGCCGGCCATCACCGCCTCCCCGGGTCTTGCGACGTCGTACACGGCGCAGTCGGATGTCGTGAAGGGCGCCATCGGCTACGGCGACACGTACGTCGGTCTGTCCAACAACTCGTGGGGCAAGCTTAAGATCGGCACGACCTACGCGCCGTACAAGCGGTCGACGGACCGGATGAACCCGTTCTCCGGCATGCTCGGCGACTATGCGGTCGTCATGGGCAATACCGGCGGCGACAATCGGGTGGAGTTCGGCACCCGGCTCGATCATTCGATCTGGTACGAGTCGCCGAAACTGGGCGGCGTGTTCAGCTTCGATCTACTCGTCTCGCCGGGCGCGAATCGAACCTACGACAACGTCGTGCAGTCCGCGGGTTCGCCGGATTGCAGCGGCGGCAACGTGGCCGGCAGCGGCAATCTGCCGATGAACTGCGACGATGGCGGATTCGGCACTGCGTACAGCGCGGACCTCAAGTTCGAATACGGCGGCTTCTATGCCACGGCAGCCTGGGAGCTCCACCACAACGTCAACCGCAACAGCGACGGCATCGGCGCGAACAGCCCGTACTATGGCTATCTGGTCGGCCTCGGCAATGGGGTGTCGCCCTTGTTGGACTGGGGTACGTACAACGCCTACGCCACTGAATACGGCGCGGCGTTCGTGGCTGCCAACGGGTTCTCGCCGCCATACCTCACCGATGTCGCGGACGAATGGGCCATCAAGGGCGGCGTGCAGTATGTGTTCGATTTCGGCTTGTCGCTCAGCGGTATCTACGAGTGGTTGAAGCGCGACGTGCCGCCCGCTCTGCAGTTCCAGGATGAGCGAACGAGAATGGGCACGTGGTTCGCGGCGTCGTACGACTGGTCGCCGAGAGATAACTTCAGCATCGGCTGGGCGCATGCCGGAGCGACGCCGGGCGACCCGGGCGGGCAGCACAATTACGCCCCGACCAGCACCGGGGACCAGGCCAACATGTACACCATTGCCTGGAAGCATCACTTCGACAAGAACCTGTACGGGTACTTGGATGCGGCCGATACCGTCAACGACGGCAATGCGCATTACGACCTCGGCGCCGGCGGCCGCGGGGTGACGACGGACTGCCACGACGGGACAAACACAGTGTTTAATGACTACAGCATCGCGGGACCCACGACCTGGGGTGGATGTCATGAAATAGGTGTGTCCCTCGGTCTAAATTACAAGTTCTGAGTGCGACGCGAAACGAAGCTGAAGGTTGTTTTCTTGATGGGGGACGGAGCCCCCCCGAGGGTCAAAGACCACGGCAACGGCCAGGGGCGCTTTGCGTCCCTGGCCGTTCGCTGTAGGCTTCTGCCCCTGAGGCGCGATCATTCGCGCGCTATGAGTGGAATTCATTGAAAATAGCGATTATCGGTGTGGGTGCCATCGGCGGTTACGTGGGCACGCGGCTCGCGCATGCCGGCGATGAGGTGACTTTCATCGCGCGCGGATCGAATCTGGATGCGCTGCGCACGCGCGGCATTCGCCTCATCATGGGCGACGGCACGGAGCAGGCCGTGCCGCACGTTCGGGCAACCGATAATTACGCGGAAGCGGGCCCGCAGGACATGGTCATTCTCGCGATGAAAGCGCATCAGGTCGAAGCGGTCGCGCCGCAGGTGCCCAAATTGTTCGGACCCGACACCGTCGTCGTGCCGATGCAGAACGGCATTCCGTATTGGTACTTCCACCGCTATCCGGGCCCTTTGGCAAATTCGCACGTCAAGAGCGTCGACCCGAACGGGGTGATCTGGGAGCACATTCCCTGCGAGCGGGTCATCGGCTGTGTCGTGTACCCGGCCGCCGAATTGGTGGCGCCCGGCGTCATCAAGCACGTCGAGGGGAACCGGTTTCCGGTGGGTGAGCCGGATGGCAGCCCCAGCGAACGCGTGACCCGGGTGTCGCAGTGTTTCGTGAATGGTGGTTTGCAGGCGCCGGTGCTCGAGGATATCCGCGCGGAAATCTGGTTGAAATTGTGGGGCAATCTTACCTTCAACCCGATCAGCGCATTATCGCGCGCGACGCTGGCGAGCATCTGCCAATACCCGCTGAGCCGCACGCTTGCGAAAGACATGATGACCGAGGCACAGACCATCGCCACCAAGCTCGGCATCACCTTCCGCGTGCCGCTGGAGAAGCGCATCGCCGGCGCGGAGCGCGTGGGCCATCACAAGACTTCCATGCTGCAGGACGTCGAGGCCGCCCGCGAGCTCGAGGTCGACGCACTGCTCGGTTCCGTGATCGAGCTCGCGCGATTGACCGAGACCCCGACGCCGCATTTGGACACCGTATACGCCTTGACCAAACTGCTGGCAAAGAGTCTCGAGGAAAGCAAGCCGCTGCTGAACGGACCGCGATAATACTTCGCGCCCAATCGAGCGCAATGACTGCGCATTTTTGCAGAAAAATTCTCAGGTTGGCCGGCATGAATCAGCGCCTGCTAATATCCGGCGACGGCGCGCGCCCAGCATCAATAATTTCGACACACGAGGCCCAGGGTTATGAATGTTCACGAGTATCAGGGCAAAGAAATTTTACGCAAGTTCGGGGTCGCCACGCCGCGCGGCGTTCCTTGCTTTTCGGTAGCCGACGCGGATGCCGCGGCGCGCGAGCTCAAGGGCAAAGTGTGGGTGGTCAAAGCCCAGATTCACGCCGGCGGCCGCGGCAAAGCCGGCGGCGTCAAGGTGGCCAAGTCGCTCGAGGAAGTCCATCAATTCGCTTCCGCGATTCTCGGGATGACTCTCGTGACGCCGCAAACCGGGCCCGAGGGCCGCGTCGTGAAGCGTCTGCTCGTGGAGGAGGGCGCCGACATCAAGAAGGAGCTCTACGTCGGCATGGTGGTGGACCGCGCCACGCAACGCGTCACATTGATGGCGAGTTCCGAAGGCGGCATGGAGATCGAAGAAGTCGCGGCGCATTCGCCCGAAAAAATTCATAAGGTGGCGATCAATCCGGTGGCCGGCCTGACCGATGCACAGGCGGACGACATCGCGCGCAAGATCGGCGTGCCCGAGGCTTCGGTCGCCGAAGCGCGCAAGTTCATGCACGGCCTGTACAACGCCTTCGTGGAATGCGATATGTCGCTCGCGGAAATCAATCCGTTGATCCTCACCGGCGACGGCAAGATATTGGCCCTGGATGCGAAGCTCAACTTCGATGAAAACGCGCTGTTCCGCCACCCGGAGATCGTCGCCTTGCGCGACCTCGACGAGGAGGACCCGGCCGAAATCGAGGCCTCCGAGTTCGGCCTGTCGTATATCTCGCTCAACGGCAACATCGGGTGCCTGGTGAACGGCGCGGGTTTGGCGATGGCGACCATGGACACGATCAAGCTGTTCGGCGCCGAACCCGCCAACTTTCTCGATGTGGGCGGAGGAGCGACCACGGAGAAGGTGACGGAAGCGTTCAAGCTGATGCTGAAGAACCCTGCGGTCAAGGGCATTCTGGTCAATATATTCGGCGGCATCATGCGCTGCGACACGATTGCCGAGGGTGTGATCGCCGCTGCTAGGCAAGTCAAGCTCGGTGTGCCGTTGGTGGTTCGCATGAAAGGCACGAACGAAGACATCGGTAAACAGATGCTGAAGGCATCGGGACTGCCGATCATCTCCGCCGACAATATGGCGGAAGCGGCGCAGAAGATCGTCGCTGCCGTCGCCGGCAAGTAGGGAGCTACGTTATGAGTATTTTGATCGACAAGAACACGCGGGTGATCACTCAAGGCATCACCGGCAAGACCGGCGCTTTTCACACCCGATTGTGCCGTGATTACGCGAACGGCAAGGCGTGTTTCGTGGCAGGCGTGAATCCGAGCAAAGCCGGCGAGAATTTCGAGGGCATACCGATCTTCGGCAGCGTCAAGGATGCGAAGGAACGGACCGGTGCGACGGTCTCGGTCATCTACGTGCCGCCGCCCTTTGCCGCGAGCGCCATCGATGAAGCGGTGGACGCGGACCTGGATTTGGTCATCTGCATCACCGAGGGGATTCCGGTGCGCGACATGATCGCGACGCGTTACCGGATGGCGGGCAAGAAGACGCTGCTGGTCGGCCCGAATTGCCCGGGCGTCATTACCCCGGACGAGATCAAGATCGGCATCATGCCGGGCCACATTCACAAGAAGGGGCGAATCGGCGTGGTGTCGCGGTCGGGAACGCTCACCTACGAGGCGGTCGGTCAGCTGATGGAGCTTGGGCTGGGGCAATCGACCTGCGTCGGCATCGGCGGCGATCCGGTGAATGGGATGAAGCATATCGACGTCATGAAACTGTTCAATGCGGATCCCGACACCGATGCGGTCATCATGGTGGGAGAGATCGGCGGCGACGACGAAGAGACGTGCGCACGTTGGATCAAGGATCATATGAAAAAGCCCGTGGTCGGCTTCATCGCCGGCGTGACGGCGCCGCCGGGAAAGCGCATGGGCCACGCCGGTGCGATCATCTCCGGGGGCAAGGGGACGGCGCAGGAGAAGCTTGCCGTGATGGAAGAGTGCGGGATCAAGGTCACACGCAATCCGGCCGAGATGGGCAAATTGCTGAAATCAGTGCTGTAGCATGAGCCTCCCGACCCGCTGGGCGCGTTTTCGATCGCACGAGGGCCGCATCGGATTCGGCCGGTTCGCGGACGATCGCATCGCCGAATACGAAGGCGACCTGTTCGATTCGCCGCGCCCCGTCGGGACCACCCTCGAACGGGGCTCATTCACGCTGCTTGCGCCGTGTGCACCGTCGAAGATGGTTGCGCTATGGAACAACTTCCGTGCGTTGGCCGCGAAGCTCGGCAAGCAGGCGCCCGCGCATCCGCTGTTTCTCATCAAGCCGGGGACCTGCATCATCGGCCCGAACGAGGCGATCCAGCGGCCGACCGGCTATGCGGGCAAGATCGCGTACGAGGGCGAATTGGGCATCGTCGTCGGCCGGCGCTGCAAGGATGTCCCGGTCGGCGGGGCAAGCAGCTACATATTCGGGTACACCTGCGTCAACGACGTGACGGCCGCCGATGTACTCAATGAAACGCCGGACTTCGCGCAGTGGTGCCGATCGAAAGGCTACGATACGTTCGGCTGCATCGGGCCCGTCATCGCGACCGACATCGACATCACGCAGGCGCGGATCGTCACGCGCCTCGGCGACAGCGAGCGCCAAAACTATCCGTTGTCGGACATGATCATGTCGCCGGCGGAGCTGGTCAGCCGCATCTCGCACGACATGACGCTGCTACCCGGCGATGTGATCGCATGCGGGACGTCGCTGGGAGTCGGATCGATTCGCGACGGTACCGCCGTCGAGATCACGATCGACGGCATCGGCTCGCTGACGAATCTGCTGGCGCCGGCGTCGAGTACAACCGCACCGACCGTATGACCGACAGCGCACGGACGGCGATTCCACGGGTGCTGTTGCGACGGATGTTCGATGCCGCCATCGCGTCGGCGCAACCGTCGCTCTGTATTCCTAAGCACCTCCCCGCAGCGCCGCGCGGCCGATTGATCGTGATCGGTGCGGGCAAGGCTTCTGCGGCCATGGCGCGATCCGTGGAGGATCATTGGCCGGGCCCTCTCTCGGGCTTGGTGGTCACGCGCTACGGCTATGCAGTACCCTGTCGACATATCGAGATCGCGGAATCCGCGCACCCCGTTCCCGACGCCGCAGGTGTTCGGTCCGCGGAGCGGATGCTCGACCTGGTCAAGAATTTGAATGACGACGATCTCGTCCTCTGCTTGATCTCCGGCGGCGGCTCCGCGCTGTTGCCGCTGCCGGCGTCCGGGCTCACGCTGGAAATCAAACAAACGGTGAACCGTCTGCTGCTCGCCTCCGGCGCCACGATCAGCGAGATCAACTGCGTGCGGCGGCACTTGTCGGCCATCAAGGGCGGCCGGTTGGCTGCCGCGTGCCATCCGGCCCGAGTGCTCACGCTGCTGATTTCCGATGTGCCCGGCGACCGGCCGGTCGATATTGCGTCGGGTCCCACGGTGGCGGACCCTACCACCTGTGC
>Ga0187880_1002339_pt1 | contig 14849 bp, 13 predicted proteins | sample June2016WEW_19_4_FD_132998 | JGI IMG/M metagenome (GOLD analysis project Ga0187880, IMG submission 132998) | Peatland microbial communities from SPRUCE experiment site at the Marcell Experimental Forest, Minnesota, USA - June2016WEW_19_40 | ecosystem: Environmental > Terrestrial > Soil >...
ACCAGCCGCGGTGCCGACCACCGCGGCGCCATCCGCCCCTCGATGCCACTTCGCTGAACCCAATCCTCATGATCACTTCTGTCAGTCACCTCTGCGCAGCAACCTGTGCAGAGCTTCCCTAGGGGTTAGGTCAGCCCGCGGCGCATCCTAGCTCTCCTGCGTCATCCCGACCGAAGCGGAGGACCCGGATCATCGCCTCTCCCCGCGATGGCACCCATCCGTACTCGATGCTCTAATGCGGAGAATGATCGGGCCACGCGACGCGTAAGGCCTAAGAAGGACTTCAGCTTGGCAAACTCACGCTATGACCTTGTGGTAATCGGCTCCGGACCCGGCGGATACGTCGCCGCAATTCGCGCCAGCCAGCTCAAAATGCGCGTCGCAGTCATCGAGCGCGACCACCCCGGCGGCGTATGCCTCAACTGGGGATGTATCCCGTCGAAGGCGCTGCTGAACTCCGCGGCTGCGATGGATACGATTCGCGGCGCGTCCAAGGAACACGGCATCGAGGTCGGCGAGGTCCGTTTCGATTTCAAGAAAGTGATCGCGCGCTCGCGTGCCGCCGCCGAAAAGCTCTCCAAGGGCGTGCTCTACCTGCTCAAGAAAAACAAAATCGATTACTTCGAGGCCGCCGCGGTCGTCACCGGCCCGCATTCCGTGGCGCTTGCGCAAGTCGAAGGCAAGTCCGCGCCGGCGGTTTCAGCACTCGAAGGGGAGAGGATTCTGATAGCGGCCGGGTCCGGCGAAAAACTGTTCCCGGGAATGAAGGTCGGCGACGGCGTCGTCACCAGCAAGGAGGCGCTGGTGCTGGACACGATGCCCGCGAGCGTCCTCGTGATAGGGGCCGGCGCAATCGGACTCGAGTTCGGCTATTTCTACAGCGCGTTCGGCGCCAAGGTGACGATCGTCGAGCTGGAAAAGCAGATGCTCCCCGGCTTCGACGCGGAAGTCGCCGAGGAGTTGCGCCGCGCGTTCGTCAAGCGCGGGGTCAGCGTGATGCTCGGACACGGCTACAAGTCGATGGCGCGCAAGGGCAATCTGTGGTCGGTCGCGGTAACGGCCGATGGCGCCGAAAAATCCATCGACGCCGAGGTCGTGCTGATCGCCGTCGGCCGCACCCCGCTCAGCCAGAACATCGGACTCGAAAAGCTTGGCGTCGAGCTCGAACGCGGCGGCTTCATCAAGATAAACGACTCGTTCCAGACCACGGTCCCGAGCATCTACTCGATCGGCGACGTGGTCCGCCCGCCGCTGCTCGCGCACAAGGCCAGCGCCGAAGGTATCGCCGCGGTCGAAATCATGGCGGGCGTGCGCGAACCCGGCTTCGACCTGCTCGCGATCCCCGGATGCATCTACTGCGAGCCCGAAGTTGCGACGGTGGGACTCAGCGAAGCCGATGCAAAGGCGCGCGGCATCGAAGTGAAGGTCGGCAAGTTTCCGTTTCGCGCGATCGGCAAGGCGGTTGCGATCGGCGAGACCGCGGGCTTCGTGAAAATCGTCGCGACCAGGCAGTACGGCGAAGTGATCGGATGCCAGATAATCGGACACGCTGCCACCGACATCATTTCCGAAGTCGTGCTCGGCAAAACGCTCGAGACCACCGTGACCGAAATCGGCAAGACCGCGCATCCGCATCCCACGATGTCCGAGGCGATCATGCAAGCGGCTTTGGCCGCCGACGGCGAAGCGATAGACTTCTGACGATGGACGCGCGCGGAGCACTCACCGTCGCCGATTTGGGCGTGGTTGACTACGACGCCGCGCTTGCGATCCAGGCCGCGATGCTCGCGGCGCGGCTGGGCGGCACGATCGGCGATACGCTCCTGATGATGGAGCATCCGCATGTCTTCACGCTGGGCCGCGGCGCGGACGAGCGGTTCATCGTGGGCAATCCGGCGAGCGTGCCGATTCGGCGGGTCTCGCGCGGCGGGCAGGTAACGTATCACGGCCCCGGACAATCGATCGGTTATCCGATTCTCAAACTCGAAGGGCGCGACCGCGACGTTACGAAGTATCTTCGAGACCTCGAGGCGGCGATGATCGACGCGCTCGCAAAATTCGGCATCGACGCCGCCCGCCGCGACGCGATGACCGGAGTGTGGGTTGGGTCACGCAAGATCGCGTCGATCGGCGTCGGCATCCGGCGCTGGACCACCTGGCACGGCTTCGCGCTGAACGTATCCACCGATCTCAGCTTCTTCGATTCGATCGTGCCCTGCGGTATCGAGGGATGCCGCACGACTTCAATCTGCGAGCTGACGAATCGCGCGGTGTCGGTCCGCCAGTTCGCCGAGGTGATGCGCGAGAGTTTCCGCCGCGTGTTCCACTACGATGAAATAGTTCTCGCCGGTCCGTCGCAGACAGGTCAGGCGCCTCACCACCTGATGGCTGGCAATGGCTGAACGAAAGCATCCCGACTGGATTAAAGTTCGCGCACCGGTGTCGCCCGAGTACTTTCGCACCAAGGCGATCCTCGGCGGGCTCAAGCTGCATTCCGTCTGCCAGGAGGCGTGCTGCCCGAACATCGGCGAATGCTTTTCGCATCGCACCGCCACCTTCATCCTGATGGGCGACGTGTGCACGCGCAATTGTCCGTACTGCGCGGTCGCGCACGGCAAAGTTCGTCCGCTGGATTCCGACGAACCGCGGCGAATCGCGGAGGCGGTGGCGCGCCTTGGACTGCAACATGTCGTGGTCACCTCGGTCGATCGCGACGATCTGCCCGACGGCGGCGCGGCGCATTTCGCGGCCACGGCGCATGCAATCAAGGCGCTGCCGGCGCCGGCGCGCGTCGAAGTGCTGGTCCCGGACTTCCAGGGATCATTCGCCAGCGTCGAGACGGTGGTGGAATCGCCAATCGATATCTACAACCACAATATCGAAACGGTGCCGAGTCTTTATCGCACGGTGCGGCCGGGCGGAAATTACGCTCGATCGCTTGAGGTCATCCGCCATGCGAGGGACTTCGCGCGCCGGCTCGGCAAGCCGATGTTCACCAAGGCGGGCGTGATGCTCGGGCTGGGCGAGAGCAACGGCGAGCTGCTCGATGTGATCCGCGATTTGCGCGGGACAGGGTGCGACATCCTGACGCTTGGGCAGTATCTGCGGCCGTCGCTGGAGCACATTGCCGTGGCCAGGTACGTGGCACCGGCGGAGTTCGCGGAGTTGAAGACGGCCGCGCTGGCGATGGGGTTCCATCACGTCGAGTCAGGGCCGCTGGTGCGCAGCTCGTACCACGCGTGGGAACACGTCAACGCCGGCTGAAAAAAGCAGCGCGCCGCGAGAGGTCAGTCCCGCGGCGCGCCAATCGTCAAATCACTCTAAGCGTTACGAATCCGGAGCCGCCTACCACTGTTCGTCGTGGAGCTTTTTGACGTCGTGCACGCGCGTCTGCAGGTACGCGTCCTGAACAGCGCCATAGAGATCGATCGCATAGCGATCGGCTTCCTCGAACTGGTTCAGATGCAGCGAACGATAGTTCACCGCTTGAACCGCGCCCGACCCGGTGGCCACCGTGACCGCCACCCAGAACGGAACGAAGTAGCTGATCGGGTTCATCGCACCGTCGGCGACCAGGCCGACCGTGTCGCCAATCGTCGAAGGTCCAAAAAACGGCAGCATCAGGTACGGACCGGTCGGGATGTCGTAGTAGCGAATGGTGAGGCCGAAATCATTGGGATGCTTCTTGAGCCCAAACCAAAGGTCGGCGGGATCGAAGAAGCCGGCCAATCCGAGCGTCGTGTTGATTCCAAAGCGGGCGAATTCGTCACCGGCCTCGGCCAGCTTGAGCTGAAACAGGTTGTTGGCGAAACGCGGGATGACATGGGCGTTGTCAAAGAATCTGCTCACGCTTTCACGCACCGGCTGCGGCGCGATGGTGGCGTATCCGCTGGCAACAGGGCGCACCACCCAATCGTCGAGCTTGAGGTTGAAGGTGAACATCGGCTCATTGATTGGCGCCATCGGATCGGCGTAGCCGCCCTGATTGTTCTCGCCCGGCGGCTGATTGGACGGATTGACCGCCGATTGGGGGGCAGCGTTCTGCGACATCGGAGCGGCGCCCTGGCACGTGGCCGGGGTCGCGAACGAAACGACCGCGAGCAGCGACGATGCGAGTATCATCCAGCGCGCGCCTGTCCTTTCGATTTGTTTCGAACCAGATGTCATTTGTCTCTCCATGGCGGTGTCGCCCCAAGATCTTGGTTAAGAGGGTACCTGTCCAGACTCAAGGAATCCATACGTGCTAGTGGTTCGCCAGACTTGCCGCAAGCGCCGCCTGTTTACTCTTTAAGTCGCTGATCAGGGTGGGGTAGCCCTGATTGTTCATCACGCGATTAAACTGGTTGCGGTAATTCGCGATGATACTGATCGCGTCCACGGTCACATCGTAGATCTTCCAGGTGGCGCCCTCCTGCACGAGCCGGTAGTTCAAATGGATCGGGTCCTTGCCCTCCGGCTCCACGATGTCGGTGTTGACCTCCGCGTACTGGGGCCCGTCGGTCGTCATCCTGAGGAAGGAGACTTGCTGACCGCGGTAGTCGTTAACCTTGCTCAAGTAGGAATCCTCGATGAAGGCGACGAACGCTTTGGTGAACTCCTGCTGCTGATCGGCGGTGATCTGCTTCCAATGGTAGCCGAGCGCCGACTTGGCCATCTCGGTGAAATCGAAGGTCGCGGACACGATTTGGCGCAGCTTGTCCTGGCGCTGGGCCAGCGGCGTTTGAGCGTCGCGCAGCACCTCCAGCGCCTGGTTGACGGTGGTCTGCACCACGGACATCGGATCGTCGGCCCAGGCGGCCGCCAAAAAGCGCGACGGTGCAAGGCAGACGACGAGTGCGGCCGTCACCGTGAGCATCGCGATCGCGCGCCGCGGCACGATTCGCTGGATGGAAGTTGGCGTCATCATATATTTCACCCGGTTATTTCTCCGATTTTCCAGGCTTCTGCTCCTTGTCTGAGTTTGAGGATTTTTCCTTGGAATCACCGCTGCTGCCGCTGTTGTTGATCAGTTGGCCGATGGCGTCCTCGAGCACAAACGCCGACTCGGTTTGCCGAATCGTGTCGCCATCCTTGAGGATAAGGTCGCTCGGGCCGAGCGCGATAGACACGAACTTGTCGCCGATTATTCCGCTGGTCTTGATCGACGCGATCGCATCCTTGTCGATCGGCACGCCGTCGTCAACGCGCATCGCAATCCGCGCGCGCATGTCCTTGAGCTCGATCTGCGTAATCTTGCCGATCTGCACGCCCGACAGTTGAACCTGATCTCCGGTCTTCAATCCCGAGATATTATCGAAACTTGCGTACAGCGTGTAGCCGGGCTTGGGCAGCAGGGTGAGTTTGCCCAGCGACAGCGACAAAATCGCCAGCGCGATAATTCCGAGAATCGCGAAAATGCCGACGATAAGCTGCGTGGTTCGAGTTGCGTACATAGGTCTTTGTTTCAGCCCGCAAGGGCTGTTTCATTCTCCTCGCCGGATGCCTTGCCCGCCAGAAACCGTTTGAAGACGTCGTCATCGGCCGCCATCACCTCGGCCACCGTGCCGTTGAGATGAGTGCGGCCATTATGGAGAAACGCGACGCGATCGGAAACCTGGAAGACCGCCGGCACGTCATGGCTGACCATCACGGCGGTCAGTTGAAAATTCTCCTGCGTGCGCCGGATAAGTTCGTGAATCGCGCCGGTCCGCGACGGATCGAGGCCGGTGGTCGGCTCGTCGAGCATGAGGATCTTCGGGCGCCGCACCAGTGCGCGCGCGAGCGCGGCGCGCTTCTGCATCCCGCCGCTCATCTCGGAGGGGAACTTGGCTTCCATCCCTTCCAGCCCAACCGCCTTGAGCGTTTCATGCACGTGCTCGGCGATCTCGGCGCGAGTGAGCCTGGTTTTCTCCACCAGCGGGAAGGCGACGTTGTCGAATATCGACATCGAGTCGAACAGTGCGCCGGCCTGAAAGAGCATTCCGAATTTTTCGCGCACCGCGTCCAGACCGGTCGCGCCGAGCTTGGTCACTTCGACGTTGTCGAACACAATCGTGCCCGAGTCGGGCCGCAGCAGCAGGTTGATATGCTTGAGCAGAACGGTCTTGCCCGATCCGCTGGGGCCGACGATCGTCGTGATCTGGCCGGCGGGAAAGTCGAGCGTAACGCCGTCGAGGACCTGCTGGCGGCCGAAGCGGCGGCGAAGATCGCGCACTTCGATTGCATTACCGGCGCGTGGCGCGTTGCTGAGGTCCTGCGCATGGCCGCCGCCAGGGTTGATTTCAGTTTTGCTCATGGATGATTTCAGTTCGGCTCATGCATCGTCGTTGGCTACGGCGTTATCACAAAAGTATAGACGTAAGAAAATAGTCAAATGCAAGAATCAGGGCGCTGGACAGTACCACGGCTTCGGTGGTGGCGCGGCTGACCCCGGTCGCCATCCGGTCGGCGTGATATCCCTTGTAGCAGCAGATCCAGATTACGATCACGCCGAAGACCAGGGACTTGTAGACGCCGGTCATGATGTCGTGGCCGTCCATGTTGGCGGCGATACCGTTGAAGTATGCACCCGACGGCGCGCCCATCAAACCGACGCCGACCATGTAGCCGCCGAAGATCCCCACCACGTCGAAGACCGCCGTCAGCAAGGGGAAACTGATCACGCCGGCGAGCAGCCGCGGCGAGACCAGGTACTGGACCGGGTTGATCGCCATCACGGTGAGCGCGTCGATCTGTTCGGTGGACTGCATCGCGCCGAGCTCCGCCGCCATCGCGGAACCGGCGCGCGCCGCGATCATCAGCGCGGCCAGAACGGGTCCCAGCTCGCGCACCAGAACCAGCGCGACGACCGTGCCCAGCGCGCCGTCGGAGCCAAAGCGGCGCAGTGTGTTGTAGCCCTGCAGACCCAGCACCATCCCGGTGAACCCGCCGATTAGAATGACCAGAAACAGCGAGTCGGCGCCGATGATTCGTATCTGCCGAATCCACAGCCGCGGCTTGAACGGAGGGATGAACACATAGAGCGCCGTGGTCAGCAAAAAAAGCACGAACGCGCCGAGCCGGACAACGCCGTCGATTACCAGCGCGCCGAGCCGCCCAGTCATTTCCACGATCGCCATCAGTCCGTTTTTCAATTTTTAGTGGTGAGCAATCCCGAGCCGGGCCAACTGGTTTTGAGTATGCGTGGCGGACCCGGCGCGCTCGAACTCGGCGAGGTCCGCGACTACGTCGAGATCCAGCGCGGGCCGCGCAAGCCGCAGAACTCTAGCCACAACGCCGGAGCCGCGGCAATCGTCCAGATGGCGCACCAGGCTCATTCGACCGAATCGAGTCGCCACCGCGCCGGCGGGTGAGCGGCAAATGATGTTGGTGCCGGAGAAGTCCCGCGAGGGAACCAGCACCACGCCGCCTTCGGGGGGCATCGCGGCAAACACTGCGTCTATATCTTCGGCGGCGATCAATGGGATGTCGGACAGTACCGTGCAAACTGTTCGCGCACCATCGGCAATCAGCGCGGAGGTGGCAAGTCCGACGGCGACGTTGAGGCCGCGCGGAAATTCCTCGTCGATAGTGAGTGCACCGGCGGAGCGCGCCTGTGCGAGCAGGCCCGCGTCCGACGTCACCACGGCGACGCGGTCGGCGGCGGTTGCGCCAAGCGAAGCCGCCAGCACGTCGCGAAACATCGCGTCGGCCAGCGCACGGCGCTCGCCGGGCGGCAACGCCGGCGCGAGCCGGGTCTTGGCGAATTCGAGTTGCTTGGCAGCGATCAGGATAAAGCGCACGGGGTATCTATATAACCTAACCGGCCCGCGCATCCAACGGGAACTGCGACAGGCGCCGGAGTGCTTGACAGTGTTTCCGTGCTCGCTTCAACATTGATGTGCGGATTTGTCCGTCGCTGGCCCGATCATCGCGCAATCGGAAGGCGCGCCAGTCTTGGAGGTACCTCAGCGATGAACAGGAAGCGAAGCTTAACGACCCGGACCGGGGCGACGATCGTGGTTGGCGCGATGATCCTGATAGGGGCGGGATGCCATCACAAGACCGCCGAGGATTTTCTTGGCGAGGGCGACACGGATATGCAGACGACGAAGCTCGCCGACGCGGAAAAGGCTTACCAGGAGGCGGCGAAGCTCGCGCCGAACGATCCGCGCACTCATATCGCGCTCGGGAATCTGTACATCTTCGAGCACAAGCCGGGCGACGCGCAAGTTGAGTTCATGAAGGTTCTCGAGATCGATCCAAAAAACGCGGCGACCCACGCCGCGCTCGGCAACCTTTATAGCGATCAGAGCCAGCGCGGGTTGGCCGAAAATCAGTACCGCGCCGCGGTGGCGCTGGAGTCGGACCGCCCCAACTACCATCTCGATCTGGGCGACGTGCTGGTAAAGGAAGGCAAGGCCGCCGAGGCGGAAGATCAAATCCGCACCGCAATCGGACTCAGCCCCAAAGACGCGAAGGCGCACCTGGCGCTGGCGAATCTGCTGGCGACGGAGCCGGATCGCGCGACCGAAGCCAACGCGGAGTTCGCCGAGGTGCGAGCGCTCGACGCCAAGCTGATCCCCGCGCCGGCCGCGACACCGGCTGCCAGTGCGGCGCCGGCGGTTGCCACGGCGACGACCGCGTCGGGCGGCGCGCCGAAGATCAAGCCGCTCAACAAGCTTTTCCTGTTGACGAAAAATTCACCGGTATATCAAAATCCCGACGAGACCAGTTCCACGATCGGCCACGTGCGCCGCAAGAAGTATGTTCACGTCACGGGAATCAGCGGCAACTACCTCCAGATCAAACTCAGGAATGGCGCGGTCGGCTTCATACCGGAGACGGCCGCGGAGTAGATGGCGTGGCGCGCGGGTGTCATTTTAATTTCGAGGTGAGCGACAATGGCGAACAAAGAGATCATCACGCGTGAAGTCAGCTATGCGGGCCGTGCGTGCGCGCTCAACGCGTATGTCGCCGAGCCGGCCGGCGTCGAGCCGTCGCCGGCGGCGATCGTAGTGCAGGAATGGTGGGGGCTGAACGACCACATCCGCGATATAACCCGGCGGCTGGCGCGCGAGGGTTACTTTGCGATCGCGCCGGACCTGTACTCGCGACAGGGCCATCGCGTTGCCACCGAGCCCGGCGGGGCCGCGCAACTGATGGGCGGATTGAAGAAGGAAGACGGCATCGCGGATCTTCAGACCACGGTGGAATGGCTGCGCGCACAGAAGCGGACGCATTCCACCCGCATCGGCATCACGGGATTTTGCATGGGCGGCAGCTACGCGCTGCTATTGCCATGCGAGAGCCGTGAAATCGCGGCCGCGGCGCCGTTCTATGGCGAAGTACCGCCGGACGAAAAACTCAAGCATCTCGGCTGCCCGGTTTTTTACGCATACGGCGAGAACGACGGATGGATCCAGCGGGCGGACGTCGATCGGCTGGCGGCGGCGCTGAAGAAGTTCGACAAGCCGGGCGAGGTCAAGGTTTACGCGGGATGCTCGCATGGATTTTTCAACGACACTCGCACCGACGTCCATCGCCCCGCCGAAGCCAAAGACGCGTGGCAGCGCGTGCTCAAGCTGTTCGCCGAAAATCTGAATGCAGGTTCAGGAGAGTGATTGCAAAGTAACTTTTTTCTAACCGCCGACGGGAACATCGGCCCGAGCGTTTGGATTCTGTCGATGGCCGTGATCGCTGGATTCGCCTATCGACGCGGCTGGCAGAAGACTCCTTATTGGCTTCGCCGATACATTTGGTGCGCCGCTGTCTTGAAGGCAGTCGTGTGGCTTCCATTCATAACGCTTCCGTTCATAACAAAAACAACCGATCTTCCCTACAGTCGGACGTTCGAGTTCTTCGGATTTATATATATGGTCGCTATATTTCTGGACACGATCCTAATTTGGTTAGGAGTCGCGATTGGAGCCGTTCTGCTGGCCGGTATGCTAGTTGGCATGTTTGTTCCGGCCAAAACTTAGACCCGTCATTCCAGTTCATCCCGCCTGATCCCGTCTGGTCCCGCCCGGATTTCAAAACCGCCCACTACTCAAATCTGAAAGGGTGAACCAGCCCGGGAACTGATCTCGGATCTCTGTCGGCGGATTGTGATTCGATCGGATCTGCAATCCAACTGACTCACACGCTGCGCAAATGCCGCCTGCAACGGGCGGCGATACCCGGCGACGCGCCACGCTGAGCGCGCTGCAGTATGTTTAAGCGGAGATTGTCACCCCCCTTAACTCGCGATCGTGCGGGCCCAACACTGGTTTCATATTTGCCAGCCGCGCCTGGTTCGGATCGATCGCAAGGGGGAAACTGTGGAAGACATCACGACCTCGCACAAACCGTCGCCAGCAATTTTCAAACTTCGCCTGAGCGCCATCGCGCTCGCATCTCTCGGCGCGGTGTTAATGGTAACGATGCTGATAGCGGCGACCGGCGACAATATCGCGGACGCCGTGCTCGGACAAATCGACTTCTCGCACAACGGCCTGAACAACCCCGGCGCGGCGAGTCTCGATTCTCCCGGCCAGATGGCCATCGATCTGAGCGGCTCAACCGAGCATCTGTACGTCGTGGACGCCAACAACAGCCGCATCCTCGGATGGAACGACGCCACCAGCTTCGCCAACGGCCAGAACGCAGACATCGAGATCGGCCAGCCCGATTTTGAAACCACGCTATGCAACAGCGGCGCCGCCGGCGGCGACCTCGCGGGCCTGGGCCCGGATAGTTTATGCATGCCCGGCGGCGTGGCCGTGGACAGCGCGGGCAATCTGTACGTTGCGGACACGCTCAACAGCCGAGTGCTCGAATACAATCAACCGTTCATGCAGGCAATGAGTGTCGGCTTCGCGGCGAATGCCGTATTCGGACAGGGCGGCAGTTTCACCCAGGCGGCTTGCGCGTCAACGGCGACCGGCCTCTGTGATCCGCAGGGCGTCGCCTTGGACTCGAGCAACAACCTTTACGTCGCCGACGCGGGCAATAATCGCGTGCTGCAATACAGCCCTGGCGGCGGCGCGACCGCGCAGCTCGTCTTTGGACAAGGCGCGACCGGCACCGACTTCACCGACAATGCTTGCGACATCAGCGAGGGCTTTGCCTCCCTGAACGGGATGTGTAATCCACTGTCAGTCGCGGTCGATGTCTTGGGGAATTTGTACGTCGGCGACGACGGCGATCATCGCGTGCTCGCATATCTGACCCCGCTCGGCACCGCCGGCCCTGATCCCGGCACGCCCGGCAATCCTGGCGACGTGACCCCGGACCTGGTCTTCGGCCAAGGCTCGACCGGAAGCGATTTTACCGACATCCAATGTTATGACGGCAACGGAGGCGATCCCGCGCCGAGCGCCGATGGCATCTGCAACTTGAGCGCAATAGCTCTCGACAGCGCGGGCGACTTGTTCGTGACCGATATCAACAACAGCCGCGTGCTCGAATATCTGAACCCGCTCGCTTTAAGCGGTGGAACGCCCGGCACGTCCGGCAGTCCCGGCGACGTGACTGCGGACGTCGTCTTCGGTCAGAACGGCAGCTTTGCCACCGGGGTTTGCGGCGGCACCCGCGCCAGCGCGATTGCGGCGAGCGGATCCGTGCTATGCCTGCCCGACGGAGTCACGTTGGACGGCGCGGGCGACGTTTTCGTCGCCGACGCATCCAACAACCGGGTCCTCAAGTACACCAGTCCACTGTCATCTCCGCCGCTGGCCAGCGCAGTGCTCGGACAGGCCGATTTGTTACACAACGGAGTCAACAATCCGACGGCGGCCGCGCTCCAGGCGCCGGAGGGAATAGCCATCGATTCCGGCGCCACACCGAACCACCTCTACGTCGCCGACTCAGTCAACAATCGCGTGCTCGGATGGGCCGACGCGGCCGGGTTTGCCAACGATCAACCCGCCGATATCGTCATCGGGCAGCCCGACGCGCTCTCCGTCAATTGTAACGACGGGGTCGTGGCCGGTGATTCCAACGGCATCGGCCCGGACAGCCTGTGCGATCCGGCAGACGTGGCCGCGGACAGTTCGGGTGATCTGTATGTGGCCGACGCGGGCAATAATCGCGTGCTCGAATACCTTACCCCGTTCGCCATTTCCTCGCCGATTGTTGGACAAAGCGCCGCTCAAGTGTGGGGACAAAACGGCAGTTTCACGACCACCGGATGCAACCTCGGCACGGACACGATCAACGCCTCGTCGATGTGCTTTCCCGAAGGTGTGACAGTCGATACGTTGGGCGATCTGTACGTATCCGATACGGACAACAATCGCGTGCTCGAGTTCAACTCCGGCGATACGGTCGCCGACAATGTGTTCGGACAGGGCGGAATTTTCACCAGCGGGGACTGCAACGGCGCCAGCGTTATCAATGCGGACTCGCTGTGCGGTCCGCGCGGACTGACTACCGACCCGGATGACGATCTGTTCGCCGCCGACTCGAACAACTTTCGCGTTCTGGAATATCTCAACCCGCTGGACAGCGGCGGCGGAACGCCCGGCACGCCCGGCAGTTCCGGCGACACGACCGCGGATCTCGTTTTCGGCCAGGGCGCCAGCGGCACGAGCTTTACGACCGCCGTATGCTCGAGCGCGGCGGGACCGGCGCCGAGTGCCACCGGAATTTGCAATCCCGTCGGTGTCAGCCTCGACAGTCCGGGAGATCTGATCGTCGCCGACCAGACCAACAATCGCGTGCTCGAGTACAACCAGCCGCTGGCGACGGCCAACGTCACCGCGGGCCTGGTCCTCGGACAAGGTTCGGACGGTGCCGATTTCACCGATAGCGCCTGCGCCAATTCCGGCCCCGGCAACCCCGCGCCCAGCGCAACCGGGATGTGCCAGCCGGCCGGCGTCGCGATGGATACGCTCGGCAACCTGTACACCGCAGACGAAGCTAACAATCGCGTGCTGCTATTCGACGCGCCCATCGTACCGGGTCCAACGCCGACGGCAACGGCGACAGATACCGCGACTGCGACGGCTACGGCGACCGATACCGCGACCGCAACCGCATCTGATACGCCGACTGCAACTGCAACAGCGACAGATACTGCCACTGCGACCGACACCGCGACTCCGACGGCTACAGCGACAACGACTGCGACGGCGACAGATACAGCGACCGCAACTGCCACAGCGACAACGACTGCGACGGCGACAGATACAGCGACCGCAACTGCCACAGCGACAACGACTGCGACGGCGACAGATACAGCGACCGCAACTGCCACAGCGACAACGACTGCGACGGCTACGGCAACGCCGACATCAACGGCGACGCCAACCGATACCGCAACTGCAACGGCAACTGAGACCGCGACCGCAACTGCCACAGCGACAACGACTGCGACGGCTACTGCAACCGACACTCCGACCGCGACCGCGACACCAACTGACACGCCGACCGCGACCGCGACTCCGACGGCTACAGCGACAACGACTGCGACGGCTACGGCGACTGACACTCCGACCGCGACTGCCACAGCGACAACGACTGCGACGCCGACAACGACCGCAACTGCGACGGCGACAGATACCGCAACTGCGACGGCAACTCCGACCGCGTCCGCAACTGCAACTCAAACCGCAACTGCGACGGCAACTCCGACCGCGTCCGCAACTGCAACTCAAACCGCAACTGAAACGGCGACTTCCACCCCGACTGCCACTCCTACTGCAACCGCGGTGCCTGGCACGCTGGAGGTCTCACCAAAGCGGCTGCTCGAGCTCGGCAAGGTCGTGTTCGGAGAAGGCGCCGTGAGCAAGCCCAGGCACGTCACTATCACGAATAAGAGCAAGACCACGCCGGTCACGTTTTCGAGCATCGCCACCAGCGGCGACTTCGCGATGGCGAGCGGCTGCGGCGCGACGATCGGACCCAAGTCCACATGCAAGGTGACTATCCGGTTCTTGCCAACCGGCTTCGGCGGGCGCGAGGGCACGCTCACGATCAACAGCAACGCGAGTAATTCGCCGCGGTCCGTCGATCTGACCGGCAACGGCACTCACGCAAAGAGATAGCGGGCGGCGCAACAACCAACGAAAAACGAAAAGCGAAACGGCGATCAGTTCGCCAGGGCGGCGGGATCGAGCTGCGGACCGGCCAGATAGATAAGACGGCCCTCATCGAGCGCGCGCTCCCGGAGCCATCGTGCAACGATCGTCATGGCCTCCAACTCTCCGCGCTCGACGTTTTTCAACTTGTATCGATCGTAATTGCCCGCGACGAACGCGGCTACCTCGCCGGCGGCGTCGCCCGTATCCAGACGGCGCGTGATCGCAAGCCGTCCCGACAGCACGACGTGCGCTGCGCGATCTGCATCCTCGCCGGTCACGATCACGAGGTTGTTTTCCGTCACCACCTGGCTGAGGCGGGTCGCGCGATGGGCCAGCGTGGTCAGCGCTTCGAGATGGTGGCGAAAGCGCGCCGCCTCCTCAAAGCGCATCGCGGCCGCGGCCTGATCGCGCGCCATTGCCAATTCACCGAGGATCGGGCCGCTTCGCCCGCGCAGAAATCCAACCGCGCGCCGGACCCGCTCCGCGTATTTTTCCGCGTCGATACTCAGGTTGCACGGCGCGGTGCAATGCCCCATCTGGCCGTAGATGCACGGCGAAAAATCCTCGCTCGGCGCGAGCTTCCCGCCGCAGGTGCGAAGGCCGAGGATTCTGGCCAGCGCGAGAACTGAATGCTCGATGCCGCGGCGGCCGATGAACGGCCCCAGATGCATCACGCCGCGCTGCGCACTCATCCTGGTCGAGATCGTCACGCGCGGAAACTCGTCCATCATGTCGAGCTTGATGAAATACGCGGGCGCCGCCGATTTCAGCATCCGGTTGTACGGTGGTTTCAGCTCGCGGATGAGCCGCGCTTCGTCGAGCGCC
>Ga0187880_1002345_pt1 | contig 14837 bp, 19 predicted proteins | sample June2016WEW_19_4_FD_132998 | JGI IMG/M metagenome (GOLD analysis project Ga0187880, IMG submission 132998) | Peatland microbial communities from SPRUCE experiment site at the Marcell Experimental Forest, Minnesota, USA - June2016WEW_19_40 | ecosystem: Environmental > Terrestrial > Soil >...
ACGCGCTCATTGACGTCGACGACAGTCACGGTTTCGAAGTCATGCACAAATATGAGCTCATTGACGGAGTCGAAGATGGTACGGAAACGCTCCTCGCTTTGCCGTAATGCCAATTGTGTTTGCTTGAGATCGGTGATGTCCAGCACCGCGTCGATCACACCGATTATGTCACCAGATTCCGAGCGGAGGGGAAAACAATTCATGAGCCAATGCCGTTCGCCATGTGGCGGCTTGGGCGACGCACCTTGTACTTCGGCATTCAGGACCGGCTCGCCGCGTTCGAAGATTGGCCGATGCATTGCTATGATGTCGTCGGCCAGATGAGGAACGACTTCGCGTAACGTGCGGCCGAGGGCGGCATCGACGGTTACCCCGCTCATCTCCGCCAGGTGCTCGTTCATTCGCGTATAGCGATAGTTGGTATCCATGAAACAGAGACCGACCGGCGCATATCGGTAGATCTGCTCGATTTCGTTTAGAACGGCCTTGCTCTCGGCGATGGCGGCCTGCAGGTTGCAATTGTCGGCGGCCTGGTCGAGTCTCAGTCGCACGGTCTCCACGATCCAGCGGTTGATGTAGCGTCCCATCAATGCGACAACCGCGACGTAGGCCGCCAGCATCAGGCCCATCGCAATCGAGATTCGGTCCCCTTTCCCTAAATAAAAAACGACTTGTGGAACGACGGCAGGTAGCGCGTAACTGAAAAAGGCGGGCAGATACGCCGATTGCTGGAACACCGCGCCGACCGTCATGCCGCCGAGCACGAAGGTGACGACGACGTGAGCGACCGGATCCGGCGATACCAAGACGACCGATCCGGAGAGGCCCCAAAGACAACCCGTCACTGCGGCGCCGACGGTAAAACGCCTGGCCCAGCTGACCTCATGTCCGCTATCGTGCGGTTGCCGCAGATAGCGTGCACGATCGACGAGACGCACGCTCACGACAACGCAGAACAGCCCGATCCAAAGCAGCAGGATCCACGCCGGATAGGAGGGCCAGAGCACCGCGGCAAGGATCGATGCGTTGATCGGGTTGACCAGCATGATCGCAGGCGCGTGATAAAGCGCATTGATCTGCGCGGCGTGGATGGCCGCCTGGAACTCCGGCTGGCTTGGAGGAGTCGAGCCGCGCTCGAAGAGGGCTTCGTTGCGCATAAGGTCCACGCTCAGTGCGCGCCATGCGACCCGCCCTTATGGCGGACTACGCAAGCGACAAGCGAGTAGACTGGAGCGCAGTTATTAATTATCGCGAAAATAGGAGTTAAGTAAATGCACCTGAATGCTGTCTTATAGTTTACAAAAGCCATTATAAAAAAGGGCAAATTCCGCGAATTGATTGCGTTCCGGGCAAGTTAATGTTGTTCTGGAGAACTTGCTCATGGCCGAATCCACCAATGCACTTGTTGTGTTTTCTGATCAAGCCGCACAGCTAGTCGTTAAATGCATAAATATTCGGGTCGTCTTCTGCCAGCAGTATCTCCGCGCGCAGGTTACAGCGTGGTTTGTTTCGCAGAGGGACAGCCGTTAAGCAACGACGGATGATTCTGTTATGCCGCTTCTCAGCAACATCGCGAACTGCTGAGGAGGCACCGACCGGCTGAAATAGTAACCTTGCGCCTCCTCACATCGGTAGGCGCGAAGAAATGCCAACTCCTCCAGGCAATCAAGGGTCGACGTGACGAACGGCATGCTCAACGGCGTCACTGACGGACGAACAACTAGTCGATTTTGAGGGCATCGACCAGAAACTTTTGCAGGTAGCTCAAGCTTGAGTAGCCCGTGCCGAAGTCATCGACCGCCACCTTTACCCCTCTTTTTTTTCAGAGTTTGGAGGATGGACGCCGTGCACTCGGTACGCTTCATAAGATCGCTCTCGGCCGTTTCCAGCTCGAGAGATCTCGGATCGAGATCCGTTTCGGCTAGGATTGCGAACAGACCATCTTGAAAGCTCTTGTTCCGAAACTTCATCGCGGAGACGTTTACGGCCATGCTTACTGGCAGGCCCGCATCCATCCAAGCTCGGGCTTGCGCACGCTTCACGAAGGACCCAAGTGCCGACCGTGAGAATAAGGCCGCAGTCTTCAGCGACCAGCGTTGCCGATCCGTCCATGAGCGGACGCGTTTAGAGTGGCCGAGCCGGCCAGGTCATTTAACCGAAGTGAACTACCAAGATCGGGCAAAGAAATATTGTCCGAATACCGAGCGGCTTGGCGTGACACGGCATTGATCAATCTACTCGCACTCGGAAACCAGATCGCGAAGCGGGCCCAAATCCAGAGTCAATTCTTGGTCTCCCAGACCGAACGCTGCTTTGAGTTCGCCCATACGAGCTTCGAGCTTGAGCAGGGTTTCACCTAAGCGCTCAATCTCCTCTTCGCTCAGACTGCCATTCTCCACACGCCGTACAGCCTGTCGCTCAAGCAGCTTGCGCAGCAACTCGATAACACTGAGCACCAGACGCGCGAGGTCGCGCTCGACGCTTTTGGGGTCGGCGACGATACGCGCCGGCATCTCTCGCCGCTCGTCATTCAACGGACCGGCAAATCTGTCGAGCAGGGCTTGATCATCTGGCGCATGTATGACCTTTTGCCCGCGGGCATAGGCTGCGTCACCCGACATCGTACGCTTCTCCCCGATGTGTCGCGCGCGCTCCGGCATTTACAAACGAATAAGGGGGCCATGGTCCGGTGCAGAGCAGCGCAAGTTCCGGATGGGCGTTCGCTACCGCGCCGACGATTTCGCGAAAGCATGGGATGCGATCGCGTGGCACCAGGAACGCCGCCGAGGTTCCGCGCCGATCATCCGGTTCATCGGCCAGCGTGCTGGCATTGGCGTGACTTGCGAGCCGTTCATAAGCTTCCTGAACCAGCGTCAGCTTGGCGCGTTGGCGATCTCGAAGCTCCCGCTCTTTGCCGAGCCTCGTCCACAGATACACCGAGCCCGGCCCCATTGGGGACAAGGGGAGCCTGTCGAGCGAGGTGGTGGGATGATCGCCGCCATGAGAATCGACTGCTGCCGATCTACCACGATCAACTGCGGTCAAAAACCGCATGCCGATCTCGACCTGACCGCGCACGCGCTCGATATCCTGAACGAGCGCGCCATAGGCTCGGCGCAACAGGTCGCTCACACGCTGCGGCGACGGAAACAGAGTTCCGAACCGCACCGGAATCACTGCCCGATCACTCATAAGCGCCTCAACCACCTCTTCGTGCCGCCACAGCTCGTCTGCGGTCTTCGGCAACTGTGAGCCGTTGAACGTGCTCACGACAGCGACAACATCGCGCCACACAACCTTGGCCAGCGCCTCGTCCTGCTGGCCCAGCTGGCTGGGCAAAGGCTCGTCCGGCCGATCGGCAATTGCATACACGTAGATCATTCAGCGGCTCCCGTGCCCGCCTGCGTCGTCACGCGGGCGTCGTGTTTCAGCCGTTCCGCGGTGTCGACCGAGGCGAGCAAAACCTTGAGGCCGACATAGATCAGGTCCACGCCGGCGACCGAGATCGTGGCATCGCCCCACAGAACGACGCCCTTGTTCAGTGCGCGATCCAGGAGTTCAGACAATGCGAGCTGGTCTCTATTGATCAGACGTGGCTGCATCCGCGATGCCTTTCTGGCTTACCGACACAAAGTGATAAGGCGGCCACGGACCAGTGAGTTCATAGTCGAACCCCTGCGCGGCAAATTCCTCCTGCAGGGCCGCGAGCATCCGCCGGAATTGTCCCTGAAATTCCTCGGCCACGAGGTAGGCAGCGTTCATTACCATGTCCGCGGACCTGCCATGCACCGCAGCCGGCTGGACCTCGATCTCTGCGGACTCGCGGGCGCAGGTATCGAGGCTTTGCCAAATTCGCTCTACCGAGCTTGCGATCGCCAAGGCTGCCTCGCCATCGAGCGCCTTGGCATACTTCTTCTGCAGAAAGAACCGAGCTCCCGCCGAGGCATGCCCAAGCATGTCGCGCAGCGGCCGGACAGATTCGGACTCGGTTTCGATCCGGCGACGCAACGTGTCTTGATCGCAATAAAGCTTCACGCCCCACTCGGAGGCATCCCGAATCCGATCAAGCGCGTCGCACAGCTCGGCGCGGTAGCGCACAAGGGCGTTCAATGCCTGCGAAGAATTCAGATAGATGGTGCCGAATCTGAACGGCACGACATCGTGGCTGGACCGCAGTTCTTCGAGAACTTTCTCATGCGCCAAAATCCGACCCTTCAGCCATGCCGAGTCGTTGAGCGCCGAATGAAATTCGCTCGCGCCAAACTGAGAGGCGGGGACCGCGCTCACGAAGGCCATCAAATTCGCATGCACCAACGGATGAACTGGCGCTTCCGGAACAATGCCTTCGAGCCGAGGCGGCGCGGATTGGCGCCCGCGCGGAGCGCGCGCCACGCCGTAGACATAGACGACACGCTGATCGGCCGCTCCTTCGGGCTTGGCTTTTGTCATAACTGAGTTTCCGCGCGCGCGACCGTTAAGTCCTGGCGACGCACCATCACCAGGATGCAGCCCTCGACCGTGTCGCGGTCGAAGCGATAGCCGGTTTCGCCGGGGACATCGTCGCCGGCCGCCGAAGGCAGGGCTTCGGCATAATTCATTAAGGTCTTGTAGGCGTCGGTCAGCCTTGTCGCGTCGCCTTCGTCAACAGGCACCGCAGCCATGAGATCGGGGTGCACTTGCCGAATCTGCCGACGATAGGCGGACTTGATTTCCGCAAGACCGGCCTTCTCGCCGAGGCTTAAGACCCGGCGAGCTCGGTCGACAGCTTCGAATGACGGTAAACTCACCTCGACCGTGGCAAAGCTGTAAGGCGGCAGCGGGCCAACGCATCGGAAATTGAGCCGGCTCCCGAATTCCTCGTCGAGTTTAGCAAGCCGCTGGTCGAGCGCATCACTCGCACCTGTCGGCAGCAACAGCGCCAGACTGGCGACCATTCGATCGTCCATCACGGCATTTTCGACCAGGTCGGCTGTGGCGGATCGTACTGTTGCGACGATGCGGCTTCGACAGGTTTCGCGGCGGCTGTCGATCGACTCCTTCACCAATTTTCCGATCGCGAGGCGTTGATCGTTGGTCGCGCCGGCAGCCTGGGCGGCGATCTCAGTCTTGAGTCGTACAACCGCCTCCTCCGCAGCGACTTCGCGGAGGACATCGTCAATGCGCCATGAGACGATAAGCTCGAATTGAATGTGCTGCGAAAGCTCTGTGAGCGGCGCCGTCAATACGGCGGCGCCACGCTTGAGCATGCTGACGACGGCGGCCTCGTCCGGCAAGGTCGTGCCGAATTTGACCGGCAGTGCCGCCGAGCTTCGCATCACGCATTCCACGACGCGCTGATGCGCCAGCAGATGGTGAATCGCGTCTTCGCGCGACAAGCCACGGAAATCGACGGGAGGAGCTGCGCCGACGACGGCAGCGAGTGCGTCCCCCCGAATGATCCGCACCTGCGGCTCGGGTGCCCACACGCCGGCGACGTCGAACATCTGGCGCCCGGCGGCCGGGACGATGGCATAGACGTAGATGCGGCTCATGGCCGGCTCCTGTGGGCGTCACGCTCGGCGAGCGCCATGTCGAAATGCCGCTTGGCGATTGTCAGCTTGGGAAGCAGCTCCGGCGCACCGCTGGCCCGTGCGCCTTCCTTTGCACGCGGAATCTTGGTGGCGGCCGGTTCGCCGAGCTCACGGATTGCGAACAGCGCCGCCTGACGGCAGAGTCCTTCGAGATCGGCGCCCACAAGTCCCTCGGTCCTCTGCACCAGTGTGTCGATCTTCACGTCCTTGCCTAACGGCATGCGTGTCAGATGGACCTGCAGGATCGACCGTCGCGCCGCGGCGTCGGGCATCGGCAACTCGATGTGAAACTCCAGCCGGCCCGGACGCAGGAGGGCCGGATCCAGCCGATCCATGCGGTTCGTCGCCGCGAGCACCACCACACCCTTAAGATCCTCGATGCCGTCGAGCTCGGTAAGCAGTTGCGCGACCACGCGCTCCGTGACCTGACCGCCTCCGCCTCCGCCGCGGCGCGGCGCCACCGCATCGATCTCGTCGAAGAAGATGATGCAGGGAGCCGCCTGGCGCGCCTTGCGAAACATCTCGCGCACACCCCGCTCCGACTCGCCGATCCACATGCTCAAAAGTTGTGGACCCTTCACGGCGATGAAGTTCGCTTCGGTCTCGCCGGCGAGCGCCTTGGCGAGAAGCGTTTTTCCGGTGCCCGGCGCGCCATGCAGAAGCACGCCCTTGGGCGCACGGACGCCTGCCTGTTGAAAGAGAGTGTCGTAGCGCAGTTGCCAGAGCACCACCTCGGTCAGCAGCCGCTTGACCTCGTCCAACCCGCCCACGTCGTCCCAGCGCACGTCGGAGATCTCGGTGGCGACCTCGCGCAGGGCGGATGGTTCGACTTCCGTCAGGGCTCCCTCGAAATCCGCCCATTCGACCTTGAGCGCAGCCAGCTTGTCGTATGGGATATCGGTGGTCTTGAAATCGATGTCGGGCATCAACCGTCGCAGCGCGCTCATGGCGGCTTCGCGGCACAAGGCAGCCAGGTCGGCGCCGACGAATCCGTGCGTGATGCCGGCGATCCGCTCGAGGTCGACGGCTTCGGCCAGCGGCATGCCGCGGCTGTGGATTTCCAGTGCCTCGCGTCGGCCCTCCTTGTCCGGAATTCCAATTTCGATCTCCCGGTCGAAACGCCCGGGCCGGCGCAACGCTGGATCTAGCGAGTCAGGGAGATTCGTGGCGGCGATCAGGACCACTTGGCCGCGCGCTTCGAGACCGTCCATCAGAGACAAAAGCTGGGCGACGACGCGGCGCTCCACCTGACGCTCGCCCGCCATCTGCTCGCGCTTCGGCGCGATGGCATCGATCTCGTCGATGAAGATGATCGAAGGCGCGTTCTTTTCCGCCTCCTCAAACATCTTGCGCAGATTGGCCTCGCTGGCTCCATAGAGCTTGTCGATAATTTCAGGGCCGTTGATGTGGATGAAATGGACGTTGGATTCGTGGGCGACGGCGCGCGCGATCAAAGTCTTGCCGGTGCCCGGCGGGCCGTAGAGCAGGACGCCCTTGGGCGCCTCGACCCCGAGATGGGCGAAAACCTCGGGATACTTGAGGGGAAGTTCGATGATCTCGCGGACGCGGCGCATCTCCTTGTGCAATCCGCCGATATCCTCGTAGGTGACCGCTTCTCGACGCGGTGCCGTACCACCCTCGCACGTGACGACGGTCGTCGGCGCGACGATGACGGGCCCCGGCGGCGCCGCCTTGGTCACGACGAAATTGCGCATCTGTGTGCCGAACGGATTGACGCGAACCCGGTCGCCCGGGACCATCGGCAAGCCGTCGAGCAGGCGGGTCAGATAGCGGCCTTCCAGGCCGCGCGCAGCCCGCGCCGGAGCGTCGGTCGGGGCCAATACAATCGTGCGGGCTGTCTTTGCCCCCGTTAAGGCCACGCTCACCTGCCCGCCAAGGCTAGCGCCGGCGTTGGCACGCGAGATGCCGTCGATCTGGATCGAGCGTTTGCCGCGCAGCTCGACATGAGCCGGCATGACGCGAGCCACAGTCGTCTGCTTTGAAGTGACTTCTATGACGTCGCCGATCTCGGCGCCGAGCTCCGCCATGTCCTTCGGATCCAACCGAGCGAGACCACGGCCGACATCCTTGGGCAGCGCTTCCGCAACCCGATACGTGGTATTGAGGGGGCCGCCATCCATGCTCGTTGCTCTCGATGTTCGAAGCCCGCTCCCAATCCGGACCTGCAACCGCTTAGTCTTCCACTGTTTCGCTATGCGTTACGGCAGTGACATGCGCGCCGCGCTGTGCGGCGCCCGCTGCCCACGCTTTGCCTTGCGCCGCGGCGGCTTCAGCTGAAGTTTGGTCTCCAGCACATCAAGACGCTGGCGCAACATCTGGTTCTCCCGCTGCAGACCGTCGGCCCGCGACGAGAGCTTTGGATCTGTTTCCCACCAGTTGATGCCGAGCTCTTTGGCCTTATCGACTGAGGCTATGAGCAGACGCAGCTTGATATTGAGCAGATCGATCTCAACCAGCGAGATTGTGATATCGCCGGCGATCACGATACCCTTGTCGAGGACACGCTCTAGGATATCGGCGAGGTTGGTGGTCTGAAGCGAATGTTCCATGTGTCGATCGGACCGGTTAACCTACAGCGCCCAGCGCGCCAATCTTGACGATCAGAGTTGCAGTCTTCAGCCGAAGCTCGGAGAAGCTCCGGCAGAGGGCGCAGTTCGGATTTGCTCGATCGTAGCTCGCGCAATCCAACAAAACGTTTACATCTTCAATGAGTTTGCTTGCATTTGGCGCCTTCTCCGACGCTGTTTTCGCCGCGTTAATGGCCTTGGTCAGCGCCTCGATCTTGGCCTCTTGCGGCTTGAACAGATCGATCGGACACTGGATTGCGGATTGCAAGCTGGCGTCGGTCATGACTCTTCCACCGTCTGGTCGCGGAAATAGCGCCGGTTGCGACGATAGCTCAACAGCTCGCCGGTGGGTCCGAGCACAGCCTCGTAGGACGCGATCATGTCCGTCGCCGCCGGTATGCGCCTGAGTTCGACAAGATCGACCGTGACGTGCCAGCCATCCGGTTCGCGCAACACCGCGGAAACATGATCGGCATCAAGGCCGGTGATGCTTTCCAATTCCGCCTTCGCATACTTGGCGACCGCCGCCGCCCCGCTTGCCTCACCTTTGCGGCGCCCGACAGGCGGACTTCCGGCGACACCCCTATCGGAAGCGCTATCGGTTATTGGTTCGGGAACGATCGATTCATTCTCTTTCAAATGCCGTTCGTGCGTTTCTGGAAGCCGTGGGAGGCGCTGTGACATGGGTTAAAGTCCTTCCTTCATTCTTCGCGCTTGGTTCAGTCGCTGCAACAGTTCGCTTTCGGCGCTCTCGAATTCATCGAGTTTCATTTTGCCGAGCTCGTACTGCTGCTCGAGCTTCAAAAGGTCCTTGCGAATGTTGTCTTCGTCGTACAGCTCTCGTTCGGCGTGCTCCGCGATCGTCTTGACGATCCACAACATGCCCTTTATCGGACCGGCCACCGGCATCGTCACGATTGAGCTAAGTAACGCCATCGTCCACCTCAAAACTCATTTCTGTTACCCCCCGGCTCGGGGTTCGGTCGTCATCTCGCCCACTGCATCGTGACGTTCACGAAATTGTAGGGGGCGACGGGGCCGACACATTTGATGAGAAGGCGACGCCCCATTTCCGCATCGAGCTTGCGCACGTTGGAATCGAACTCCGCCTCACGCGTTCGCGAGATCAGGAACGCGGCGTTCGCCACCATGTGGTCCGCAATCGTGGCGTTGACCTGGGTCTTCTCCGCGAGCGGTCGCAACCGTTCGAGGACGTTTTCGGCATCCTGGACGCGCCGGGCCTTCAGCTCAGCCTCGACAAGTTCGCCGAGGCGAATCCGGTCATAGTAGGTCTCTTCGAGCGAATGGCCCGCCAAGCTTTCGCGTATGCGACGGATCGTCGGATTTTGCTGAACGATCTCCTTAAAGACGATGTCCTCGTACCAGAATGCCTTGAGCCCCATCTCGATTCGGCCCTCCATTCCGTCAAGCAACGAACTCAGCTCCCGATAGCGAGCCTTCAGCAATTGCTCGCGCACCGCGTCGGGTCCGGGCGCCACGCTGTCGAAACGGATCGGCAGCACGGTATGGTCCGCCATGACTTCGTCCAGGACCCGCATATGGGCCATCATGTTTCGCCGCGTGTTGTCGTATCGCGGCTCAGGCGAATCGCTCGTGATCACCGCCAGATCCTCGAAATTGATGGTGTGGACCACGTCGCCGCGCTCGCCCATTCCGAGTGTCTCGAAGGTCCGCGGCTCGTGACACCGCACAATGCAGTAAAGGTATTGAGCGACCTCACATTCCATGTGTTCGTTCGGCGAACGTGCCGGCGCGAGTCTCATGGCGAGCCCCCATCGTGCTCGATGGAAGAGTGGACAATGGAGGTGCGCTGCATTCGCGACTGGCGCCGCGGTTTTGCGGCGGCATGCGTCCGAACCAGTGAGAAACGAAGCTTCAAGTCTTTTTCCTGGATCGCGTCGACCAGAAAGCCCAGCGCCTCGCTACTCCAGGTCTTCATCTCGGCGGGACTGAAGTCGGTTCTCAATTGCAGATAATGGTCGCGAAATTTTTCGTAGAGCCGAGGCGCCGCCGGATCGAGATGGCACAGTACACCTTCGATCAGCGCAGCCTCGAGCGCTTGCGCTTGCTCTTGGCATTCGGCGCGCAGGAAAGACGCGGTCTCGAGCGCAAACCCCAAATACGCCTGCAGATCACCGACTAGCAGAAGCGCCGCGACCTGGTCAGCAGTCAGCTTGCCGTCCGCGGCTTGCTTTTCGAGGTCACGCACCAGCAATGCCCGCCTGGGGACGCCCAAGCGGGCTTTCGCTACGACACCCCTATCGAGGTGAAACAAGGCAGCACCAAAGCCGGCGCGAATCGCGATCTCGTTTGCGAACACTTCCTGCGGCGAATGAACACAGAGACGATCGGCCAGGAGGTGGAGAACTCCGACCATTGCCGTCGTCGACGCCCGGCTGTCCGCCGCGACTTCGACCGAGAGCTCGCGAGCGGCGCGCACCGTCTCGTTCTCGGCCAAAGGATGGCCGTGCTCGTGCGCCAGCAAGGCGCGCAAGGAAACCGCATCATTCCAGATGCCTTCGTTCTGGAGGGCGCGCCGGTTCACGAAGACCGTGCATTCCGCCAGATCGGCCGCATCGTAGATGTTGACCATGGGCCGGCGGTCGATGTCGTCGGCGACGACCGAGGACAACAACGCTGCAGCTTTGATTTGCGCCACGAGCGGCTGCAGGTTCTCGAATACGAACATGTTGACCGATTTGTGCGGCCAAGTGCCGAGCCGGATAAAATGCCGGATCACCGACTCTTCTTCGCGGATCAGGCAATCGAGATTGCGCTGCGTGTCCGCAATCACTTGCAGCGTCGTGTTCTCCACGCGGGTGCGCGAGAAGTGCTCGATCGCATTCGACATGACTAGGCCTTCTTCAGTCGCAATTCCAAAAGGCCGTTCTTGAAGGACCGCCGCAGCGATGCGGCGTCGACCGGGCTCGGCAGCAAGACCTCCTTGGCGTAGCGCCGCTCGCCCGACGAGCTGAGCGCAAGAACGTCGCCGCGGACCTCGATCTCGATCGCATCTTCCTTGGCGCCGGGGAGCTCGGCGGCGATCACGATTTCGTTGTCTTCGTCAAAGACGTCGATCAGCGGCTCGCGTACATCGACGACCTCTGGGCCTTCTTTGGTGGTGCGGATGTTGCCGAAGCGTTCGACGTGCGGCTCGCCGCCGAGCCCGACCCGCACGCTCACCCCATAGACGCCGTGCCCCTTGTCGCCGAGACCTTTGACTTTGAACTCGCCAGTCCGCTCGACATGCTGCTCGCCGGCCTCCACCAGCTTGCCCAGGACGCCGACAAAGTCGCCGAGCCCCTTGAACAAGGAACCGAAGCCGATATCGACCACCGGTTCGGCTTCGGCGTGTTCGGCTTTCTTGCGTGACGCACCCTTGTGACTGGCCATGATAGAACTCCAATGTTGGACCTTGCTCCGGCTGATTGCCGCACTCAGTAATCGATACTCACACCACCGCGCCGCACGGTTGCTACGCCGCTATCCGCCTGCTGTTCAGTCTTGATCGGAAGCGCCCGATCGCGCCGCTTGACGGCACTGTGCGGGGTGCCGATTTCGCCGATCAGCCGCCCGATCCGCGCGATCTCCTTATCGAGTACGCCGAGGCGGAGCTGGGTCACTTGCTGCTTCTTGGTCCACACGCCGAGTTGGCGTGCGAGCAATGCGCGCTGATGCTCGAGCCGCGAAAGCGTTGCCGCGAGCTTGCTGCGGTCGGCGGTGGCGCCGGGGGCGCCGGCGATGCGGAGTGTGCGAAGCCCGCCGGCTTCGTGAAGTCCCTTGAGATGTGTCATCAACGCGTCTCCACGGCCATTTGGCCGAGACGCGCTTGCGCCGGCTCCGATTTTCTCTTCAGTCGCTTGTCGGCAATCTCATCTTGGCTGTGTTCCGCCGGACAATGATGCTGCACCAGGCTGATCAACATTTTGCGCTGCTGCACCCGCTCATCGTTCGAACGGCTTTTGAATGGGGACCTCGCGCCGAGCAGATCGAGGCAGGTCTGGACGAAGCGGGAATCGGCGGACGAAACTTTCAGGTCTTGATCGGCGACGACCTTCGCGATCATGATGCTGCCGCGGAGTGTCGGCGCTTGGTCGTATTCGCCCGATGCGCGATAATCCCGCACGAGGTCGACGATTTGCTCCACCTTGGATGCCGCGAGACCGGAACGCGCGGCGGTAATTGCCAACTCCGTCTCGCGGTCCAGGTAATCGACATCGATCATGACCATTCGGTCGCTCAACGCATCCTGGGCGTCATGAACGCCGGAATATTCCTGCGGGTTGCTGGTGAAAATGGCGCGGAAGTCGGGATGAACCCTGACATAGCTCTCGTTTTGATTGGGAACCGGCAGAACCAGCAATCGCTCCTCCAGCACCCCGAGGAGAATGTTATTTGCCTCAGGCCGCGAGCGAGTGAATTCGTCGTAAATGAGCGTGTGGCCTTCCCGGCACGCCGTCGTCAGGCGATGGTCGGACCATTTGCGGGTGGCGTCCTCCTCGTATTTCAAAACAGTATGGATGAAACGGTCGACGACCTTGCGGTACTGAAACCCGAACTGGCCGCCGACCAGATTGGAGGTCGTCATCTCCTCGTCACCAGTGAGAAACACCACCGGCCGCCCCAACTGGGCCGCCACATGAAACGCCAGCGTTGTCTTGCCGGAACCGGCGGGACCGCGGAAATGAACCGGATATCCCACGCTCAGGTAGCCAAGCGCCCGATTTCTCAAATCCTGGACCGCGGCGGTCTCCACGAAATTGGTGCTTGGACGCAGCGAAATTGTGCTTCCAGCAAGCTGACTGACTGAATGCGGCGCCGTCGACATGTCTGTATCTCCGTGCATCATTGTTCTTGGGCTGCGGCGTGATAGTCAACGCATCCGGGAATGCTCTCGCACTGAAAAGCGCGATACCATTGTTGCTGCGCCGCTTCGTAACGTTCCGGTTTGCTCTGCCAGGAGCGAAACTGGCCGTGGATCCGCCTCAACGCGGGCTCGCATTCCAGCCAAAACTCGTCGTCGAACGCCGAGAATAGCAGTCGAGGTCTGAAATGCGCTTGTCGGGAAAGGCTGGCCGCCATGCTTCGTTCGAAATCGGTGCCGAAGCCGACTGATACTTCCGTGACCACGTAGGCCACTGCATCGCCAAAACCCAAGGCGAATTTCTGCTCAAGTCCGAGTTCAAGTGCGATAGCCGCGGCCAATACGGACAGAACCCGGGCCAGCGCTTCCAAGCCACCCTTGGTGAGTTTCTCGCCGCCTTTTCCCAAGGTAACGAGATCGGAGTAAGCGAGCGGCAGCCCTCGCTGCGAATGTCGTGGCGGCAGCAGGGTCAGCGCAAAAGCGCCCGGAGCAAACTCTCCGATCGATTCGGCCGAGCCCAGCGCGAGCGACAGCTTCCCCCACAACGCCTCGAGCAATGACCAAACATCGGAGAAATCAGGCTGCAGCACGATCTCCGGCTGCAGTCCGTCGCGCACCAGCACGCGACAGCCTAGCCCGGTGAAGGCCCGCAATGCAGGCGGCAACGTGATCTCTATGCTGCCGCTCGTCCTCCCTGCGGATCTGATCTTGCTCGTGCTCATATACATCGTTCTTGCGTCCACTTTCTATCCGGCGTCGCACGGCGTCTAGCGCGTGATCTAGCGCCGCATCTAGCAGATGACCCGGGCGCATTGCTGATTCCCGCTTGCGTCAGGCGCAGCGGGCAACGCGGACGGTTTCGATACCTGCGTGGCGCGATCGGACCTCGAGCCCGCTCAGCCTTTTTTCGGCTAGGCGGCGCCGTTAAGCCTGAAGTTCGCCCAGATTCCGTGCGCCTTCATGCGGTCCGCGTGCATCGCATCGACGACCCTGGCCACGCCGGCGTGCAGTTTGCGGCGCCCCGACTTGAGCGCTGCTGCCTGCTGCTTGGCCATGTTTCGGTGTGCGTTCGCAAATTCCGAACGTAGCTGCGCGGTTTTGTTCATCATAGAGGCCGCTTGGCGTTCGAGATCGCGGTGCAGCAGGTTGCTCGCCTTCGACCGCGCGCTCGTCCACCGTGTCATCTGGCTCATCGTCGCCTGACGGTCGGCTGCGACGTTTTTTTTCATCGCTGCGACATTCTTCCTCGTCTTTGCGATCTTGTGCGCCATGGCACGACGAAAAGCCGCGACATCTTTGCCCAGGGAAGCAAGAAACTTGTGTGTCTGCGCGGCGTATTCGCGGCCCAGTTCTCCCCGTGCCGTCGCGCATGTAGCCAACATGGACTTCGTAGCCTGACGCATGGCATCGGTTGCCGCCTTGCGCAGCTTTGATGCCTGACCAAGATCTTTGGTCAGCCGGCCCATCTCTCGTGATTGTGACATCGTGGCGTCCTTTCGTTACACAGCCCGCATGCGTTGCGCGGGCGAAAGTCAACGTAACGGTGGCATGGTTCGGGGAACGAAGCGGCTATTTCCCTTGATCAATCACGAACGCCGCTTCGCTCCCGTTTCGTTTCATTTCGTCGCCCGGACCGGTTAGGCCTCGGCCGCAGCCGTGAGGCCGATGGCCTCGGCGTATTTCAGATAGGTATCGACGCTGGCCACCACGATGCGGGCCTCGATCGCAAGCAGCTCGATCCCGACCAGCGAGACGCGAGCCCATGCGTCGATGACGACGCCCTTGTCGAGAATG
>Ga0187880_1002350_pt1 | contig 14816 bp, 13 predicted proteins | sample June2016WEW_19_4_FD_132998 | JGI IMG/M metagenome (GOLD analysis project Ga0187880, IMG submission 132998) | Peatland microbial communities from SPRUCE experiment site at the Marcell Experimental Forest, Minnesota, USA - June2016WEW_19_40 | ecosystem: Environmental > Terrestrial > Soil >...
GAGGGAAACGGCAGGTCTTGAGGCCACAGGAACGAGGACTGGGGCTTCACGGCTCGCTGCGGCGGGTTGCTTGCCGTGGGGTGTCACGCCAAGGCATCGTTTTTCCGGGTGAAGTAGCTAGGCTCAGAAGTTGCTGACCGCAGGATGCCGCCGCCACTCGGGCGGCGAAGTCGTCGAGTGAGGAGCAGAGGCGTGGACCTTGAACTGTTAGCGCGGGTGAGCAATGCCAAGGGCATCCCTGGCTTTGAAGACGAGATCCAAGACTTGGTGACGGAGATCTTCACTGAGTTCTGCGACGAGACCCACCGGGACCGCCTCGGCAACGTTATAGGGCTCAAACGTGCCGCTCAGACACCGACGGGAAAGAGCCGACCATTGCGGGTCGTTCTTGCTGCCCACAGTGACGAAATCGGCATGATGGTCAAACACATCAGCTCGGAGGGCTACATAAGGTGCCAACCATTGGGCGGTCTACATGCCCCATCGATCATGTCCCAGCCGGTCTTGATCTTCGGCAGGGAACCGGTTCGGGGTGTGGTAGTGCCGAATCATTCCATGCCTGACCAGGTGCCTGCGTTGGAAGACATGTTTATCGACGTCGGCAGGCCAGTCGAGGAAGTGCTCAGGCTCGTAGAGGTCGGCGATCCCGTGACCTTCACCCAGGAGTTCACGCGGCTGAACGACAAAGTCGTCATGGGTCGGAATTTCGACGACCGGATCGGCACGTACTGCCTGCTTGAGGTGATGCGGCGCCTCGGTCCGACAATGGTCGATGTCTACGCCGTGAGCACTGTGCAGGAGGAGATGGGAGTGAGAGGCATGCCCGTGGCCGCTTACGCCATAGAGGCCGACGTCGGCGTCGCGCTCGATGGGAGCATCTGTCGGGGACCCTACCCGAATCCGAACGACCCGACCTGCTACATGGGCAAGGGAACCGGTGTTTACATGATGGACAAGCGGACGATAGGTGACAGGCATCTCGTGCGCCTGCTGCTCGATCTCGCCGAGAAACATCAGATCCCTGTGCAAAGGAATATCGGGGGAGGCACTGATGCGTCGGCGATACAGCAGACAAGACTGGGCGCCCTGTCTACAACCGTTGGTGCGCCGGTGCCCTACATGCACTCCACGGTCTCGTTGTGCAACGTCGACGACATCGAAGCAACAGTGTCCTTGTTGAGCGTCTTTCTCGATCACGCCCATGAGCTGTCGGTCGGTGAGCGATGAGGATCACTGCAGTCACCGCCACCCCTGTCCGGCTACCTGTACCGAGCGCCCCTTACGCCACAGACGGGGCGGGCACCAGGGTTCACTGGGAAGGAAAGCGAAGCCGGATCACGCCTAAACGGCCCACGCCCATGCTCGAGTACAACGTGGTTCGCATCGAGACCGACACCGGCCTGGTGGGAGTCGGCGAAGCCCAGGCGGACATAGGTTTTTTCGGGGAGACGGTCGAGGAGGTCGGCTCCAGCGTCGAGGACTATCTCGGTCCGCAACTGCTCGGCAAGGATCCCTTCGAGAGGGAGTACCTGCTGGGGCTGATCGACTACCGGGGCAATTCCTGCGCGCGGGCCGGGCTGGACATGGCGCTTCACGATCTGATCGGCAAGGTACTCGGAGTTCCCGTCGGCACGCTGATCGGCGGACTGCACAAGGTACGCGTGGCTGTCGCCATCGAGATCGCCGGTGGACCGCCGGACGAAATGGCGAGGGAGTGCCTCGCCTTCATGGAAAAGGGGGTCCGTGCTTTCAAGCCGAAGATCGGCGGCGATCCCGACAAGGACGCGGACCGCTTGCGGGCCATCAGGGAGGCGGTGGGGCCGGAGGTCTCCTTGCGCGCAGATGCCAACCAGGGTTACAACCCCAAGGAGGCGATCCGCCTGTGCCGTCTCGCCGAGCGTGCCGGAGTCGGCCTAGAGCTCCTGGAACAGCCCGTTCCCGCCTGGGACCTGGACGGCATGGCCTTCGTGAGACGTGCTGTCGACACGCCTATTGAGGCTGATGAAAGCTGCTACAGCGTCCAAGATGCCATGCAGATCGTCAGACACGAGGCTGCAGATGTCCTGAACATCAAACTTGGTAAGGCAGGCGGTCTCTACGGTGCCAAGAAGATCGCCGCGATCGCAGAGGTCGCAGGTCTGAGATGTGTGCTCGGTACGGCTTTCGGTCTGGGACTGGAGGTGGCAGCGAAGCTTCAGCTCGCGTCCTCGACGATGGCTGTGGTCGATGCCGTTGAGTTCACCGAACTCGGCCTGCACCCGAACCTGCTTGCCTCGCCGCACGACAAGCTGCTCAGCCTGCCGGTCACCGATGGGACCCTCCCGGTCCCTGACGGCCCGGGCCTAGGCGTCCTGCTGGATGAGCAGGTGCTCGCGCAGTACCGTCTCTGACGCCGACCGAGGCCTGTGGGCACCGCGCCCGCCGGTCCGTCATGTAGTCGGCCGCGCTACCGGCTGGGCGAAGCCGCCATGTTCATCGCCGGCGTCCGCCTTGGTCCGCGAGCCGGCACATACGACGGCGCTCATTGAAGTCAGATCCCCATCAACCAGTCCGGGCGCGAAGACCCGACGAGTTGCAACAGCCCGCTTTCGCGCATCGTCGCTTCCACATCGTCCAGTTCCAGCGGGGCGGCGGACGTGAGGACCTCGACGCCGTCGTCGGTGACCAGCACGGTGTCCTCCACCCGGACATACATCTCGACCTCGGGCACCCACATCTGCGGATCCACGGCAAAGACGGAGCCCGCCACGAGAGGAGCACTCACGTAGTTCCCGACGTCGTGCACGGCCATCCCCACGGTGTGCGAAAGGTGGCCCGGGAAAGCCAAGGTTCTCAGTGCCGCTTCCCGGTAGTAGGGCTCCGGGAAAGCGGCCTCGTCGATGCGGGGCCGCATCGCTTCGGCGCTCTCCGCGAGGATCTGCGCCGGTTCGGCTCCAGGTCTGATGCGGGCCAGCAACTCCTTGTGGTACTCCACCATGAAGCCGTAGAGCAGTCTCTGCAGGGGCGAGTAGGTCCCGCTCACCGGCCACATGCGCCCGATGTCGCTCGTGTAGTAGGCGACGTCGGGGGCGAAGTCCATGAGCACCATCTGGCCGTCCTCGAGGGCGTCGCCGAGACGGCCGTAGTGGCCGAACCAGATGTTGTGCCCGCTCGCGATGATCGCCCGATACCCTTCCCCCCGGGCACCACCGAGACCGAAACAGAACGCCGCGAGGGCGGCGAGTTTGTACTCGGTGACACCGGGGGCGCTCGATCGCATGGCTTCGGCCGTGGCCAGTCCGGAGAGCCGGCCCGCCCTGCGCAACAGGTCCGCTTCGCGCTCGGACTTGATGAGGCGCAGCCCGTCGAGCACGGGCGTCAGGTCCCGCACCTGCAAGGTGGGAAAGCGCCTTTTCAACAGATCGGCGAGATGCCCCTCCCTGTTCTGCGGCTCCGCCCACCCGTCCGCGGCCAAAAGCCCCCTCGCTCTCAAGAGCTGGTCACGTGTGCCGCCCTGCTCGGCAGGTGCGAAGGGCGTGTAGCACTCGAATGTGCCCCTTTTCAACACAAATCGCTGCAGATCGAGGCTCATCGTCTCGCTTGAGGCGACGGCGTCGACACCCGTCATCGCCACCGCCTTCTCGGCGTCCTCGGCCGCCAGTCGCGGCCCGTCGTGTATCTCCATGGCGTCGCGATGGGGCAGGTAGACCGTCGATCGACCGGTCACGCCGTCCAGTAGGAGGTAGGAGTGCGGCACCTCTATTCCGCACAGGTAGTAGAACTCGTTCGTCTGGCGGAACAGGCTGACGCCACCGGCGGCACCCGCCCCCTGCAACAGAGCGATACCGTCACCGATCTGGGCAAGGACCCGTTGGCGGCGCTCGGCGAACTCCGCCGGTGAGAAGTTCGCCTGGAACAGGCCCGGCACCGGCTCGAACTGGCTTGTCATTGTCGCCTCCAAATGAAGTTCTCGGGAACGGATTGTCTCAAGGTCGGCCTGCACACTCGAGTTGCGGTCGTGGCAAGGTGAACGGGCTACGCGGGGGACGGGCTGAGCGGCGGCTGCGATAGCTTGTTGCGGGGGTCGTCTGGTTTCGTGCTCCGTGGGATCGAGTTGATCAGCCTTATTGTGTAAGGGTCCTTGGGAGATTCGAGCACCTCTGCGACTGGACCCTGTTCGACAATGTGACCTCGGTAGCAGACATACACGCGATCGACGACCTGCCTAACGACGGCAAGGTCGTGGGTGATGAACAGATAGCTGAGCCCGAGCCGGTCCTTGAGCTCGCAGAAGAGGTTGAGCACCTGGGCTTGCACGGACACGTCCAGCGCAGAGACCGGTTCGTCACAGACGATGAGCCGAGGCTCGACCGCGAGGGCCCTGGCGATGGCCACTCGTTGCCGCTCTCCACCGGACAGGGTCGCAGGCAGGCGCCCGATGTACGTCTCCGGAAGCCCAACCAAACCGAACAGTTCTTTGATGCGATCCGGGATCCGCGAACGATCGAAGTCGTTGACCGACAACGTTTCCTTGATAGCCGAGCCGACGGGTTGATAAGGGTCAAGGGAGGAATAGGGGTCTTGAAAGACGATCTGGACCTCGCGGTGCAAGGTACCAAGGGCGCGCTTGGAACTGTCGACTCCCCCGATTTCGATGGTCCCTGACGTGGGGATCTCGAGACCGACCAGGCAGCGGGCAAGTGTCGTCTTGCCTGACCCGGACTCTCCGACGAGCCCGACGCTCTCGTTGACCCCGATGTCAAGAGAGACACCTCCCAAAGCCTCGTTCGGCCTTTCCCCGCGCGGGTTGAACACCTTGCGGAGATCCCGCACCCGCAGCAGCGGCCTGTCGAGGCTCACCGGACCGACGGGGGGCGAAGCGGTCGCAAGAACTGCGTGTTCGCCCGAGAGCTCGCGGCGGATGGCGGCAAGACGGACGCAGGCCGATCGCCTTGCCGGCCCGACGTCCACGAGGTGCAGCGCCTGCTCCGAGAGGCACTCTGGAGCCGCCCATTGGCAGCGTGGAGAGAACGGGCACACGCCTTTCACGTCGTCCGGCGCGGGTACCGAGCCCTCGATCACCGGTAGCGGGGAAATACGGTAGTCAACAGGCGGATCAGAGGTCAGCAACCCGAGCGAGTAGGGATGAAGCGGCTCAGCTTCCAGCTCCACAGCCGGTGCCGTCTCCAGAACCGAGCCCGCGTAGAGCACATAGATGCGCGAGCAGACCGAGAAAGCGACACGGAGATCGTGGGTTATGAGTATCAAGCCCATGCCCCTTGCCCGCTGCACAGAAGCCAGCAGTTCAAGTATCTCCGCCTGGGTGGTCACGTCCAGTGCGGTCGACGGTTCGTCTGCTATGAGAAGGGATGGATCGCGCGCCAGCGCCGAGGCAAGGGCAACACGCTGGCGCATGCCACCGGACAGCTCGAACGGGTACTGGTCGGCGACGTCCGGATTGGTGATCCCCACTTCCGCGAGCCGCGCCACGGCGTCGGGGTGCAATCTCCCCTTCCGGCTGCGGCGGCTGTAGCCACCGGGAAGGCCCTCCGATATGTGCTCTCCGCAGCGGAGCAACGGGTTCAGCATGGTGAACGGGTCCTGGTACAAGATGGTCATGCCGGGGCCCCGCAACGACTCCATGCGGCGCGGCGTAAGCGCCATCACGTCCTCACCCCTGAAACGGATGACCCCGTCGGCGTGTACGTCGCGCGGCAACAAGCGGGCCACGGCTTTGGCGAATATCGACTTGCCGCTCCCCGACTCGCCCACGATGCCCACCGTTTCACCAGCCGACAACTTCAGCTCGACTCCGGACAGGATCGTGCGACGCCGGCCATGACGGTCGTGGTACTCGACGCGCAGGTTCTCCACGTCGAGGAGCGGAGTATCGGCCGTCATCGTTACCGACCTGACGCCACTCGGGACTGCCATTCGTAGAGCCAGTCGCCGATGAGGTTCACGGACACCGCCAAAATGACGATAGCGAGGCCCGGTGCCAAAGACGCGAAGGGATTCTCGAAGAGGATCTGCTGGCCGGCCGTGAGCATGAGTCCCCAGTCCGGGGTTCCCGGCGGAGCGCCGAGACCAAGGAAGGAAAGCCCCGCAAGCGCCACCAAGGCGCCTGCGAAGTCGACGGCGCAGTCCGCGAGAAGGATGGTGATCACGTTGCGGGCAATGTGTCGGTACATGATGGCGAACCGTGAGATGCCCACGACCCTTGCCGCCTCGACGTAGGCAAGCGATCGCTGGGCCAGGGTCGCCCCGCGGACGAGGCGGATGTCGCCTTGCACGTTGAGGACCGAGAGCACGAGCACCGCCACCCAGTACCCTCCCTGTACGACTGTGACGAGCACGATGGTCAACAGCAATCCAGGCAGGGCGATCATGAAGTCGACCACGCGCATGGTGACCATGTCCGTCAGTCCCCCCAGGTAGCCGGCCGCGATGCCGACGAGCCCGGAAACTATGAGCCCGCTCAAGGCGATTATGAACGGCCCGATAAGCGCCGAGTACGCCCCGATGACCAGCCTCGCATAGACGTCGCGTCCGAGTTCGTCGGTGCCCAGCCAGTGCCGCGCCGTCGGCGTCGCACCAAGGTTGAAAGGGTCGGCCGTGTTCGCTGTTCTCGTGAGGAAGTGGGGGCCGACGAAAGCCGCCAGGATGACCACCAACACGAAGCCGAAGCAGAGCATTATCCCTATGGGCACGCGTTTCTTGCGCCGCGTGACCATCGGGGCGACGACCGCTATCGCGGTCATTTGATGCCCCTGAAGGTGACTCGCGGATCGATCGACACGTAGCACAGGTCGACGGCAACGTTGACGAGCACGACCCATATAGCGATGAGGAGCACAAGCCCCTGAATGACCGGGATGTCCGTGTTCTCGATGGACGTCACGAGTAGCCCACCGAGACCGGGAATACCGAAGACGTCCTCCACGAACACCGTCGCGGTCAAGGCCGAGACGATGATCAGCCCCGATGCCGTCAACAACGGGATGAGAGCGTTGCGCAGCACGTAGCCGCGGTAGATCCTGTGACGCGAGATTCCCCGCGCGCGGGCGAAGGCGACGTAGTCGGCTTCACGCTGTTCGAGCATCGAGGCGCGGGTGATCTTCGTCACGAATCCGAGTGGCCCTATGCACATGACAATGCCCGGCAGGATCATGTGGAACGCCTCGTCGACGAATCCCGAGCCCAGGCCCCCGAGAGGGAAGATCGTGACCCGGATGCACAGCAGATAGAGGAGCACGATCGCCATCACGAAGTTGGGAGTGCTGGACAGAAAGATGGCAAGTCCGACAGCCATGCGATCGAGCCTGCCCCCGCGCCGCGCAGCAGCGAGCGAACCGAGGGGCACACCGATCAGCAACGCCAATGTCAATCCGATCGCGTTGAGCACGACGGAGACAGGCAAGCGCTGCCTGATCTCGCTGCCGACCGACTGGCTGGTGAATATCGAGGTACCGAGATTGCCGTGCACAACCTGATCCACCCAGGCGCCGTATTGGCTGGGAAGCGAAGCGTTCAGGTGGTAACGGGCCCTGATGGCGTCCACGGTGGCGGTGTTTGTCGCGTGTTCACCGATCAGGGCTGCGACAGGGCCCCCGGGGACCATGTGCACGAGCAGGAAGACGACGACCGAGATCAAAAAGACGAGCGGCACAAGCAGGAGCAACCGCCTGACGGCATAGGCTCGAAGCCCCTGGGCTCGCCTCATGCGGACAACTCTGGCCCTGCGACAACAGCCCGGTCAAGGTGCCGGAACGACGCCCCCGGGGGACCGGAAAAGACCCCTCGGGGGACGACGCCGTTCAACTCGACCGGGCCGCTGTAGCAGATCACCTAAGAGTTCTGAGTTCTCAGGATCGTCTTAGGCGCTTATGTTCTCCGTCCAGTAAGTGTCAGGCACAAAGGGCCCGAGCCCCGAGATGCTCCATCCCTTCTGCAGGGCGACGGCATCCTGCCGCCAGGAGATCGGGATGATCGGTACATACTTCGAAGCAACGATCGCTGCTTCGATTGAATCCCGGGCGGAGGTGGCCAGCCCGGCCGCCTGCGCCTCGTTGATCAGGTTGTCGACCGCGGGCACCCTCAGGTTCGATGAGTTGTTGCCGTTCACAGCGGCCTGTTGGCTAGAGAAGTACTCCCAGGGCATCTCGACAGGGTCGGCAGCGTCAGGAGAGTTGCCGATGATCTGGATGCCGAGGTTCTTGGCGTGGTTCAAGATGATCTGGAAGCGCGGTCCGCCTGGCATCAAGCGGATGTTCAGGGTCACGCCTATCTGCGCCCACTCCGACTTGAGCAGCTCGGCGTAAAGGCTATCTGTCGGGTCGTCCTCAGGAACGTTCAAGGTCGTCGTGAACCCGTGCGGAGCGACCGACATCGCCAACGCCTGCTTCGCCTTCTTTATGTTGTAGGGGAAGGTCTCTATCTGGTTGTACAGGCTGTCGAGTTGCGACTTCGGCAGCGCGCTCCCGTAGATCCCAGGATCCTCCACCGTCGACGAGACGGTGCCCAGGCCGTTGTCAGCGCCAGTCACGAGTGCCTGTCGGTTGGTCGCGTAGTAGAGCGCCTCCCGGACGTGAATATCGGAGAACGGGCTCTCGGTCATGTCCATCGTGAGTCCGTTCCAGATCAGCGCCGGGAAGTACTCCAGGTTCGAGAACGGGGCATACTCCTTCAGCACTCCGACGTTGAACGTGCCGTTTATCTGACCAGAGCGCAGTGCCAGCAGCATCGTATCGGGGTCTGGGATGATCTTGAAGATAATCGTCTTGAAGCGCTGCTTGGGCCCGTACCAGTAGGGGTTCTGCACGAGCGTGATCTGGCTGTCCGGCACGAAACTCGAGACCTTGTAGGGCCCGGCTCCGATGGGGATCACCTGAGGAGTCCCGTAATCGAGCAGGTTCTTCTCGACCGAGGCTTTCTCATAAACCATTCCGGCTTCCGAGGCCGGCAACTGGCGTACCAGGGCATCCGGATGCGAAAGCTTGACCGTGACGACATTGCCCGAGTAGGTGATCGACTTGACGTTCACGAACAAGCTACCGAACTGGGACGCCAGTTTTGCGTTGAAGTTGAGGTTCAAGTCATAGGCGATGTCAGCCGCGGTAACGGGGTTGCCGTCGGAGAACTTCACGCCTGAGCGCACTGTGTACTGGTACTCGAGCGGGCTCACCGTCTTCCACGACGACAGGATTCCCGGCTCCAGTTGCTCCCCGGGCCCATAGACGAGCATCTGGCCCTGGATCAACGTCATCACCGTGGACGCGTACCAGGCGTAGTCGCTAGGCCCGAAAAGCGTTCGGGGCGTCGTTGTCAAGCCCCAAACCAGAGTGCTCGGCAGGGCCCTCGGCTGCGGGTTGGCAGGTACTGCGCTCGCCCTAGCACCCGGCACCGCGACGAGCGTTCCAAGTCCAACAAGAACAAGACTCACGAGACTTATAAAGATTCGCCGCCACCCCCGAAGTGCCGGCCTGTGCTCTAGGACGTTTCGCGCCATTTTCTCCTCCTCTTTAGGCGATAACTGGCGTGATGCTACTCCATCGCTAGATGGTCGTCTAGATGCTTGCCGACAATCGGCAAGCATCTAGCTGCTTACCCGGTTCAGCGAGGGAGGGCTCGAAAGATACGCGGGTATCGTCTCGCAAGCAGCAGCAAAAGCGCACCGTCTGACACAGTTCGGCCACTTCGAGTAGCCCCTGGTCACGCCTGTAAGCGCCGGCGCCACGAACACATCGATCACTGCTCGAGGACGAACAGCATCTCGGAGGTCGGCAACGGGTCGCCTCAGAGTGGCCGTCGTACCACTCGACACGGTGTTTGAACCCATGAGCAGCGCCTTGTGACCTGAGGTACCTACGTCAGTTCAGTCGCGTACGGCGGCAGCAGCTCGGGCAAGGTGGACAAGATCATCCTGAGATCGGACAGCCGCGGTTCACCGAGGGCCTCGAGCGGCGCCCGCGGAACTCCGACGGGGAACCCAAGGATCTCGAGACCGCTTTTGAGTCCCGCCACGTAACCACCCGAAACCAGGAACCGCATCAGGGGAAAAATCTCAGCCCACAGGGCGCTGGCGCGCTCAAGCTCCTGTGCCTTAAGCGCGTCCCAGATTGCCGCGAGCTCGCTTGGCAGCAGATTGGCAGTGCCCAGGACAGACCCCGATGCCCCCTCGACGATAGATGCGAAGTAGAGCGTGTCGAGCCCCACGAACGTCGAGACGACGTCGCCGTACTCATGGATCAGCTCTGCCGCCTGACTCATGTCGCCGCTCGTGTCCTTGACATAACTGATGTTGGAGACTGAGGCCGCCAGGTTCGCTATCTCCTTGGGATTCAGGTTGACACCCGTGGCCGCGGGGAGGTTGTAGACCATGACGCTGATCCCGACCGAAGCCGCGATGTCTTGGTAGTAGCGAGAAACCTCGTTCAACGTCAACGGCTCGTAATAAGGGGCTACGACCATGACCGCAGATGCGCCGGCACGCTCGGCATGTCGCGACAGCAAAACGGCCTCTCGTGTCGTCATGGCTCCGGTGTGAGCGACGACCGGCACCCGCCCCGCCGTCTCGTCGAGAACGATCTCGAGAACCAGCTTCCTCTCGTCAAGGCTGAGAGAAGTGAACTCCCCGGTCGAGCCACACGGCACGAGCCCGTGGATCCCTCCGTGGATGCTGCGCTCAACGAGCGCCCTCAGCACCCGCTCTTCTACGACCTCGCCGTCACTGGTGAAGGGGGTAAGAAGCGCATTGAGCACCCCGCGCAGTTCGCCCATTGGTCGACAATCTACAGGGGAGTGTCTCACGATGTCAAGGGACTGCGACCTGGATCCAATTTCATGCGAAGCCTGCGCGATAAGACGTTTTGTCCGCATCGGGTTCGGTCAACGTGGAGAGAGCACCGTGGCTTGCGTGACGCTTTGCTTACGGTCTGCAACATCGCACCATCTCGGCAGTAAGTTGTCGTGCGTCGACCATTCGAAGGGATGCGGCCGTGGCATTCGAGAAGCTCAATCAGCGCACCACGCTGGACAGTGTTGTCGCCGTCCTTCGGGACGCCATCCTCGACGGCAGCCTCGCCCCTGGATCCCAGCTTCGGGAGGCGCACATCGCTGCCGAGCTCGGCGTGAGCCGAGCCCCCCTCCGGGAGGCCCTCAGCAAGCTGCAGGAAGAGGGTCTGGTCGTCAAGCAACCGTTCCGTGGTGCGTTCGTGGCCGAGGTCGGGCCGAAGGCCGTCGAGGAGATCGCCACGTTGCGTTTTCGTCTTGAGCCATTTGCGGTCGAGAGGTCCTTGGCGTGGTTGCAAACAGATGGACGCGCGAAGTTCAGACAGCTGGTGAAGGATCTGAGGGACGCGGCTAACGCCGGTGATGTCTCGGCGAGTATCGAGGCTCACCTGGCGCTGCACCGGATGTTCTACGAAGCGGCCGATCACAAGCTTCTCATGGATCTATGGAACAGCTGGGAGTGGCAGCTACGACTCTTCCTGGCCGTCGATTTGCGCGGCTTCTCTAACCCCCGCGAGGTTGCGCAAATACACGCCCGTTTGCAGAAGGTCATAGAGCGTGGCGACTTGGCCGAGATCACGCGTGAGCTGAGGCGTCACATCCACGGAGCCACAGATACCTCGGCTGACGACTCCACCGGTGCGGCACGAGCGCAGCGGAGCGTTCCACACAGTTAACAGCCAAACGGCAGTCCCCGACGGAACCCTCAAGCAGGTGCTGCCCCGAGCAACCACTCAGTCTGCCTGCAGGCGTTCAGCACTCATCGCCCTTGCGATTGAGCTTTCCCAGTGGCCGAGAAACGACGGATAGCTCGTCGCGAACCGGCCGAGCTTCCCCTCGGCTCCAGGACTGAGCGCCGTGAGGTCGTAACTCACCGTCGCCCGGGTTCCGTTAGCGGAGGGTTCACACGTGACTGTGACGAGCCCGCAGCGCTCTCCCGGTGTCGTTGTCACGTACGAGATCGACTTGCCGCGGTCACACCGAGCCACGATCCACACCGACTCCCGACCACCGTGCTCGGTCTGAAAGACGGTGCCGGGCTCAGTCTCATCTGCGCCCGGACTTGGGAATCTCGGATCCCAGCCGTGCGCCCAGGTCCTCTCACCGCTCGGGGTGAACATCGTGAAGGCTTGTTCCGGAGGAAGAGCGATCTCGACTGTGCCGGTCAACCGCACGCGTAAAGTGGTCATCTGCCCTTAGCTCCCTGGTCGTCTCCTTCGCACAGGTTGTGGCTGTCCGCGGCAGTCAGGTTCAGGCCGTAGACCTCCTTGAGCCGCTCGATGGTGACAACGGTCACGTCGTCGAAGGGAAGTTTTTGCTCGAACGCGTGAAGCACCATGCCTTCGAGCAGGTCCCCGAGGGAGAGGTCGAGGTACTCCGCGAGCCCCTTCAGCACCTTCAACAACCGACGCTCCAGCCGGACACCGGATTGAACTCGTTCGATTGTTACTATATTACCACGGTACACCAATGTTCCGCTCGTCTCAATAGCGTAAATTCAAGTGAATCCATCGAATAAGAACTGATAGTGTTCTGGTCCGAACAGCGTTTCATGCGAGCATCCGGACCGGTGTCGGGTCATCGGCCCTGTGGCATCGACGTCGAGAGAAGGAGGGCCTGTGACTAGGTTGCGCGTTCCGCTCGTCGGTGACGGAGTGCTCGTGCCTTGCGTTGACGGCCATGAACGCCCGTACGTCGCTCTCGACTCAGCGGCTTCGACGGGTGTGCTCGAGCCTGTGCTCCGCCGCGTCGAGGAGTTCCTTCCCTTCTACTCGGGAGTCCATCGCGGCTCGGGGTACAAGTCTCAGCTCTCGACCGATGCATACGAGAGCGCACGTGAGGCAATACTTTCGTTCGCGGGACGCGAGGGTAGCGACGACGTCGCCATCATCTGCCGCAATACGACCGAGGCCATCAACCACCTCGCCTACCGCCTGCGCCTGGGTTTCGACGACGTCGTGATCACCTCCGTTGTCGAACACCACTCCAACCTTCTGCCGTGGTCTCGCGTGGCCTCCCGCCGATTTGTCGAATGCGGTTCTGACGGAACATTCACGACAGCCGACGTCGTGGCTGAACTGGACCGGACTCCGAAGGCCCGGCTGCTCACAATCACCGGTGCTTCGAATATCACCGGATGGATGCCACCGATCGAAGAGATCATCGAGGCCGCGCACGCTCGCGAGATCCCTGTGGCTGTTGATTGCGCTCAGCTCGCACCTCATCGTCCGCTCCCTGAAAATGCCGACTTTGTCGTTTGGAGCGGTCACAAGATGTATGCGCCCTTTGGGGCGGGCGTACTCATTGGACCCCGCGCCGCTTTCGCGGAAGGTGACCCCTTTCTTGCAGGCGGCGGAGCGGTCAACCTCGTCGAACTCGACGACGTCGTCTGGAACGACCCTCCCGACAGAGAAGAAGCTGGCTCCCCGAACGTTGTCGGTGCTGTGGCGTTGCACGCGGCAATCGATGCCCTCGCTGAGATTGGCTGGCCGGCGATCATCGCCCATGACAGTCATATCGGCCACCTCCTGCGACATGGACTCGCCAGCATCCCGGGGGTACGCGTTCTCGGGCCAGATCTGCGCGTCGATACGCTGCCCGTCGTGACCTTCAGCGTGGAAGGTCTCCCGCACGGTCTTGTGGCAGCCCGGCTGTCGGCCGAGGACGGCATCGGCGTCCGTCATGGCTGCTTCTGCGCTCACCCCTACATGATGCGGCTCCTGGGTCTCGCCGAGGATGAGGTCGTTGACTTCCGCAACGAGATGCGCCAAGGTGACCGCACCCGGATGCCGGGTGCAGTGCGGGCAAGCGCAGGCATCAACACGACCGAAGCTGACGTAAGCCGCCTGGTCTCTGCAGTCGCCCGTATCGCGGCGGGTGCGCCTCCGCTGGCTACCTACGTCCAAGATCCGCGAAGCGGTGACTACATCCCCTGCCGCGACGTTGCACCGTTGTTCGGCCACGTCCGCTTGCCGGCGTCTTTTGCCAATCGAGCCGGCGCGCCCACGCCTGTGTGACATCGTCGGCATCCCCGACACAACTGTGCCGACAAGTCTCACGCCTTGAGCTTCGGCCGGCCCACCACCTGGGCGTGGACGCGAACGCGGTGCTTGCTGGTCTCAGGCGCCGCTCGGCGGGAATCCGGCGATGTCCATTGAGGTCTGAGGGGTGAACCTGCTAAGGAGTCTTCGCTCCTCTCGCTTTGCAGTGGTCGTCAGATGAAGAGCTGGATATCGGCCCTGGCAGCCATGTCGATGAAGCTCGCAGCACCGAGCGTGGGCTGGAGTCCGTCGATGAAGTCTGTCGTCGACAGCCCGTAGAGGTCCATGGTCATCTGGCACGGGTGCAACCGCACGCCCACATCGATGGCCATCTCCATCAGCTCGGTGACGCTGGCGACCTTGTGTTGCTTGGCCAACAGCTTGATCATCGAGGTACCCATCCCGGCAAAGTGCACTTTGCTCAGCTTGAGGTGCTCGCTGCCGCCACGGTCGAACAGCGACTCGCCTTTCTGCATCCAGTTCTGGCCCGTGACTCGCTTGTCGTTCTTCTGCAAGACCCGAAGCCCCCAGAACGTGAAGAAGACATCCACCTCCAGGCCACTTGCAGCGCCCGTCGTGGCAAGGATCATCACCGGCCACACCCGGTCGAGATCGTTGCTCCAACAGATGATGGCCATCCGCTTTGGCTCGTCCGCGCGGGAAGCGGCTGCCGAAGCGATCGGTTCGGTGTCGGTTGCGTCCATATCACTTCTCTCCTGACTAGACGGAGACGGCTTAACCAGGTCGGCGCGTTACGGGCTGCAGTTGGGTCCCAGAACGAGATCA
>Ga0187880_1002351_pt1 | contig 14816 bp, 9 predicted proteins | sample June2016WEW_19_4_FD_132998 | JGI IMG/M metagenome (GOLD analysis project Ga0187880, IMG submission 132998) | Peatland microbial communities from SPRUCE experiment site at the Marcell Experimental Forest, Minnesota, USA - June2016WEW_19_40 | ecosystem: Environmental > Terrestrial > Soil > Wetlands...
GGAAAAACGATTGGAAGCAAAACTCAAACGGCAAGCCAAACAACTGGGCTACGAACTTGTTCCCATCGAACCCAAGGCGGCATAACAAACCGGCTCAGCGCGGCCCGGGAGTTCCTTGGAAGCCTTTCGTGACGCCAGAGCATACCAAGTTACGCCAATAGTCACTTTCGGGACACCATACAGGACAGAGAATCCGATTTTTTTCGTCCCATCTGTTTCCGAGGCCCTAACTGCCCTGTGGAGTTTCCTGTCTTACGAAACCCCAAACGCCGACAGTAGTCAGCAAAGACTCGCGGATGGCGTGCTTGAGGCTGTCGTCTCGAGGCGATTCCAGCACCGCACAGACTGCCTTGAATAGCTCCGTCGTTGGGACAAGGCAGAAGTCATTTCGTGCGGCTCCGCGCTGAGCGTGGTCAGAAAATTGATTTTGACGCTCAGGGGCTTCAAGTGCCAACAGTCGAAAGCCGTTGCCGATCAATATTCCCTTGTGATCTCTTCCTTCTAGTGCTTCGGCTTCGATGTAGTCCAGTAGTTGCCGGTTCTTGTCTACATCAATGACACCCTCCGATCCCTCTACTTCACCCAATGCCGTTCGCGTGGATTCCCTCTCTCTAAGCTCTACGTCCCATTCGCCCTCATACTCCTCCGGCTCTGGTACGATGAAACCGATCAGTCTGAAGGCTGATCGCACGATGGGTTCTAATACGGCCTTGCCATATCCGAAGAGCAGCCAGACGTACTTCAGCAGTTCCTCGCTCTCGGATTTCAGAGCATCAATCTGGGCTTCAAGCTTCTCCTTCTGTTTTGTAAGCTCAGTAATTTGATGATCGTGAACGTTTGCTTGCGGAACAGTGACGTGACTAGTCCAATCGGGAGCTTCGACTTCGGTCGTTTTGTCAAAGTGCGCTTTGATCACTTTGACGATAGCTGCCCCAAGCCGAACCGGTTCGATCTCGTTTGGGAGGGGCACTAAGCAAATTCTGCCTTCCCCAATCGCGAACTCGACGGCAACGGGGTGCCCGACAGAATCGACTGCAAAGACTGTACCTCCGAACTGGCTTATTCGCGCTTCCGTGGCCTCCAAACAAGCCTCAAACTTCAGAGTTCCTCCAAGGACTTGGAGATACCCGGTCAAACAGCCCCTCGTCGAAGGCAAAATCCGCATCTGTGAACCTGCGCCAAGTCTTGCGGTACCTCGGATAAGGTTTGTAACGTTCTGCTCGGCAGATTCCAGCAGAAGATATCTCCCAACCGCGGGATCGTCCGCTTTCAGAACGCAGACCACTATACCGCCCTTTTTCCGTATGAGATCCCTGACCTCACCCTGCCTCCGCCCAATATTTGTTTGATCAAGAGAGGCAGGACCAAGGCGGCCTGGATCATAGATAAATGCGTCAAAATCACTGATCGACTGCTCTACACTGAAGCCGTGAAGATTCGAGATTAAGTCATGAGTGGCGTTAATGCCAAAGTTGAGGATGCGTAGCTTCATTCCGCGAGTGTCCGAATTCCAATGCTCCACTCACTCTAGCACTCGGCTAGACCTTCGAGCCATCTCCAGCGTATCCTGCGATGCCGCCCGATTAGGAGGCTCTTAAACCTCCATTAGCAAATCGGCATGTATCTCTAAGCGATTCAAACGAAAGCCGCCTGTCCCGGCTGCTGTCCATTGCGTGTCCCATCCGCCAATGGCGATCTCCAGTCGCGCCCATCGCGGGCGTGTGCAAACGCGAAAAACGTTAGCTTTGTTCGGAAAACCGCATCGCGCGTGGATCGTTCGAACCGATTCGCGCCCCGCACGCGCGAAAATGCGAACCTGGGAACACGGGAAACGCCATCCGCGCGCCACGCAATCACGAGAACCGCGCGTTGCACGCCACGAAAACCCGCCGCGCACGCGCGGGCCCCGGCCAACGCCAACCCCAACCCCAACCCCCACCCCTGTTAACGAAGTGGTAACGAGGGCAGTTTCAAAACGCTCTACCTCCTATCCCCTCCATTCCTTGACACTCTCGCCAGCGCTCCCTAGAATTCCATTAGGAGTAGTGGAATCTTAATCTAAGCCACTGCATCTAAAGAATTTAGAGGGGCGGTTCAGCCCCGAGACTCGGGTGGGTATGCCAGCAGGGCCAGCCGGCGGACGGGAACGGGAAATCCTGACTGCCATCGTCGAGACATTCATTGCCAGCGGAGAGCCGGTGGGGTCGCGCACGCTTGCTCGCTCCAGCCGCGAAGGGTTGAGTGCGGCTACGATTCGCAACGTGATGGCCGATCTTGCCGATGCGGGATTTCTGGAGCAGCCTCACGCTTCGGCGGGGCGCGTTCCTACGGCTGAGGCTTATCGTTATTATGTCGAGCAACTTAGTGGTGAGGCCCATCTCTCGCGTGAGAACGAGAGCATTATCCAGGACACGCTGACCGGCGTCACGGACGTGGAGGAGTTCATGGAGCGCACCTCGCATGTGCTCTCCCTGATCTCGCACAGCGTCGGTGTCACGGTGGCCACCAGCGGACCGCGGAACGCGCTGGAGCACGTTTACTTTTCTCGCTTGGGCGATCAGAAGGTGCTGGCGGTCGTGGTTACGCGCTCGGGGGTGGTGCGCGACCGCGTGCTTCGCCTGGATATTCCGCAATCCGATCTCGACCTGGCCGCACGCTACATCAATGACAATTTTCGCGGCTGGACGATGGGCGACATGCGCGCCGAGCTTGCCCGCCGCCTGGAACAAGAACGCAGTGAGTATGACCGGCTGATGAAGTCCATCGAGCGGCTCTATCAGCAGGGCGCGCTGGCTTCGAGCGACGACACCCAGGCGGTGTTCGTGGAAGGCGCTGCGAACCTGGTCACTGGCCAGGAAGATCGCCAGCGCCTGCAAGAAATGCTGCGCACGCTCGAGGAAAAAGAAAAAGTTGTGAAGCTGCTCAGCGCTTATCTCGACACGCGGCAGGAAGCGGTGCGCGTGGTCATCGGACTGGACGAGGCGCTGCCTGCTTCGAATTTGCAGAATTTCGTCCTCATTGGCGCTCCCGCCCGCGTCGGCGGTGAAGTGATGGGGTCGCTGGCCGTGATTGGACCGACGCGGCTGGATTATCAACACACCATGTCGGCAGTGTCGTACATCGCGCGGCTGTTCGACAAACTTTTGAACGAATCGGAGTAATGCAGCAGTATGGGCAAAGGAAACGGAAAAACCGAGGCGCGCTTTGATCTGGAGCGCGAGGATCTGGAGCACGAGCTTCCGGCTGCGGAAGGCGAAGAAGAAGCTGCGCCTGCCGCGGTCGCTGCCCAACCGGCGGAGGCCATTGGACCAGGAGCAGCGCCATCGGAAGCGGAAAAGCTCAAGGCCGAGCGTGACGCGCTGCTTGATCGTCTTGCCCGTCTGCAGGCGGAGTTCGACAATGCCCGCAAGCGCGGGGTGCGGGAACAGCAGGAATTCCGCGAGTTCGCCGCGGCCGACGTCATCAAGAACTTTCTGCCCATCCTCGACAGTTTCGAGCGCGCGCTAAAGGCCGGCGGCCACTCCAGCGACTTCCGCAACGGCATTGAGCTCATCTACCGTCAGTTCCAGGATGCGTTGCAGAAAATCGGAGTGCAGCCGATTCTTTCGACGGGGCAGCCTTTCGATCCCCGAGTTCACGAAGCCGTCGAAATGGTGGATACTACCGAGGTTCCGGATCACCATGTCCTCGACGAACTACAGCGCGGCTACAAGTACAAGGAACGCTTGTTGCGTCCCGCGATGGTGCGGGTCGCTCGCAATGGCCGCGGATAGCGCCGGGACCCTCAGGGGCTAAAGCCCTCGTCCTTGTTGGCTCTGGGCGGCACGGCTGAAGCCGTGCCCTTCCCAAAGCGGTTTATTGAGATAGCATCAACTTAATGGCTCGACCAAAGAGTGGGGGGAGTTTCTGGCCGCTAACACAAAACGCGATTATTACGAGGTACTCGGGGTCACCCGTGCGGCCACCGAGGTTGAAATCAAGAGCGCTTACCGCAAGCTCGCGATGACGTACCATCCTGACCGCAACCCCAACAATCCGGATGCGGAAGAAAAGTTCAAGGAGATCACCGAAGCGTACGCAACTCTAGCCGACGGCGAGAAGCGATCTCTGTATGACCGCTTCGGGCACGCCGGCGTGGGCGGCGGCGGAGCTCCGGCTGGATTCGATCCCGCCATCTTCCAGGATTTCGGCGACATTTTCGGCGACATCTTCGGTTTCGGCGACATGTTCGGGCAGGGCAGCCGTCGTCGCAGCCGCGCCCAGCGCGGAGCCGACCTTCGCGAAGACTTGCATCTCGAATTTGATGAAGCGGTCTTCGGCACCGATAAGCAAGTGAATGTCCGCCGCCATGAGACCTGCGACGCGTGCCGCGGAACCGGCGCGGCGCCCGGCAAAGCTCCGGTCACCTGCCGGTCGTGCAATGGCCGAGGCCAGGTCCGGTATCAGCAAGGCTTTTTCAGCATCGCTCGAACCTGCCCAACCTGCCAGGGCGCGGGCAACGTAATTACCGATCCCTGCCCTAAGTGCAAAGGCGAAGGCCGCTTGCTGCGCGATCGCGTGGTCGAAGCCAAAGTGCCTGCGGGAGTGGAGGACGGCACGCGCATTCGTTTTACCGGCCTGGGCGAAGCGGGCGCGTTCGGCGGGCCAGCCGGCGATTTGTATGTTGTCCTGCACGTCAAAGAGCATGCCTTCTTTGAGCGCGAGGGCAACGACCTCCACTGCGTGCTGCCGATCTCGTTCTCGCAAGCTGCTCTCGGCACCGAGATTATGGTTCCGACGCTGGAGGGAGAACACAAGCTGAAAGTCCCCGAAGGCACGCAGTCGGGAACCTCGTTTCGCATCCGGAACAAAGGCGTGCCGGTACTCAATGGGCACGGTAAAGGCGATCTTTTCGTCGAGGTGCGAATACAAACACCGGGGAAACTCAGTAAGCGCCAGCGTGAACTGTTGGCCGAACTGGGAGAATTATCTCCGGTGGAAAACAAACCACAGCGCCGGTCGCTATTGGGACGCGTGAAGGACATGTTCGCGTAGAAAAGGTGTCAGGTCTCAGGTGTCAGGTGTCGGACTCAATCTCCTTGCCCTATCACTCAATGAATGAATGAGCCTTTTCTGAGACCTGAGACCTGAGACCTGAGACCTGAGACCTGAGACGTAAGACCTGAGACCTGAACCATGACGCGCCGCCGCTGGATCGCCGACGAGGTAACCGGAAACGCCGCCGCTTTGGTGGGTGACCATGCTGCGCATCTCGCGCGCGTCCTGCGCGCCGAAATCGGCCAGGAGTTCGACATCGCAACCGGGGACGGGGCCCGGTCAATGGTTCGCCGCGGAACGATCGTTTCGATCTCCGATGATCGCGTTGAGTTCGCGCTTGGCAAAGAGCATAAGCTCAAGCCTGCTCCGAAGATCACACTGGCGCTTGCCATCTTCAAGTTTGACCGCATGGAGTGGGCGATTGAGAAGTGTACGGAGATCGGGGTAGCTCGCATCATTCCCGTAATCGCCCGCCGGAGCGACGCTCATCTAGCCATCGCCGCAGTGAAGCGCCACGAACGCTGGCAGCGCATCGTTCGCCAGGCGGCCGAACAGTCGCGAAGGACGGCGCCCCCTGAGATTGCAGCCCCGGTCAAACTGAAAGATCTTGCTGGCGCCGGTGTCCTGCCGGCAGGCGAACTGGCCCGCATCGTTCTCGCTGAGTCTCTCGCCGAGTCGGAAGACGACACTCGGCTGGGAGGGATTTTGCGATCCCGGTCGTCCGAAGTCGAAGTGGTGCTCGCCGTGGGGCCCGAAGGCGGATGGGCCGACGAGGAGCTCGCGTGGTTTCGCGAAACGGGATGGGTCGCGGCCTCTCTTGGCGGCACGATCCTGCGAGCCGAAACCGCGGCGATCGTCGCCACGGCCCTCACGCTTGAAGCATTGCATTGATTCCTCACAGCCTTCCACAACCAGCTCTGATATTCTCCGGCAAGTGACTTCTCAAGTGACATCTCACATGACTTGGACTGCCTCACCTGCGATGAAGATCGTCCCCGATGAACGCCAGCAGCAAGCCATCGGACACGTTCATGGCCCGATGCTGGTGATCGCCGGCGCCGGCACCGGGAAGACCACCGTCCTCACGCAGCGCGTGGCCAACCTCATCCGCGAAGGTCACGCCCGCCCCGACGAAATTCTTGCGCTCACCTATACCGACAACTCCGCCGCGGAAATGCTGGCTCGCGTTCGAGGGGAACTGAAGGGTAGCGCCATCGACGGCCTGCAGACCTGCACATTTCATGCCTGGTGCTACGGACTGCTCCAGCGTCGCGGCGCCGATTTTGGTGTGCTCGACGACAAAGATCTCTGGGTGTACTTGCGCCGCCGTATTCGCGACCTGCGTCTCAAGCACTTCGTGCGCGCTGCCAATGTCGGTCAGTTCCTCGACAGCTTGCTCGATTTTATGCGTCGTTGCCAGGACGAACTGGTCGGTCCCGAACAATACGCGCGCTACGTAGAGCGCCTCGAACGGGGCGAGGTCCCGCTTCCCTGGGTTACCCGCTCGAAGAAGCAAACGGAATTGGAAGAGGCGGAGATCTTGGAGCGCTGCCAGGAAATCGCTCGCGTTTTCGCCACCGTGGAAAACATGCTTCTGGAAAAAAACCTGGGGACCTTCGGCCACATGATCACCAATGCCTTTCGGTTGCTGAAGGACGAGCCCACGCTGCTCGAAGAGGAGCGGGGTCGCACCCGCTTCCTGCTGGTGGATGAATTCCAGGACGCGAACTTTGCCCAGGTCGAGATCCTCTCATTGCTCGCCGGTCCGGCGGCGAACGTTTTTGCCGTGGGCGATCCCGATCAGGCGATCTACCGGTTTCGCGGCGCTTCGAGCGAAGCGTTCACGCTGTTCGTAAGGAATTTCCCTGCGGCGCGAGTCGTTGTGCTCGGAAAGAATCGCCGCTCGCTCTCGCCGATCCTGCGTTGCGCTTTTGGCATTGTGAATGACAACCCGCCAGTGTCCTCACAAACGCTCTCGCAAAAAGGAATTCCAATTTCCTACCAGCGGGCGCCCCTTGAATCGCTGCGCGACGAGGAGGCGAAGCAAAAAGGCGAGACCACGGCCGCGCCGCTGGTCGAAATCGTTACCTGGAGGGATAAAGAAGTCGAGGCCGCCGACCTTGCCGGCCGGATACAAAAGAAGCGTAAAGAACAGCGCTGCCGGTGGAGCGAATTTGCGGTGCTCTATCGCCAGCACAATCATCGCGATGAGCTCGTCCATGAATTTGCCGAGCGGGGTATTCCATTCTCCATCGAAGGTCTGGACGTCCTCGACACACCCGAGGTTCGCGACGTAGTGGCGTGCCTGACCGCTGCTGTGTCTCCCAACGATGCCGCCAGCCTGTTTCGCGTGGCGGCGCTGCCGCAATTCGGCATCAATCCAATGGAATTGCGGGCAGCGATGAGGGCCGTGCGGCGGCAGGATCTCGATCTCCGCACCGTGTTGGGAAGGCTCGCGGGCGGGTCGGCGGTGCTGGAAAGCGTGGAGGACGTACACCGCGAAGTGGGGAGGGACGGAGTTCGCGCGGACGATGCGGTCAACGTTGTGATCCGACACTTCGACCTGCAGCGGTCGGCTTTGGTAGTCGCGTTTCTGGAGTTTGTGGAAGAATGGCACAAGAAAGCCCTTGCCGAAACCGGGAGCCCTTCCGAATTCCTCGAGTACCTCGATTATTTTGGCCAGGCACGAGGCACAATTCCGCTTCCGCGCAGCCTGGACGATGCCGTACAGCTTTTGACCGCGCACGCCGCCAAGGGGCTCGAGTACCGCCATGTCGCCATCATTCGGGGCTCATCCAACAACCGGTTCCCAACTCCGTACGAGGAGCCGCTCATTGCTTTTCCTGCGGAACTGCGCAGGTCGGACGCGTCTTCGAATGACGACAAAACGCTGCACGAAGAAGAAGAGCGCCGCCTATTCTACGTTGCCATGACGCGCGCCAAGGACACACTCGCGATCTATGCGCACCAGGGCAGGAGTAAAAGGGATCCGAAGCCAACCCAGTTCCTGCGGGAGTTCATGGTTCACGCGGCTTACAAAAGGTTCTGGTCCACCCACCCAGCGGCGGCCGTGCAGGATACCTTGTTTGCCGAAGAGGAGCAGAGAATCGCCGTGCAGCAATCGAACGTTGCCGCGTGGCTGCTCATGCCGCCGTCGGCGAGCTTCGTCACCGGCCTGAGCGCGTCGGCCATTGAGATCTACGAAGAGTGCCCGCTGCGCTTCAAGCTCGAAAGGGAATGGAACCTGCCGCGCGACGTCCCCGCGTCACTGCACTACGGAGCGGCCATGCACCGCATCCTGCACACCTTCTACGATGCGCAGCGTTACGGGCGCGAGATCGGCGACGACGACTTGCTCGAACTGTTCCGGTCTGACCTGGCGTCCGCGGGCATCGCCGACCGCTATCAGTATGAGCTGTATCTGCGGCAGGGAATTGAGCAGTTGCGGCAGTTCTTCGAGGTTGCTCGCAGTGCTCCGCCACCCGAGGTCATCGAAACCGAACGCAGATTTGAACTGCAAGTGGGCTCGGCAAAGTTGGCCGGACGCGTGGATCGCATCGATCGCACTGGCCCGGACACCGTTGCCATCGTGGACTACAAGACTGGCAAGCCGCGGTCACAAGAGGATGCCGACGAGAGCCTGCAACTCTCCTTGTATGCGCTCGCGGCCAGGGAGACGTGGGGAAAGCACGCCGACCGCCTGATCTTTTATAACCTCGAAACCAACATGCCCGTCTCCACCACGCGGACCGACGCCGAGTTGGAAGCGGCCAAACTACGCGTGCAAGAAGCGTCAGACGAAATCGCGGAGGGAAAGTTTCCCCCCAAGCTTGGGTATCATTGCGCGTTTTGTCCCTATCGCAATCTCTGTCCCGCGACCGAGAAGATCGTCGCAGCTCCGCAAAAGAAGTCGGCGCCTCGCGTCAATTAGAAGCAATCTCATGAAGAATCGAAGGCGTAACCCGCCGGGTCCCTCAGGGGCTGAAGCCGGCATTTCTTGCGGCTCTGAGCGGCACGGAAGCCGTGCCCTTCCCAAAACAATTTATGAGATAGCTTCTCGTTTGGCCGGAAGAATTTCGTTCAGAAGAACAAGCGGAGCGGCGTTGGGAGGCCGGAAAATGCCGCAAAAAACTTTGGGGACGCTCATCGCGTCCCCTTTGTCGTTGCCTGTTGCAGGTGCTTAGTGCTTCTTGCTGCTTTTCTTCTTTGCTTTCTTTTTGGTTGCCATGGATCTATTCTCCCTTTTCCATTCTGCATGGAATTTCGCAACGGTATTTTGTTGCAACTGTTTGAATGTATAGAGTCAACGCAGAACGAAGTCAAGAGAAAAATGATCGAAGCGGACGCATGCAATGCTGTACCAAAGTCACATGCGCGACTCGCACGCAAAGAAAAAGTTCGCGTGACATCACAGCCCACTCTCGCCTGTTCTCCCATCACGCTGTGTTTGGCGCGCGCACGTTTCAGAGAAACGATTTTGCAGCGACGCGTTGCTTGAAGGAGCGCGTCTAAAGAGCGCAACTATGGCCGGTTCGAATGATGTTGTGATCATCGCGGGTTGCCGCACGCCGATCGGAAAATTTCAGGGAAGTCTGAGCGACATGGTTGCTCCACAATTAGGCGCGGTTGCAGTGCGCGAAGCAGTCAAGCGGGCGAATCTACAGCCGCAGCAAGTTGACGAGTGCATCATGGGCAACGTCGTCTCTGCCGGGCTCGGTCAAAACCCGGCGCGGCAGGCAGCGATTCGGCGGACTTGCACCCGAAGTAGGTGCCATGACAATTAACAAGGTGTGCGGCTCAGGTTGAAAGCTGTCGCACTCGCGGCGCAGGCAATCGAAACCGGCAACAGCTCCATCGTCGTCGCGGGTGGTATGGAGTCCATGAGCAACGGGCCGTATCTCCTGCCGAACGCCCGCAAGGATCGCCACTATGAATGCCCATCGTTCGGGCTTCTGGCTGGCTGCCGATAACGTGACAAGCGCTGCGGCAAGGGCGGCGGCCACAGCCCTACCCAGTGAAGTCATCACTCCCATCGCAATCGCGTCTAGCACGCCGTCGCCGTAGATGACTCTGTTGTTCAGTCTGCCAAACAGCCATGCGAATAGGACCACTACTTGAAGCGAGAGCCAGAATGCGCCGAGCGTGACTAGAAGATTTCGAACCCAGGACGTGTCCTTCAGATTCATCGGTCCTCCGTCTACTTCGCGGCTGCAGTCGTTTCTGGCGTGGCCCCCACCGGCAGGGTGATCGTGAAGACCGCGCCTCCGCCCGGGGCCGAGGCGGCTTCGATGTTGCCTCCGTGTTCGCGCAGCACGGTCTTGCAGATGCTCAGCCCGAGGCCGGTGCCGCGGCCGGGGCGCTTGGTGGTGAAGAAGGGATCAAAAATGTGCGCCAGGTTTTCGGGTGCGATTCCCGGACCGTCATCCTGAAACACGATCCATACAGAGTCGGGCTTTCGTCCGATGCGCACACGAATCGTGCCTTTCTCCCGGCTTTCGCGGATCGCCTGCTCCGCATTCAGCAGGAGGTTCAAGAACACCTGCATCAGCTGACTGGGATCAGCCATTATTGCGGGGATCGCCGGTTCGGGTAGAAAGTCCACCGTGATGCTGCTCTTGCGCAGCGGATAGGCCTGCATCTGCACGGTACGCTGCACGAGCTCATTCAGATTGACCTGGCTGCGTCCCGGAGCCGGCGGCCGGGCGAAGTATTGCAAGTTCTGCACGATTTCAGCCGCACGCCGCGCCTCCTTGTGCAGATCTCCAATCCGCTTGCGCGTGGATTCGCTGGTCTCCGATTCCTGCAACAGTTCGGCATAGCCCAGGATGGCGGTCAGTGGATTGTTGAGCTCGTGTGCGAAGCCGCCGATCATCTGCCCCATGGCCGCGAGGCGTTCGCTCTGAATAATCTGCTGCTCCAGTTTCTTCTCCATGGTCACATCGCGAACGGAAATGATCACGCCCGCTGGTTTGCCTTCGGCGTCCAGCAGTGGACTCGCCATGCCCAGCATCGTGCGCCAACTGCCGTCGTAGTGCCGGGAGCCGTATTCGCATGAGGTCAGCGAACTCTGACCGGTCGCGACGGTCCGGTAGAGTGCGGCTAGTTCCGATGAAGTATTCTCCACGTCATCGACGTTCTTGCCTATGAGGTGTTCCGGCCCGTACCCGAGGAGCTCGCCTATGCGCGCGCTTACGAATGTGTACTGCCCCTTCAGATCGAGCACCAAAATCAGATCCGGAAAGCTTTCCAGCAGGTGCTGCCGGAACTCTTCCTGCCGGCGCAACTGCCGCTCCAGCGCGCGCTTCTCCGTGACGTCCACCAGCGTGCCCTGGTAACGGATAATCCGTCCCCCGTCCACTACGCCGCTCGATGTATCCACGCACACCGCGACTCCACCATCTTTTCTTTTCAGTCGAACCTCTCGAGTGCGAGTGCTGCCGCTCTGGCTTCCCGCCTGTCCCAGCACCGGCTCCCCGCCAACATCGACACTCAGTCGCTCCGGGGGCAGGTTCAACAAATCTTCTTTGCTCTCGTATCCCAAAATCGTCACCAGCGCCGGGTTCACCTCGAGCAGCTTGCCTTCCGGATTGCTGATGTACACGCCTTCCTGCAGAGATTCGAACAACTGCGTGAAGCGCTGCTCCTTTTCGCGATGCCCGGTGATGTCGCGCGCCAGCACACTCGCCCCGGTCACATCGTCGCCCTTGACGATGGCGTTGACCACGCAGTCGTAGTAAAGCCGCCGGGAATCGTTCTTCAGGTTGACCTCAACCACTCCCGACCAGTTCCGCTTCTCCAGGAACCGTTCGAGGGTTCCGGACGCTTCCGCGTGCAGGGGAGCACCCAGGAATTCCTCAAGTTTATGACCAACCAGCTGGGCATAAGGAACACAAAGAATTTCCGCGGTTCGCCGGTTCACCGTTTTTAGGGTTCCATCGAGTGAGATCGCGAGCGCCACGTCATCCAAAGAGTCGATCAGCTCCTTGAAGTTGCGCTGCGAACGCATAATCAACTGGCCCAGCTGATCCAGTTGCTCTTCCGAGGGCGTGACCCCCGCCTGATTCTGAAAGCCCTTCAGAATCTGCTTGAGCTCCGAAACCTCGCGCTTGCGCCCGAAGGCATAGGCGGCAAACAAGATGGCGAGCAGGAAAAGTCCGGTCGGAATTGCCCACAGCCGGTAAGGCAGGTCTTTCAGTTGTTCCCACGACAACGCCGCCACCGCCGCCGCAAACAAAACGAGCAGGCCAAGCGCCCATCGCCACAACTGGCTCTCTTCGCGTTCCAGCCGGGTTGACGCCGGATCGGGCCGGCTTGAAGTGGGACCTTCGTCGAGCATTGAGGGACTCCGCTGGCGCGAAAAGGATTTTTCAGTAGTCCATTGTTTCCGCCAGATTGCCCCTAGCGTAGCACCGAAAGCGGCGGTTCACGACAGAACGTTCCATCACGTTCCATCACGGTAACCGGGTGATGACCATCACAGCGGTCCGGTTTGGCGCTGGCTATGATGTCCGTAGGGATCTCCCATCCGCGTTGTCTCCTTCGTGTGCCCACGGGTGCCCCTATGCTTTATAAGACCCTGAGTGCCGCCGTTTACGGTATTGACGCCAACATCATCGAAGTGGAAGTGGATGTTTCTGGCATCAAAATGCAGGAAGACCACTTTCACACTGTCGGCCTGCCCGATGCTGCCGTCCGCGAAAGCCGCGACCGGGTCCGCTCGGCACTGAAAAACTGCGGCTACGACATCCCCCCCACCCAGATCACCATTAATCTGGCGCCCGCCGACATTCGTAAGGAAGGTTCCGGTTTCGACCTGCCCATGGCGCTCGGCATCCTCGGCGCATACGGCGGTCTGAATAGGAAGGAGATCCCCGACGCGCTGTTTGTCGGCGAGCTATCTCTCGACGGAAGCCTGCGCGGAGTCCGTGGCGCGTTGCCGATCGCGATCGAGGCCCGTCGAACGAAGGTGAAACGCCTGATTGTGCCCGAAATCAACGCTCGCGAAGCTGCCATGGTCGGTGGCGTTGAGGTCTACCCCGTCAAGTCCCTGCTCGACGTCATTCATTTCATCAATTCCGGCAACGGCATTTCCCGCCTGCAGGTCGACACCGATCAACTGCTCAGCCAGGCGCAACAATTCCATGTGGATTTTAAAGACGTTCGCGGCCAGCAAACCGCGAAGCGCGCTCTCGAAGTCGCCTGCGCTGGCGGTCACAACATTCTGATGATCGGGCCTCCAGGATCCGGAAAAACGATGCTCGCAAAACGCATGCCGACCATCCTGCCGCCCTTCACCTTCGAAGAAGCGCTCGAGACCACCAAGATTCACAGTGTGGCGGGCGTGCTCGACGCGCGCGCCGGACTGGTTGGCCTGCGCCCTTTCCGCGCGCCTCATCACACCATCTCTGACGCAGGTCTGATCGGCGGTGGTGCGATCCCCCGGCCGGGCGAAGTTTCGCTCGCTCACAATGGCGTTCTGTTTCTCGACGAACTTCCCGAATTCCCACGCAACGTTCTTGACGTCATGCGCCAGCCGCTCGAAGACGGTACCGTCTGCATCGCACGGGCCGCCATGTCGCTGACCTTCCCCGCGCGCTTCATGCTCGCCGCCGCCATGAACCCCTGTCCCTGCGGATTTCACAACGATCGCACCCGCGAATGCCACTGCACACCGCCCATGATCCAGCGCTACATTTCTAAAATTTCGGGGCCACTACTCGACCGCATCGATATCCACATTGACGTCCCAGCGGTGAACTACAAAGAAATGCGGAGTACGACGGAGCCGGAAAGTTCAGCCAAAATCCTCGACCGCGTGATCCGCGCCCGTGAGATCCAACTGACGCGCTTTTCTTCCGGACGCGAAAAACTCTACTGCAACGCCCAAATGCCGCCGCAGCTCATTCGCAAATTCTGCGAGCTCTCCGCCGATTGTGAGCGGCTGCTCGAACGCGCCATGTCCCAGCAAGGACTCAGCGCCCGCGCCCATGACCGCATTCTGAAAGTCGCACGCACGATTGCCGACCTCGACGCCACTCCGCAGCTCGAACCCAAACACATCGCCGAGGCCATTCAGTACCGAACGCTGGACCGCACGTTCTGGGCGTGAGCGGAGGGATTGAATCATTGAGGGATTGAATCATTGGTCGATGAGAAATTCAGGCAGAAAGAAATGACCCGATGACTCAATGATTCAATTCCTCAATGGCCCGATAGTTTCGTATCAGTCGGCTGCCGCCCCGCTAGTTGAATTGCTGTTGTCGCCGCTGTTGTTCTTCTCCGCCTGCCGCAGGCGCAGGGCACGGTTCGAGGGCAAGCCGGCATCGCGGATCTTGTAAAGCAGGGCGCGATAGCTGATGCCCAGCGTACGGGCTGACTGCTTACGGTTCCAGTGGTGCTGTTGCAGCACCTTCAGGATGACCTTGCGCTCCAGTTCGCGCACGCACTGGCGCGTAAGCTTCTTCAGAGAAATCGGCCCGTCCAGCGAGATCATCTCGGGATTGAAAAAATCTGGCTGGCGTGCCACCAGGTCGTTGGTGATTACTTCCTCATGGCCCAGAATCACGTAGCGCTTGATCAGGTTTTCCAGTTCGCGGATGTTTCCCGGCCAGTGATATTTCTGCAGCACCGCCAGGACTTCATTCGACAGAGGCCGTGCCCGGCAGTTGAACTTGCGGTTGTAGTATTCGAGGAAGTAGCTGCACAAATCTTCAATGTCGCCACGGCGTTCCCGCAGCGCCGGCATGTGCAGGTTCACCACGTTGATGCGGTAGTAGAGA
>Ga0187880_1002353_pt1 | contig 14813 bp, 8 predicted proteins | sample June2016WEW_19_4_FD_132998 | JGI IMG/M metagenome (GOLD analysis project Ga0187880, IMG submission 132998) | Peatland microbial communities from SPRUCE experiment site at the Marcell Experimental Forest, Minnesota, USA - June2016WEW_19_40 | ecosystem: Environmental > Terrestrial > Soil > Wetlands...
CAAGAGCCACGCCCCAGCAGTCGTTCCAGACTGCCTTCGATTCCCACACCGGCACCGACTGACAAAAGCTTGTGACCCTTCAGGTTGACGTCGGCATCTCGCGAAAGCTGGGCCACTTCGTCTCGTTTTGCAGTGTGCTCTCGATAACCTTTGGCTTATGGGTATTGGCCGGGCGGGTGTTTCATCTCCAGGCATTGAATAACATTTTGCCTGTACAGGTCGTGGTCGAGGCGAATGGCGCCATTTGTTTTGTTTTGATAGGGCTTAGTTTGTGGGCCGCAAGAAAGGAACAGCCCACTGTTTTTTTCTGGAAGCTGGCCGGGAAGGTTGCCGCCGCCATTGCCTACGTGGTGGGCCTCCTTTCGCTGCTAGAGTTCGTTTTCGGGTGGGACCTCGGCATCGATCAGTTGCTGTTCACCGCTAGGTCGGAGGACCTTCTGGGAAGCGTGCGGCCGGGTCTAATGCCACCCATTGCCGCTTTCGGATTCCTCTGCCTTGGGTCTGCGCTACTGCTGCTGGATGCCAGGAAGAGTCTTGGCCGTCGGTCGGGACGTTTGTTGCCTTGCGTGGTGGCGATTACTACGATGTTTAGCCTCCTGGACCTCGTTCTGAATCCGACTACTACACACACGCACATCTCCCCAGTTATTTCTTCCGCTCTGTTTCTGCTTTCATTCGCGGTGATGTTTGCCCATCCCGAGTCGGGTCTGGGGGTACTAGTCGCGAGCGAAAATGTCGGCGGGACGTTAACGCGCCGGTTGTTCCCGGCCGTGATCGTCGTTCCTCTCGTCCTCGCTTGGCTGTACTGGAAGGGACGGGCTAGCGGCCTTTATTCGGATTGGGTCGGCTTGGCCCTCATGACCGTATGCACCATCATGCTGTTGGTAAGCCTCACGGTGTGGACAGGTTTCCTGGCGGAACGCCGCGACTGGACGCGCCGCCAGAAGGAAGAAATCATCGCCAGTTTGGCGTCCATCTTCCCCTCTTTCAACGATGCCATCATCGCGATAACCCTCGACGGTGTAGTCACGAGTTGGAACTCCGGGGCGGCGGCGATTTACGGCTACTCGGTGCAAGAAATGATTGGGAAATCCATTTCTATTACGATCCCGGCGGACCGCCGCGAAGAGTTTGCAGCGAACATGCAGAGAATCAAGGAGGGTCAGCATGTTCCACGGTTCGAAACGACGCAGATCCGAAAGGATGGGAAGATCATCGACATCCTTGCTTCAATCAGCCCGGTGAGGAACCGTGCAGGACGGATTGTAGGAGCATCCACCAGTGCCCGCGATGTCTCGGAGCGCAAGCGACCCGAAAACGAACTGCGTTTGAGCCGCGAGCGGCTTGCCCTGGCCCTGAAAGCGGGGCGGTCCGGTACGTTTGACTGGGACATTCGCAACAATGTGAATGTCTGGTCATCCGGAACCGAAGAGTTGTACGGGCTTGCTCCGGGAACGTTCGGTGGCACTTATGAGGACTGGGAGTCGCTTATATTACGCAAAGATCTGGAACGTGCAAGAACAGCGATCCAAGGGTCCTTAACAACGGGCGAGTTTGCCTCGGAATGGCGGATTCGGCGGCGCGACAACGGTGAGATCCGCTGGGTGAATGCCCGGGCGAAAGTGTTTTTCGATGATGCCGGACGGCCCAATCGCATGGTGGGTATCAAGGTGGACATCACCGAGCGCAAGCGTGACGAAGAGAAGTTAAGGAGAGCTTCCCTCTATGCTCGCAGCCTGATCGAAGCCAGCCTGGACCCGCTGGTGACGATCAGTCGCGACGGCACGATCACCGACGTCAATGCGGCGACGACAAAAATTACCGGCGTTTCTCGCAACCGGCTGATTGGAAGCGACTTCTCGGATTACTTTACCGAGCCGGAAAAGGCCCAGCAGGTCTACCGGCGGGTGTTCGCCGAGGGCGTGGTGCACGACTACCCGCTGGCTATGCACAGCACCACCGGCGTGGTCACCGACGTTCTGTACAACGCTTCGGTGTTCCGCAATGAAGCCGGCCTGGTGGAAGGCGTGTTCGCAGCAGCGCGCGATGTGACCGCGCGCAAGCAAGCAGAAAAAGAACTGGCATGGCGAGCCGAGGAACTGGCCCGCTCCAATGCCGACCTGCAACAGTTCGCCTACGTGGCCTCGCATGACCTGCAGGAACCCTTGCGCATGGTGGCCAGCTACACCCAACTTTTAGGGAAGCGGTATCGCGGTAAACTCGACGCCGATGCGGACGATTTCATCGCGTTCGCGGTGGACGGCGCGCATCGCATGCAAGTGCTGATCAACGATCTGCTCGCCTATTCCCGAGTGGGCAGCCGCGGCAGAGAGTTCGGTTCGACAAACAGCGAGAGCGTGCTGGAGGCAGCGCAGGTCAACTTAATGGCGGCGATCGAAGAGGCGCACGCGGTCATAAGCCACGATCCTTTGCCCACGATCCCGGTGGACGCGACGCAGTTGAGCCAGGTTTTCCAGAACCTGATCGGAAATGCCCTGAAATTTCACGGCCCGGAACCGCCCCGCATTCACGTGTCTGTCCAACAGGAAGCCGGCGAGTGGCGCTTTTCCGTGCGCGATAACGGCATTGGAATCGAACCCCACGATGCCGACCGGATTTTTGTAATCTTTCAGCGCCTGCATGCGGGCCAGGAGTACCCGGGTACGGGCATCGGTCTAGCAATCACTAAGAAGATTGTGGAGCGGCATGGAGGCCGGATCTGGGTGGTGTCGGAGCCCGGAAAGGGATCCACGTTTACGTTCACTATCCCAATGGCAGAGGTGAGTCATGGTGGCTATCGGAGAGTGCGTGCAAGTTCAGCCAGCTGAAATTCTGGTGGTGGAAGACAACCCCGGAGACGTCAGGCTGATGCGGGAGGCGTTGCGGGAGTCGAAAATCATGAACCAGTTGCGCGCCGTTTCCGACGGCCAAGAGGCGCTGGCCTTTCTGCGCAAACAAGGCAGGTACGCCCATGCCATACGGCCCGATCTGATTTTGCTGGATCTTAACCTACCGGGGAAGGATGGTCGCGAGGTCCTCTCGGAAATCAAAGCGGATCCGGATTTGCGACGGATCCCAGTGGTGGTCGTTACCAGTTCCAGAGCAGACGAAGACATCCTGAGATCATACAACCATCACGCCAACTGCTATATCACCAAGCCGCTGGACTTGGAAAAATTTGTTGAGGTGGTACAAGCGATCCAGAATTTCTGGATCAGCATTGTAAAGCTTCCTCCCAAATAGGGCACCGAAGGGAGGGTTTATGCCGACGAATGTTCTACTGATCGAAGATAATCCGGGCGATGCCCGGCTTATTGCGGAGATGCTGAAGGAAGCTGATGGCGATGGGTTCACGCTAGAGTGCGCCGCGCGCTTGTCGGTTGGCCTGGAGAAGCTAAGGTCGAACCCTGCCGATGTTGTGCTTCTGGATCTCTCTCTTCCCGACAGTCGCGGACTAGAGACCTTTGTCCGCTTTCAGTCGAAGTTCCCCCAGCTTCCCGCGGTGATATTGACCGGCCTGAACGATGAGGAAACCGCAGTGCAGGCCGCCCACGCGGGAGCGCAAGACTACTTCGTAAAGGGGACCATAGCTGGGCCGGCTTTGGGGCGGTCGCTGAAGTATGCGATCGAACGGAAAAAGGCGCAAGAGACCATTCGACTGCAGGCTGCGGCGTTGCAGGCGGCGGCCAACTCCATCGTGATTACCGACAGCCAAGGCACCATCCTGTGGTTCAACCAGGCATTTTCGCAGCTCACCGGGTACGCTCCGGAAGAAGTCCTGGGCAACAATCTCCGGCTGTTGAAGTCGGGCGAACACGACCGCGCGTTTTATGCCGATCTGTGGGCAACCATCACGTCCGGGAGTACCTGGCACGGGGAGATCATCAATCGGCGCAAAAATGGAACGGAGTACACCGAGGAGATGACCATCACGCCCGTGCGCATCGGCGGCGGCGAGATCACCCATTACGTGGCGATCAAGCAGGATGTCACTTTGCGCAAGATTGCCGACGATAGGTTGCGGCAAGCCGAGGAGAAGTATCGCTCGATTTTTGAAGATGCCGTGATTGGAATCTTCCAGAGCACTCCCGACGGCCGTTTCCTGAGTGTCAATCGCGCCTTCGCGCGGATGCTGGGCTACGATTCTCCCGAACAGATGATGGTGGAAGTTTTGAACATAGGCGGTCAGCTATTTGTCGATGCCGGCGCGTACCAGGAATTGTCGCGTTTGCTGGAAAATAGCAGCGAATTGCACAATTTTGATTTCGAAATCTATGACAGAGATGGCAAGAAAAAATGGATATCGGCGAACGTGCGTGCGGTAGTGGACGCTGCCGGGAAAGTCATACGTCACGAAGGCGCGGTCGAAGACATCACCGAGCGCAAGGAGGCCGAAGCCATCCAAGAGGAATTGCGCCGGATCGTGGCCAGCATTCCCGGAACTATTTTTGCCTATCTCATGCGGCCAGACGGCTCCAGCGCCATACCCTTTGCCAGCTCCGGGCTGCGCGACATTTTTGATCTCGCTCCCGATGATGTCATCGATGACGCGGGCCCGGTGTTGGCGACCATTCATCCCGACGATCTCCCCCACTTTAAGGCGACCGTTGCGGATTCGTTCCGCTCGTTGACGCCCTGGCACGACGAGTTTCGTGTGGAGCACCCGAAACGGGGGCTGCTCTGGGTCAAAGTAGATGCCTTGCCGGAACGGGAGCCTGATGGCAGCGTCTTTTGGCATGGATTTCTGATCGATAATACCGAGCGCAAGCAGCTGGAATCTCAACTTCTGCAGGCGCAGAAAATGGAGGCGGTGGGCCGATTGGCGGGCGGGGTCTCCCATGACTTCAACAACATCATGGGCATTGTGATCGGCTATAGCGATCTGATCGCCGAGACCATGCCGCCTTCGGATGTGAACCTGCGCCGGATCATGAAGATCAAGGACGCCGCCCAGCGGGCCACCGCGTTGATTCGCCAGTTGCTGGCCTTTAGCCGCTTGCAGGTATTCGCTCCAAATCTCATGGACCTGAATGTGAGCATCAGTCATCTCGCCGAAATGCTGCCGCGTCTGCTGGGGGAGGACATCCGACTCATGCTATCGCTGGATCCGGAGCTGTGGACGGTGAAGGCTGACCCCACACAGATTGACCAAGTCCTGATGAACCTCTCCGTCAATGCCCGCGACGCCATGCCGCAGGGAGGCAAGCTGGTGATTGAGACGCACAATGTCGAACTTGACGAGTCTTGTGCCAGCGCGCATCCGGGTGTGCCACCCGGTCCCTTCGCCATGATCTGTGTTTCTGACACCGGCACCGGCATTAGCTCGGAAGTGATGCCGCACATCTTCGATCCATTTTTTACCACCAAGGAGATGGGAAAAGGAACCGGATTGGGTCTGTCCACGGTTTACGGGATTGTCCGACAAAGCGGAGGTTTCATAGCGGTCGACACCAAAGTACCCGGCGGTACGACCTTCAAAATATACCTGCCGAGCCAGAGTGGACTGGCCCATGTGACCCCTCCCAAGAAAGAAAATACGCAACCCAGGACGGTGGCCTCGAAGACGATTCTGCTGGCCGAGGACGACGCTGCCTTGCGGGAGATTGTAAGCATCCAGTTGGAAGAATTGGGTTACACCGTGCTCGCGGCCAGCAACGGTCGGGAAGCCATCCGCATGGCCGAAAAACAAGAAGGGCCAATCGATCTGCTGCTTACCGATGTGGTAATGCCCGGCATGAGTGGCCGCCAGTTGGCCGATAGGCTCAAACAGAAAATCCCGGTGCTGAAGGTGTTGTTTGTTTCCGGCTACAGCGGTGACATGATCTTGCGGGATGGCACCCTGGAGCCCGGAGCTTACTTTGCCAATAAGCCCCTCACGAAAACCGCCCTGGATGAGAAGTTGCACAGCATCTTCAGGGCCTAAGAAGAAAGCTGGCTAACCCCTGGCTTTCTGCCCAAAGGGGAATTTCCCAAAGATCGGGAGAATTCTCGGCGAGAGAGATTCCAATGAAGGAACTGGAACAAGTGAAGCAGACTGGATCACGCGAATCGCAAGTGACGGTGCTGGCGATCGACGACGAGGCCGACTTCCTGGAGTTTGTCGGGGAGGCCATCTCTTCGGAAAGCGTGGATTTTATTTCGACCACGAACCCGGAAGAAGCGCTGGCCATCGTCCACAAGCGGCATCCCCCGGTCATCCTGCTGGATTTGAATATGCCTACGGCCCCGGGGATGGACGTTCTAGAGCGTATTCTCGGGATCGATCCCAATATCGATGTCGTGATGCTGACCGCAGACTACTCCACCGAATCAGCGGTGCGGGCCATTCAACAGGGAGCGTGCGATTACCTGGTGAAGCCCATCGGGGTCGAGCGTTTGCGGGAACGGGTCGGCTTGTTACTGGAAGAAGCACGGCGCCGCGAGCATCGCCACCGCCTGGAGGAGGACGTCTATCAGTCCCTCCAGTTTGAGGGCATGGTGGGACAGAGTCCGATCATGCAGGAAGTCTTCGTCGCCATACGCCGCATCGCGCCCCATTTTCGGACGGTGTTGATTGGCGGCGCCACCGGAACCGGCAAGGAGCTGGTGGCCCGCGCCCTGCACCGGCTGAGTCCCGTGGCTAGCAAGCCCTTGGTGGTTTGCAACTGTGCCGCGATCACGGAAACGCTGCTGGAGAGTGAGTTGTTCGGGTCCGTCCGGGGAGCGTTCACGGGAGCCAGCCAGGACCGCATTGGTTTGATAGAAGCCGCGCATGGCGGGGTATTGTTTCTGGATGAAATCGGCGAGATGTCGCAGGCCATGCAGGCGAAACTGCTGCGCGTGTTTCAGAACCAAGAGGTGCGGCAGGTCGGAGCCACGGCTTCTCGCAAGGTGGACGTCCGCGTGATCGCCTCAACCCACCGCGACCTGCGCAAAATGGTGTCGCAGGGACAATTTCGTGAGGATTTGTATTACCGGCTTTCCATGATCGAAATCAAGCTGCCGTCGCTGGCAGAACGCAAAGAAGACCTGCACCTGCTGGAGCAGGACATTCTTCGCCGTTGTGCGACGGAATTGCAGAAGCCAGTCGCCGCCCTCACCCGCCGGGCGCAGACCGTGCTGTCACGCCATTCCTGGCCGGGAAATATTCGGGAACTCGAAAACGTTCTGGGACGCGCCTGCATGATGGCAACGACCAACACCATAGACGTACGCGATCTTCCCGATTCCGTGAAGATCATAGTTGCCGGCAACGGGGACGATGTGTTGGTGCCGTTGGCGGATGTACAGAGAAGGCACATTGAGCGCGTGCTGCAGAGCGTGAATGGCAACAAGGCGCGCGCCGGAGAGATCCTTCAGATCAGCCGCTCCAGTCTCTATCGAATCCTGCAGGAGTCCAGTGACTCTTCCCAGAATACCTTATTGGACCCTTAAAGCTTGGAGTGTCAGGGTTAAGGCCGATCGGCGAGCAGGCGACTTCAAGCTTGTCTCCCGAGTTGCGCCTCGATTTATCAGGACCAGCATGCGCGGGCCGCATCCGCTGCAACGTCGTGCGCCGGACTATAATTGCGCCTACAGATGGCCCTAGTTCAAGGCACGATTCTCGGGCAGTATGAAATTCTCTCCCCCCTGGGCGTGGGCGGAATGGGCGAGGTGTATCGCGCGCGTGACACCCGGCTGGAACGAGAGGTCGCGATCAAGGTCCTGCCCGAGTCCGTCACCTCCGACGCCGGCCGCTTGTACCGCTTCGAAGTTGAAGCGCGAGCCGCAGCGGCTCTGAACCATCCCAACATTCTTGCGGTGTACCAGATGGCGACGCACGAGGGTGTGTCGTACCTTGTGTCGGAACTATTGGAGGGCGAAACGCTGCGCGACCGGCTCCGACGCGGGCCGATACCGCTGCGCAAGGCAATCGACTACGGCGTGCAGATCGCGGACGGTTTGGCGGCAGCGCACGAAAGAGGCATCGTCCATCGCGACCTGAAACCGGAGAACCTGTTCCTCAACAAGGATGGACGGGCCAAGATTCTCGACTTCGGCCTGGCCAAGCTCGTCCCTGCTCCAGTTGCATCTCCCGACGGTCGAACCGTTACGCTCCAGGAGGAAACCGAACCTGGCGTGGTGGTGGGAACCGTGGGCTATATGTCTCCTGAGCAGGTGCGCGGAGGGACTGCCGACTACCGCTCTGACATCTTTGCGTTCGGCACAATTCTCTACGAGATGGTCACGGGGAAACGGGCGTTTCGCAAGCCAACTTCGCCGGAAACCATGGTCGCGATTTTGAACGAAGACCCACCGCCGATCTCGCAGCTTGCGCCCGACACGCCTGCGGGGGTGCAGAGAGTCGTGCAACGCTGCCTCGAGAAGGATCCTGAGCAGAGGTTCTACTCGGCCCACGATTTGGCTTTCGCGCTGGAAGCACTATCGGGTTGGGCCATCTCGCCAGCCCCTTTTGGTCCTGCGCAGCAGAGCACGAAGCCCAATCGCATGCGGTTTGCAACCGCCGGGGCATCGCTGGTGCTTATGCTCGGCGCTGCGGTATTAGCTTATTTGTGGATACGGCCCGAACCAGTGCCCAAGGTGTCCAACTACGTCCAGCTTATGCATGACGGCAAGCATAAATGGTTGGCCGGAACGGACGGTTCGAGGCTTTACCTGAGTTATGGTGCATACGCTTCCCGCAGTATTGCCGAAATTTCGATCTCGGGTGGGAATCTCAGCAGGATTCCGACGCTTTCTCCCAATATGGAGGTTGCTGACGTTTCACCGGACGGGGCGGAACTTCTCGTGGTGGATGCGCAGGGCAATCCTGACACGGGGCCGCTCTGGAGTCTGCCTGTTCTGGGTGGTTCCCCGCGCCGATTGGGCGACATTGTGGGAATTGACGGTACCTGGTCGCCCGACGGCAAGATGCTGGCTTACTGCAAAGGGAACGAATTGTTCCTGGCGAAGGGGGACGGCACCGAATCCCGCAAGTTGGTCACGATGAAGGACTCTGACCTTATCTATCATGCCTCCTGGTCGCCCGACGGGAGGCATTTGCGATTCGATGTTCAGAACCCTGCCAACGGCTCGCGCTTTCTGTGGGAGACTACGGTGGACGGTACAGACTTGCATCGCTTGCTTCCCGGTTGGAACAAACCGCCTGATTCGGACTGCTGCGGCAGGTGGACGACCGACGGGAAGTACTTCGTCTTCGTGTCGCGCGGACAAATTTGGGCCCTGCCGCGAAAGGGTGGTTTGCTTCACTCCGGACCCCAGCCCATTCCACTGACTTCCAGTCCTCTGTGGTTGACCTCCCCACTTCCCAGCAGAGACGGCAAGAAGCTCTTCGTAGTCGGCCGGACGTTCTCGGGCGAGTTGACGCGCTTCGACGTGAAATCGGGCCAGTTCGCGCCCGTTCTTGGGGGCATTTCAGCCGAATACGTTGCCTTCTCGCGGGATGGCCATTGGGTGGCTTACGTTTCCTATCCCGGAGGCACCCTGTGGCGCAGCAAAGCGGACGGGAGCGAGCGACTGCAACTGACCTATCCGCCCAACTATGCCATGCTGCCTCGCTGGTCGCCGGACGGCAAGAAGATCGTGTACTTTGAAAACATTGCCGACAAGCCTTCCAGAATCTACGAGGTTTCACCCGAGGGAGGAATTCCCCGGCAGCTGATGCCGGACGATCCACAACCGCAATGGGACCCGAACTGGTCGCCGGACGGGAGCAAGATCGTCTTCGGTGGCGCACCGTACAATGCTGTATCGGCTGTCCGCATCCTCGACTTGGCGAGCGGCAAAGTCTCCACGCTGCCCGGATCGCAGGGCCTCTTCCAGCCCCGCTGGTCCCCTGACGGAAGATACATTCCCGCGGTATCGTCTGACTCGAAGACCCTTTGGCTGTTCGATTTCCAGACCCAGAAATGGACTGAGGTCGCCGAGGGCACGTTGGGTTGGCTGAATTGGTCGAAGGACGGCCAGTACCTGCAGATTCTCGATAGCAGCGGAACGGGTGCCGTTCTCAGGATTCGGCTCAGCGACCGAACGATAGAACGCGTGGTAGACCTGAAAAACTTCTCCTATACGGGCCACTTATGGACTGGGCTGGCTATCGCGCCCGACGATTCGCCGTTGCTGCTCCGCGACGTCGGAGACCAGGGCGTCTACGCCCTCGACTGGGAAGCGCCGTAAGCGGCGCGGTTCCATTTGAGGGGATGGGTTTCACCCACGGGCACCCTTTCCCCGCTGCTGCCATCCGTGCAGCTTCCGACGGCCCCGCAAAATCCTTTGCATGCGAAGACAATCGGCGCTATAGTGCCATCGTCCCGCCAGACTGAGTCTCGTCTAGCGGCGAGCGAGGTAGAACGTATGGCCTTTGACGTGAAAGAATTAATGATTGACATTACTAAGGCTCGGGAGGGGCTGCTAGGCTGCCACCCCAGCGTAATTACCCCCACCTTGGGTTGCGGACACAGCTGTCTCCCTACGATGTTCGTCTGCCACCCCAGCGTGCTAACGACAACGTTGTTGGTGTGCAAGCTCGGCACCTACACATGTTTTGCCGGATCGATTCTGACCTGCGGTGGAACGATTTATTGCGCTGGTACAGAAGAGCCGACGGTCCTTTTCCAGGGCATTGACCATGAAACCCTGAAAGCGGTCAAGGCCCAGCTGCACGAAGCTCTGAAAGAAGTGGACCAGCACGAAAAGCGTTTAGCCGAGACCGCTAAGAAGCCGGGAATGAAAAAATAGAGGCTTGCAAAAGCGGCCTCCGCACGGTGATGACGTTGCGGCATGGCTGACGGCGTGAACCATTGCACCTCGCTGAGCGGAAGCGACTGTTCAGGTAGTCTCCGCTCAGTGTTTTGTTGTTCAGTCTATGCAAGACAATCTTCCATGAAAAAGGGTTCGTCCGATAACGTCCTGGAATCGGTTTTCGCCGCGAATCCCAAGTATGAATTAGTATTGTTCGACCGCCTTCCCGCCGAGCAGCGCGAGCTGCTGAAAGATCTCCTGAAAGATCCCAATTTCTACGGTGTTCTTCGCCCGCTTGAGAAGTCCGGCCTGGGGGTGAAATCGGTTTCGCGAGACACCGCCCTGCTTTATTTGACACTCCAGCAACCGGGTCGGCTCCCCGCGTACGTGCGAGCGACCCTCGGAGACCGGTGCAATCAAGAGATCGCGCGGCTTGTTCTGGACGGCGTGCTGGCCCTCGAACGGGAGGGCAAGTTTCTCTCCGGGTCCGAGGCCGCCGCGCTGATTTGCGCCGCCAAGGAGGAATCGACCGCCAGCTCCACGGTCGAAGGATTCCTGGAGCGCCTTTCCTTGGACGCTCTTCGCTACGGCCAGAGTTTGCGCCTGACTGATCCCATGGTGCTTTCGTCCCGTCTCTACGGGTACAATCGCACCCCGCTCTCCCCATCTTGGAGCCGAATTCTTCCCGACGCGGACGCCGTCGCCGATTATCTGGGTATCCGGGAAGGCAGCTCCCGGGCATTGCTTGACGGCGAGTGGTCGAGGGTACCCAATCCCGCCGCTAACGACGGCTGGCTTGCCTGGCAGTCACGCCGTCTTGGCACAAGGGCTGCTTTCGGCGACCGTGCAACGATCCAATGCAAACTGTATATAAGTCCGAAAACCGATTACTTGCCCCAGGTCTTTCCCTTGATTCTTGCTGCGCTGAGCCGGACTCGGGTGCAACACTTCAAGGTCGGGAAGGATGCCCGGGGGTTGCTGCGCCCGGACAAGATGGTGTCCTACTTCGGCAGCTATAACGACTTGATGGATGCTGCAGAACAACTGAAAAAGGAGCTGGGGGGCTGCCCGGTACAGGGCGTCCCGTTTACGGCGGAACTGGCCGGTGATGGCTTGCTTTCGTGGGGTGTCGATCCGCCTGCCGAGGAGCAGGCGCTGCCCTGGATAGGGCGAGAGAGCTGGCGGCTGTGGGTGACTAACCGTCTCGCTGTAGCCTTGATCGCAGCCAGTACGGATAACACCGCAAATCTAGAGCCCTGGCAATTCGCCCTGCGACGACTCCAGCTCGAGGGTGTCAATACACGCTCCTGGACCCCCGCCGGCACTGAATGGAAGCCTAGTCTTGGCGAGGAGAATTAGCGTTTCATGAGCATCACCGATCCGTGGGTTCTGCCCAAGGGCATCGTCATCACCCCAGTCGAGGACTTACCGGCCAAACTGCGCCAGCAGGTGGACGCACGCGACGGCGACTTCGCAATTTCACGGCCGCAATCTCGCACGCCATCCCGTATCCTCGACCCGCAATCCGCGGCCTTGCTTAAAGAGTTCGAAACTCCGAAAACGATTGGTCAAGCCATCGCCCATTACAGCCGTGCGGTGAGTAGCGACCCTGAGCAGACGCTGGAAGAGGCGCTCACCATGCTGACTCAGCTGATTGGCTGGCGGCTGCTGGTTCCGCCGAATTCAGAAGAAGCCGAGGAGATTCAGGCGTCGTTCCAGCCTGGCGTCACGGCAGTGGACTGTGAAGTGCTGCAATGCCTCCAGGCTCTTGAAGACAGCGAAATCTATCAAGTCCGCCGGCCTAAAGGCACCATTGCCGCCCTTAAGATACTGCGACCGGGCTCCAATGCCGAAGGCTGCCGGATGCTCGAGCGTGAGGGCGCAATCCTCAGGCACCTGGCTGGCACGGTTAGCCCCGCGCTCCTGGATGCCGGGGTCTGGGAAAGCCGCCCGTACCTTCTCCTTGAGTGGTGTGAGGGCGTTGATGCTGGTACCGCCGCTGCTCAACTGCATCAGGATCGCAGCGTGGAGTGTCAAGAGAAGCTCTTCCGTCTGTGTTGCCAGATCCTCCGTACGTACTCGCGACTGCACGACCAGGGAGTAATTCACTCCGATATCCATCCCCGAAACATCATGGTAGACGAGGCCTACCGGGTCAAAATAGTAGATTTCGGTCTTGCCCGACAGGAGAACGTAAACCAGAAGTTCGGTGAGCCTCCACGAGGAGGTGTCGGGTTCTTTTTTGAGCCGGAATACGCGGCGGCGGTCAGCCAGGGCCAACAGCCTCCCTGTGCCAGCCAGCTCGGAGAACAATACGCCTTGGCCGCGTTGCTCTATTCCTTCCTCGCCGGCGATGAGTATGTGGACTTCTCCCTGACCAAAGATGAGATGATGCGTCAAATTCTGGAGGTCTCGCCCGTGCCGTTCGCGCAACGGAGCATGGCCTCCTGGCCTGAAGTAGAGAGTGTCCTGGCAAAGGCGCTCAGCAAGAATCCGTCCGCACGCTTCGCCTCGGTCTCAGAGTTTGCCGACGCTCTCAGCGCGGTGGAGGTGCCCGCCGCAGGTTGGTTCCTGGGCACTACCGCCGCGGATCCAACAGCGTTGGATCGCGTGCTGGCCCGAGTCATCGCGCGGGTCGGATTCTCAGGAAATCTCGTGCATTCGGGGTTGAGTACTGCTCCGAAGGCTTCCCTGACTTACGGCGCCGCCGGCATAGCCTATGCACTGTATCGCATCGCCTGTGGACGCCAGGACGCCGCACTGCTTTCGCTCGCCGATGTGTGGTGTCGCCGGGCCGTGTCTGACTCAGATAACGGCGACAGTTACTATAACCCAGAAATCGAGATCACTCCGGAGATCGTCGGCTCGATTTCGCCCTATCACACCTTGAGCGGCATTCATGCGGTGCAGGCGCTGGTCAGTCACGCGATGTGCGACGTCAGCTCACAAGCTGCTGGGATCGAAGGCTTCATGGCGATGTCGCAGCAGCCGTGCGACAACCTCGACCTGGCCTTGGGCCGCTCCGGCACCCTGCTGATCACTTCGCTGCTGCTCGACACCCTGGCGGACGGCGACTTGCTGAAGCCCGATCGCCTGGTAGAGTTCGGCAACCACACGATGGATTCGGTGTGGCGGGAGATCGAAAAACAGCCTCCAATCCGCGAAGGCACTCTGATCACCTACCTCGGGATTGCGCACGGCTGGGCCGGCATCCTGTACGCTGCGATTAATTGGCATAGGTCGTCCGGCGCGGAATTGCCGCGCCATTTCGCGGAACGTCTGCAACAGCTATCGGATTGCGCCGAGCCGTCGGGCCGGGGCGTCCGCTGGCCCTGGTACCTTCCCCAGGGCGGGCGGGGTGGCCCTGCCAGCTACATGTCAGGGTGGTGTAACGGCAGCGCTGGGTACATCTTCTTATGGACGGCGGCGCACGACGTGCTCCATGACGACGCATATCTGCGGCTTGCGGAAAGGGCCGCCTGGCACGTGTGGGAATCCACCGCGCCGATCAGCAACCTGTGTTGCGGTCTGGCTGGACAGGCTTACGGTCTGTTGAACTTCTACAAGCACACCGGAGAAAGCATATGGTTAGACCGCGCCCGTGAGTTGTCTTTTCGGGCTGCTGCCTGGGACACGAATAGTTACGCGGCGATGAAACTTACCCCAGAAAGCCTCTACAAAGGAGAGACGGGAGTTGCAGTACTAGCCGCTGAACAGTCCACTCCCGAAGCTGCCTGCATGCCATTCTTCGAGCCTGAGGGCTGGCTGGGAAGACGGCGTACCCTAGGAGGATGCTGAAAAGGTACTCCCAATGCACAGCGCGGACTTGCTAGGAAAGCAGCATGCTAGGCATCGATCATCAGCAAAAAACCGCTGGATTTTGGTGCTGCGACACACGGGGCAACGCTTGGGGTCTGCCATAAGATCAGCGTCGCACAGAGGCAGAGAGCTGGCCTGTGATGGCTAAATAGAAAAGGCTGTGACTTTGGTTATGCTCTAGCCGCCGACTCCTGCGAGGGAGCCACCGGCGTGGACGCATGTACCGTCACAGCCCTTGGTGCGATCACCGCTTTCGCGGTCCCTGACCCCGGCTG
>Ga0187880_1002363_pt1 | contig 14770 bp, 9 predicted proteins | sample June2016WEW_19_4_FD_132998 | JGI IMG/M metagenome (GOLD analysis project Ga0187880, IMG submission 132998) | Peatland microbial communities from SPRUCE experiment site at the Marcell Experimental Forest, Minnesota, USA - June2016WEW_19_40 | ecosystem: Environmental > Terrestrial > Soil > Wetlands...
CAGGAAGCTTTTTGGGCAAAGAATTAATTTTGGCGCTCGAAGAGCTTGGACTGGTAAGTCATACGGTATGGATTGAACAGGAGGAGCTTGATATTCCGAAGTACGTTGAGAGGAGGGCGAATTTGAGATCACAGATCCAGTAGATTTTGTGCCTCTAAATAGAATGGAAGCACGGGAATTGCCACACTCAATTCCGGAAATATTGTTGCCCCTTCCATGGCGGCACTCCTTCGGAGAATTTTGTGAATGAGTCTCATTTTTTTATTGCACGGGTCAAATTCGTGGATATTTATTAACCAGAGGTCAATAAACTCATCCAAATGAGTTTCAGCCTGCAGAGCCCCGTTTTCAAGTGTTCAACTGGTCTGCAGCGACTTAGGGAGTCCATGTTGCCGTCGGGCCGCCGGTGTCACGGTCGAGATCAAAGAGTAAGGTTTCACCAGGAACAACCGGTATGTCCTGTATTTATTCAAACATCTTGCAAGACTGGAGAATACCATGGCAAAGGAAATCACCCCCCCTTCTGCTTCCGCAGATGCTTCAGCCACGGCATCAAAGAATCTTTTTTGGCAATGGCCGACCTCCGACCTCGCCAGCCAGGCCCTTTCATACCTAGTTGACTCCTGGCAGCGCAGTCTACTGTATTGGGATGTGATGCGACGACGCGGCAATATCTCTATCGAACATGAGAAACAAGGACAGCCGCCCATCCTCACGTTCAAGTATGAAATGGTTGTGGATGGACGCACTCTGGAACAGCCCGCCAACTATGCGCTTGTTCGAATCGTTCCTCCAGCCGAGTATCCCACCGACCCTGCGAAGCGCCCTCTTGTGGTGATCGACCCCAGGGCCGGGCATGGACCGGGCATCGGCGGATCCAAGATAGACAGTGAAATCGGTATAGCCCTTCGTTCAGGGCACCCTTGTTATTTCATATTCTTTTTCCCTAAACCGTGCAAGGGACAGACCATAGAATCGGTTGCAAGGGCCGAGGCCGTGTTCCTGGAGAAGGTTAACGAACTGCATCCCCATGCCGAAGGCAAGCCGTTCGTGATCGGCAACTGCCAGGGCGGCTGGGCGCTGATGATGCTCGCGGCTGCGGCGCCGGAACTGTTCGGCCCGATTCTGCTCGCCGGATCCCCGCTCTCATACTGGGCGGGTGTGGAAGGCAAAAATCCCATGCGCTACTCCGGGGGGCTCCTTGGCGGGTCATGGCTTTCTTCTTTTGCAAGCGATATTGGAAACGGCATCTATGACGGCAGCTACCTCGTCCGGAATTTCGAAAACCTTAATCCCTCGAACACCCTTTGGGGCAAACAATACAATCTTTACTCGAAAATAGACACCGAGACCGAGCGCTTTCTCGATTTCGAAAAATGGTGGGGCGGATACTTTCTCCTCAATAAGCAGGAAATCGAATGGATTGTCCAGAACCTCTTCGTGGGCAACAAGCTCTCCGCAAACCAGATTACTTCGGCCGATGGGAAGACCACCATCAATCCTTACAACGTTCGCTCGCCGATTGTCGTATTCGCTTCCTGGGGCGACAACATCACCCCGCCGCCACAGGCTCTATACTGGATTCCGGACCTCTACAAGAGTGTGGACGAGATCCGCGCACACGAGCAGACAATCATCTATTGCCTGCATGACAAAGTCGGCCATCTCGGGATTTTCGTTTCAGCCAAAGTAGCCGACCGGGAGCATAGGGAGTTAATAAGCGTAATCGATTTGATAGATGCACTGCCGCCGGGGCTCTATGAAGCCCAAATAGAGGATACCAGACCCGACATGCTGCATCTTGAGTTGACCGATGGACGATATTTGATCAAATTCGAGATGCGCAATATCGAGGACATCCTCGCCCTTGGCGATGGCCGCGCTCACGAACGCCCCTTCGAGGTCGTGAAAAGAGTCGCCGAAATAAACCAGGGCCTCTACGACACTTTCCTCTCGCCCTGGGTTCAGGCGATGTCAAATGAACTGACCGCCGAATGGTCGCGCATGCTGGAGCCGGATCGCCTGCAGCGCCACATGTGTTCCGACATGAATCCTGCGATGTGGCCGTTCAAGACTATTGCGGAAACTGTTCGTGCACAGCGAAAACCTGTTTGTTCCGATAATCCCTTCCTCAAACTCGAAGGGCAAGTCTCGGAAAGAATTATGAGCTTACTCGACACCTACCGTGATCTTCGAGACGCATGGTACGAGCGCATCTTTAAATCGATTTACGAATCGCCCTGGGTAGCGGCGATGGTGGGGATTACCGGTAAAGCCGATCAGAAAGAGGCTCCAAGACCCGACAACTGGTTCCAGGATGAATTGAAGCGTCTGAAGAATCTTGAGCACGAGTTATACATCGAGCAGGGAACGCCGCTTGACGGGGCTGTCCGCATGCTCCTCTACCAGGGTCGTGATACCAAGGTGGTCGACGAGCGCCCTTTTCGGTTGATCCAGCATTATATTCGCGAAGCCCCCGAGGACAAGCGCCCGACGATAGAGCAGTTGAAGCAAGCCTTCAAGCGTCAGCTCTTCATATTGCTCCTCGACGAAAGAAGGGCGGTCAATGCACTGCCAAAGCTTCTACCAGAAATGGAACTGCGCCATAAGGCACTTGAACTCGTACGCCGGATCGCAACTGCAGGTGACGGGAAATTGACCGAATCACAAGAGAATAGATTTCGAGAAATTGAGGAGATTCTTGGAGTTACAGCCTCCGGCGATAAAGACAAGGAACCGGGAGAAAACACGAAGCCGCTGCGGACACAAAAGTCCAAATAATAGGCCGTTGGCTTATAATTATAGACGAGGCTTAACTGAAGAGAGGCAATATAACTGAATGAGCAATCTAAACGTCATGAAAAATGTGACTTTCGATGAAATCGAGGTCGGCGCCTCTGCAACCTTCTCTCGCACGCTATCTCTACCCGAGATTGAATTGCTTGCTCTCGTTTCGGGAGACGTCGATCCGTTTCATATCGAACAGGCGGGAAGCGCTGATAGCCGGGCTGGTTCAAATACCATTCACGGCGCGTCGGCAGCGGCTCTTATCTCAATTGCCATTGGAACCAAACTGCCGGGACCGGGCATGTACATACGCAGGCTGGACTTGAGCTTTCAGGGAGAAATCTCGACCGGTGACACCCTGGAAGCTACTGTGGTCGTTGCCAAAAAGATCGAGGAGAACAGCGAGGTTATTTTGGATTGCCGATGTGCCAACCAGGACGGCCTTGAGCTTGTAACAGGGAATGTAAGTGTGACAGCGCCTCGCCTCAGCACTACCTACTCCGACATGGTCCCTCCTCAAATCACCGTTCGCCGAAGTGATGAATTCGTTAAGCTTCTCAAAGCCTGTGAAAAGGTTCCGCCTGTTCCATGCGCCATAGCCTATCCTTGCGACCACGATTCACTTTTGGGACCCATCGAAGCTGCTGAGCGAAAAATCATCCAACCCGTCCTGGTTGGTCCTGAGGATCGCATACGCGAGGTTGCTCGGGCCGCTGGTATTGACATCGGTCCGTATCGGATAGTCTCTGTTCCCAACAGCCATGAGGCCGCCGAAAAGGCCGTGGAAATGGCCCGTAACGGCGAGGTAGAAGCATTAATGAAAGGAAGCCTGCATACGGACGAACTCATGGGCGCGGCCGTGAAATCCGATACCGGTCTTCGAACTGCCAAACGCATCAGTCATGTTTTTGTAATGGATGTGCCTGCATATCCCCGTCCAATACTTATTACCGACGCTGCAATAAACATCTTTCCAAAGCTTGAGGATAAGGCTGGAATTGTACAAAACGCGGTGGACCTTGCCCATGTCCTTGGAATCGAACGGCCCAGGGTGGCTATCCTTTGTGCGGTTGAGACTATTAATCCGAAAATGCCGTCCACTCTCGATGCGGCTGCCCTGTGTAAGATGGCGGACCGTGGCCAGATCAGCGGCGCGGTCCTGGACGGACCTCTTGCTTTCGACAACGCAATAAGTTTGGCTGCGGCTCAAACCAAGGGCATCTCTTCTCCGGTCGCGGGTCAGGCTGATATTCTTCTTGTTCCAGACCTGGAGGCCGGCAACATGCTTGCCAAACAGCTTTCTTACCTCGCGGGGGCGGATGGTGCAGGCATCGTGCTGGGCGCCCGAGTTCCCATAGTGCTGACGAGCCGCGCCGATTCGGTCAGATCCCGCCTCGCCTCGATCGCGGTCATGGCTTTGGTGGCCTCTGCGTCTGTAAGCCCAAAGGCAAAGTGAGGTAATGTCATGGACGATGTAATCGCGGTGGTGAATGCCGGATCTTCAAGCCTCAAGTTTTCGCTCTTTATCGAAAAGAAACAAGGACTTGAACTTTGGCTGCATGGTCAAATCGGAGGACTTTATACCCACCCCAGGTTCGAAGTCCACAAGGCCGGGAAATTAACCGATTCAAAAGCTTGGCCTGAATCGGAGCACTTTGGCCATAAGGAGGCAATTGAGTTTCTCTTCGACTGGGCTACGTATGGGCCATTGCACACTCGTCACCGTGCTGCGGCAGTCGGCCATCGCGTGGTCCACGGCGGTCTGGACTTCACTGAACCGGTAAAGGTTGATGAAGAAGTCATGGGTAAACTCGAAAAGCTGATTCCACTTGCTCCCCTTCACCAGCCCTATAACCTGGCAGCTATCCAGGCCATTTCAGAACATCGGCCGGACTTGCTCCAGGCAGCATGCTTCGATACGTCTTTCCATCGAACCATGCCTGCCGTTGCAGGGGAGTTTGCCCTGCCGCGCGAGTATTCGGAAAAAGGCGTAAAGCGTTATGGTTTTCATGGCTTGTCTTATGAGTACATCTCTACGGTTTTACCCAGGTTCGATGCTGGTGCGGCAATGGGAAGAACGATCGTCGCTCACCTCGGGAACGGCGCCAGTATGTGCGCCATGCAAGGGTGTAAGAGCATCGCCAGCACAATGGGTTTCAGTGCCGTGGAAGGGTTGCCGATGGGGACCCGTTGTGGCTCGATTGACCCGGGGGTTCTTATCTACCTGATGGATAACCATGGGTTGGACGCCAGGGCACTGGACGAACTTATCTACAAGCAGTCCGGGCTTCTTGGTATTTCCGGGATCTCAAGCGACATGCATGAACTGCTTTCAAGCCCGGACCCGCGCGCATCCGAGGCAATTGACCTGTTTGTCTACAGAATTGTGCGCGAGATGGGCTCGCTGGCTGCAGCTCTTGGCGGTCTCGATGCAGTCGTGTTTACCGGGGGAATCGGGGAACATGCCGCGGAAATTCGCTCCCGCGTATGCAGGGATTCAGGCTGGTTGGGCGTCGTCCTTGACGAAGAAGCCAATAACAAAGGTGGACCAAGAATAAGCCGCACGGACAGCCCCGTATCGGCATGGGTGATTCCGACAGACGAGGAACTGATGATCGCACGGCACACGTTCTCACTCATGGATACACTAAAAACAAGTTTAACCTGATTTCCAAGACGGCTTTTGCCTCATTTCGCAAGGTTAAGCTCATGACCTTGTCGATATTGAAGACGTTGGTTCCGCTGCAGCCTATCTGGCAACTCAGTATTCAAGGAGACTGACAGGATTAACTTTTTATGTCGATGCCGGTCTCAATATCATGGCATAATCCGGCGCCTGGACCTCCAGCGAAAGAGCAGTTGGAGCCAGGGCCGGTCCTGCCATCGATCCAATCAGGAAGTGAGAATGGCATTCAGAAGTCCTGCCAATGCGGTGGAGTAAAAGAAAAATGAGATTAGGCTGTGGATGAGAACGGTGCGCCTCATCAGCGGGTTTTCTACGACGACATCACTCATTGAGTAGGTCAGAGCGACGGTAAAAGAAACATAAAGAAAATCGATATAGTTCGGGTTTTCCGTTCCTGGAAAGTGAAAGCCGCTGCGTCTGCCTTCTTTGAAAGGGCGACCATGGATATCTTTGGCTTCATAATACAACCGGGCGTAATGCACTCCAAAGGTAGTGTGCAATACGGCCCAGGCCAGCAGCACGGCTGCTACGCTAAGGATGAGCAGGATGCGAGCCTGTCCCTGCGGGTGTTTGCCAACCGCGGTGAGAACCTGACCCACTGTCCCGGTGGCAAGAATCGATAATAAGATGATCGACACCATCAAGGTCTTTCGGTTGGGCTCGTCCTGGGAGACCCGCTCTCGCGTCATGGGGCCGTCTGCACTGAAAAAAATGACGCCTCGGAGAATTAGATCGCTCCCCATTGCCACAATTAAACCGCACAGAAACGAAAGTTGCCAGGTCCAACCCAGGAGCCTGTTGACTAAAAGCGCCGTCGCGACTCCTAAGGAGATGCAGATTGCCCCCCGCTGTCTATCATGCAAGTTCCACGCAAAGTCAAATAAGGATTTCCTTGCTTTGCCCCTAGCTATTCTCATTTGGCAGTACCGTGAATAAGTGTCCACACATTTGGCGCACCCGATAGCTCCTGCAAATAACCCAGACTTCTTGGGTATATAGTATAGCAAGAATGGTCGGCGAGTTGAAGTGAGCAGGATAAACCCGGCAGCCTTATTGTTTGACTAATCCAGGCAGGAGCTTGCCTAAACCACCGGCAACTATTTCTACGGCAATAGCAGCTAGAAGCAAGCTCATCAACCGCGTCACGATGTTAATACCGGTTTTTCCAAGCCGTGCGCCTATGGGTATTGCCATGCGAAGGCTGATCCATACGGTTATGGCAACCATCACGCAGGTTACGATAAGACATCCTTTATGCGCCCAAGCCGAAGACTGGTCGGCAAAAATGATCACCGTACTAATAGCGCCGGGGCCGGCCAAAAGCGGTATGGCAAGCGGCACGACTGCCACGTCTGCCTTTTGCTCCGCTTCTTTGGTTTCTTCAGGTGTCGCTTTACTCCAGCTGAGCTGGGCATGGAACATGGCAATAGCGATAAGCATGACAAGGATACCGCCTCCTACCCGAAACGAGGCCATGCTAACACCAAAAAAACGCAGCAACGATTCTCCAAACACGCACGCAGCGACCAGAACAATGGCCACCGAAAACGCAGCGAGTCTTGCGATCCCGCAGCGCTCCTGTTGCGACTGGCTGCCGGCCATGGTCACAAACACAGGCACTGCCCCTATTGGATTCACGATGACCAGTATGGCGGTGAAGATCTTTACATACTCGACCAATGCCAGCATTTTCAAACCATAGTCGGTGTGAGCGGTTCACAACTGGATAAAGATCTAGATAAATATGCTATCATGTCCAAGCTTTCCAGTCGAAGGAAAAGCTCATATTTTTCCCTCTCATAGTCATAAGAAGCCTCGCTCAAAGCGCATTGATCAACTCCAATGCAAAGGCTTTTCTATTGCCAACCACATAGCCGGCATAAATGCCCAAATCGAGCTCCACGCTGCAGGTAAATTGCCGGCCCTCTAGCCCCCGCCTTCACTGGCCGCATCGAGAATCTTCTGTATCGCAGCCTCTTCCTCTTTGCTCACCGAGTTCACCAGCACCTTGCCGCCAAAGCCGAGAAATTCTTCTGCCATCCGCTCCGGATCGGCTTTTCGCACCAGAGTGAATAGAGCAGAGCATCCAGGCTCGAATTTTTTCGACAGTTCTTTTATGAATTGGTCGTCGATTCCCACATCGAAGAGAGAGGCGGAGGCCGCTCCCATGACCGCGCCAAAAACTACTCCTATCAGGGGATGGAGGAGGATGCTGCCTACTATGACCCCCGTGATGCTCCCGGCAAACCCTCCCTTCCCTGCCGTTCTGTGCATCTGGTGGTACCTGGCCGTGCCATCCTGTTCCTTCACTACAACCACTGCGTCTTCCAACTCGATGAATCCTTCGTGCTCGAGCTTTAGGAGCTTGAGGCGTGCTTCCTCAGCCTTCAATTCATCATCGAAGACAACGACGGTAAGGTTGCTCGTATTCTTTTCCCTGAGCCTGATTCTCAAAAGCTCCGGTTCGATCCACTCATCGAAGCTGTCTGCGATCTTGTTCGTGGCCCCAAAACTATCAACTGCAAGCACGCCCCCGTCCCTGGTATCCAGCATCAGGTATTCGTCGATTTCCTCCGATACCTTGGCGACGACGATTGTCTTGATGCCCACATATCCAATCAGCACATTCTCCTTTCGGAAATTGGATATCTTGGTGCGAAATGCGAGGGTGGTCCCAATGACGAAATCAGGGGACCCAAGTCCTCGAACCCAGCTCTCCTCGTGGATGGGATCGTCCGACAACCTTTTCCCATTGCTTTCCATGAAGCCTGCGTGCTCTTCAGGAAGCCTTACCCCGAGCTCCTGTGAAACGAGAGCTGCAAAACTTCCCATTTCAGTAATCCTCTCTGCTAAATTAGATAGTTTTATCCGCCAAAAAATCAAGTTGCCATTCCGGCGTAGGCCAGAATCCACAGGGGTCGGCTCACCCTCTGGATCCGGCTTCCGCCGGCATGACGGTGAATCGCTCGATTTAGGTCTCTGTGTAACTAAGCAACTTGGGATCAGATCACAAATATCCGCTTGTCCGACTCGAAGACTGGCAGCCCGTTCCATTTCCGAGGCGCTCTTTAAATCTCTTTGAATTACAGGGGCACTCGCAACCCCACCTCGCCATCATCGCGGGCGAGAGCCAGGATCAGACGTGAGCGTCCTCGATCGAGTCAAGGTAAGCCCAGCCTATCCTGCCTTCATTATCCTTTAGTATCTTGATCGTCTGAAGGATTTGCATTTTTCACCGCTCCAGCACCACGATCGAGCGTGCCTTCACCAGATACTGGAGACTGGAAATGGGATATCCTTTACCTGCCTCCGCAACATCATCAGGGCTGGCAAGGCTGGTATCTGCAACGCGGCGCCACTCATCGGCCTGACCTTCCTGTATGGTAAAAGCCAGGTCCTCCCAGTATGCATTGATCATCACGTAGAGGTCGTTGTCTTTAAGACGCGACCGCAGAAAGTAGGCGAGAGCGCGGGAATCCTCGGAAAGGTCCACCCCGGCAGATGTTCCATACCATTGGACATCTTCACGCCAGTAGCGGCCCCGCCCGATGGAATGATGGGTTTTCCGGAAAGCGATCATCAATTTAAAAAAACGAAACATATCCCTGTTGTGATCGAGAAGATCCCAATCGAGCCAGGTGATTTCGTTGTCCTGGTTATGAGGGTTATTGTTCCCTCTCTGGGTGTTCATGAATTCATCGCCGGCGCAGAACATGGGAGTTCCGTTGGCAAGCATTAAAAGACAAAAGAAGTTTTTAACCTGTTGCCGCCGCAGCGCCATGACCTCCCGGGAAACTCCCAAATCGCCTTCCCAGCCGCAATTCCAGCTTAAGTTGTCGTTTGTCCCGTCCGTGTTGTTGTGGCCGTTGGCTTCGTTATGCTTTTTGTTGTATGCCACCAGGTCGTAGAGGCAGAAACCGTCGTGGGCAGTGATGAAATTCACGCTCTGGTACGGGCGGTAGACCTCAACGGGACCTTCCGGAAACAGGTCATCACTACCGTACAGTCGTTGCATCAAAGCTCCGACCAGTCCGGCGTCTCCTTTCACGAAAGCACGGATGTCGTCTCGGAATTTCCCATTCCACTGATGCCACATTGGACCCGGAAAGCTTCGACCGAGCAGATAACTGCCGATATCCCATGCCTCGGCGACGAGCCTCATGTCACGTAAGTATCCCAACAGACCGATCTCTGCAACCAGCGGAGGGTCCAGAGTGTTGACAGATCCATCGAGAGTACGGGTAAATATCGATGCTAGATCGAACCGAAACCCGTCTACGTGCATGTTTTCCGCCCAGTGGTTCAGGCTGGACAGTATCAGTGCTCGAACAATGGGATGAGCGCAGTTCGTTGTGTTGCCACAACCCGTATCGTTAACGTATTCACCTGTCCTCTGCCTGATAAGGTAGTAATCCTTGTTGTCAATGCCTCGGTAGCTGTAGGTCGGACCATCTTCGCCATTCTCACTGGTATGATTGTATACAACGTCGAGCCACACTTCGATTCCGGCAGCGTGAAAAGCTTTAACCATATCACGAAATTCCCTAGTGGGCTCGCCGCAGGCAAATTGCCTGTTGGGAGCAAAAAAATTAAGAGTCATGTAGCCCCAGTAGTTGCCCTCTTGAGGATCGAACTGATGGACCGGCAGTAACTCCACCGCCGTTATTCCAAGGTCCTGGAGATAGGGAATTTTCTCGATGAGCCCGGCAAATGTGCCCCGCTTTTCCGGGCTGACCCCGGAATTAGGTCTCGCGGTAAAGCCCTTTACGTGCAGTTCGTAGACTATGAGATCATGACCATGGCGAGGTCGAGGATCTGTTTCCCAGTCAAAGGATGTCGGATCTTTGACGAGCACTCCGAGAGGCGCCTTGCCGTCTGTGGGACCAGGCTTCGAGGCCGACAGGCGACTGTATCCAGGCGGGAAATGTACGGCAAAAGCGAATGGATCGATAAGCAGTTTCTGCACATCGAATCGGTGTCCATTTGACGGGTCATACGGGCCATCAGCGCGATAAGCATAAAGTGTTGCGCCATGGAGTTCTTCCTCATGCACCATGCAATGCCATATCAGGCCGGTTTTGTTTAAAATCGGGTCAAAAACATATTTATGGACCGGACTGATCGTATCTTGTTTAGTGTAAAGAAGCAGAGTAAGACTTGTGGCGTGACGCGAGTACAGAGCGAAGTTGTACGCCCTGCGCGATTCAATCCACGTTACGCCCATAGGCCATGGGGTTCCTTCGGACTTCTCGCCTTCACAGGCGGCACAAGGATTTCCCGTTCTTTCTGTCATTGTTCAACGATCTCCGTGCCTTGCGTTTGTCCTTCTCACATGCTTCTAAAGCCACGTCACGATCCCGCATTTCGGTTTGGCGGGATCCAAATAGACTTTCTCTGTTGGGCCTGCCTTCTCAAAGAAATGCGGGGCTTGCTTGCCTCAAGATATTCCTGGATTATCCGCAGGTTGTCATAAAGTACGCAGTCATCTTCATCGACGAAGGGCATACTGGGCATAAAAGAAAGAATTCGACACTTTCCCAATCCGCTTAATTGGTTTTCCTGCATCGCCACTCCATGTGGTCCTCCTAATGAAATCCCCTAATATTTCCCGGGCTTAAAAATATACTGACAATAAGCTAAGATGGTCTGGTAGTGGGCGTCAAGCTGGGGGCCACAAGTTGAGGAACTCGCGAAATTGCGATGCGACCGTCCCGTCTGTGCGCCCCCAAGCGTGATCTGCAGGACCTCGACATTGCCAAACCGTCTTCTTAGACGCGAAATTTGTCTTCTGGGCGTCTGTTAGCCGTCATAGGTCCCACTATAAGCTTTCGATTCGTATTCGAGAGTCCGTGCCTCATTTGCTCGAACTATTATGACTGGGCTTGACTTTGTCGGCGTTTTCGATTTGTGAGTTCATCCGCCTTTGACATCCCTTTGCCCAGTTCCACACCCATTGGTCAAAGGAATCGGCGTTTTACTGGAACGTAAGCATCATCCTGAATGCGTCAAATTGATCATTTGGGGATTGATGGTGACGAACATTTTGAACACTGACTGCACCCGAAAAATCTTCAGGAACGCCCCCAAAATTTACCTTGAAGTCCGACCTTGACTTCCCTTTGCCTGTGATTATCCAAAAGTGCAGGGAAATGATTCCTTTTAACCACTGTCAGCTCGCTACCTACTACGCCACAATCTCCTTTTCGGAAGGCTCGTTTGGTCTGACCTGATGAGCAGGAAGGCCGGTTGAGTAGACTGGCGAAAAAGTTGGGCATGAGTGGCAGAAGAACCCAGACATAAAAAGGAGGACGAGTTTATGACAACTTCCGCCAAGCAACCGCCGGCAGTCCACGCGGACGAAAGCATCAGCGCTTACGGGCCGGCTCGCTCGACGATTAAAGGAACCCCACTGAGCACGGATGAGCTGCGCAAGATCGACGCGTACTGGCAGGCCAGCCTCTACCTGTGCCTTGGGATGTTGTACCTTAAGAACAACCCTTTGCTCAGGGAGCCGCTCAAACTGGAACATATAAAAGCCAGGCTGCTGGGCCACTGGGGATCGGACGCCGGTCAGTGCTTCACCTACATTCAATTTAACCGCCTGATCAACAAGTACGACCTGAACGCGATCTATATCTCCGGCCCCGGTCACGGGGCGCCTGCGGTCCTGTCCCAGGCGTACCTTGAGGGGACCTATTCGGAAGTGTACCCGGGCAAAAGTGAAAACTTGACAGGGATGCAGAGCTTCTTCAAGCAGTTCTCCTTCCCCGGGGGCATCGGCAGCCATGCAACCCCGGAAACTCCGGGCAGTATCCACGAAGGCGGCGAATTAGGTTACAGCCTTTCCCACGCATTTGGGACGGTCTTCGACCACCCGGATCTGATCACCCTCGTGATGGTGGGCGACGGCGAGTCTGAGACCGGGCCGCTTGCCACGAGCTGGCACAGTAACAAATTTCTCAACCCGATCACCGATGGGGCGGTGCTGCCGGTCCTGCACCTCAACGGCTATAAGATCAATAACCCCACCATTTTGGCCCGCATCAGCCACGAGGAATTGGAGGCCCTGTTCGTCGGATATGGGTACACCCCTTACTTTGTGGAGGGCAGCGAACCCGAGAGCATGCATCAGGCGATGGCCGCCACCATGGAACACTGCATATTGGATATCCGAAAGTTCCAGAAGGAGGCGCGGCAGACCGGCAAGGCCTTCCGGCCGCGCTGGCCGATGATCATCCTTCGGAGCCCCAAAGGCTGGACCGCACCCCGTAAGGTGGACGAGCACTACCTGGAAGGGTTCTGGCGGGCGCACCAAATCCCCATCACGGACATCGCCACCAACCCTGCTCACCTGAAAGTGCTGGAATCGTGGATGCGCAGCTACAAGCCGGAGGTTCATTTTGACGAGCAGGGGCGGCTGGTCCCCGAGTTGAAGTCCCTGGCCCCCAAAGGGAACCGGCGCATGAGCGCCAATCCCGTAGCAAACGGCGGCTTGCTGCGTCGGCCTCTGGACATGCCTGACTTCCGCAAGTTTGCCGTAGAGGTCAAAAAACCCGGAGGGACCATGGCCGGGAACGTCCCCACCCTGGGCAACTTCCTTCGGGATGTCATGCGAATGAATATGCAGAACTTCCGCGTCTTCGGGCCGGACGAGACCCAATCCAATAAGCTCGAAGCCCTCTACGAGGTCACCAGGAAAGTCTGGCTGGGGGAGTATTTCCAGGAGGATGCCGACGGAGGCGAGCTGGCCTTGAAGGGCCGGGTCATGGAGATGCTCAGCGAGCACACGGTGGAAGGCTGGCTGGAGGGCTACCTTCTGAGCGGCCGGCACGGTTTCATCAACAGCTATGAGGCGTTCATACACGTAATCGACTCGATGTTCAACCAGCACGCCAAGTGGCTGGAAAAGTGCAACGAGCTTTCCTGGCGGACCAAGGTGGCGTCACTCAACCTGCTGATCACAGGACTGGTCTGGCGGCAGGACCACAACGGTTTCACGCATCAGGACCCCGGTTTTCTTGACGTGGTCGCCAACAAGAGCCCCGGCGTGGTGCGCATCTACCTGCCGCCCGACGCCAACTGCCTGCTTTCCGTAGCCGACCACTGCCTGCGAAGCATGAACTATGTCAACGTCATAGTGGCGGACAAACAGGTACACCTGCAGTACCTGGACATGGAGGCAGCCGTCGCGCATTGCACTAAGGGCGCCGGCATCTGGAACTGGGCCGGTAACGACCAGGGGGCCGAGCCCGACGTGGTCATGGCGAGCTGCGGCGACGTGCCGACCATGGAGTCTTTGGCCGCCACCGCCCTGCTCCGCCAGCACCTGCCCGACATAAAAGTTCGGTTCGTGAACGTGGTGGACCTTTTCAAGCTGGTGCCTCACACCGAACACCCCCACGGGATGACTGATCGTGAGTTCGATGCCCTCTTCACTTCAACCAGGCCGGTGGTCTTCAACTTCCACTCTTACCCGTGGCTCATCCACAGGTTAACCTACCGCCGGCCCGGCCAGCACAACATTCATGTGCGCGGCTACAAAGAGAAGGGAAATATCAATACGCCGCTGGAGCTGGCTATCCGCAACCAAACCGACCGCTTCAGCCTGGCCATTGACGCCATCGACCGGATACCGCGTTTCTGTGACACGGGATCCAGCGTCCGAGAGGCCCTGCTCGACCAGCAGATCGCGTGTAAGAACCACGCCTACGAGTTCGGCGTAGATCGACAGGACCTCACCGACTGGAAGTGGCCTTTCTAAGATAGTTAGCGTCCATCCGGAAACTCCGGATGGAACGCTGGCAGTTTCCGATTCGAAAAGGAGGCTTAATCTGGTCATTCCTCTTACCGCCTTTAGGCGGAAGGGGTACGCCGCACAAGCAAGCCCGAAGATTGACGCCGCCAGGACGGAAAAGGACCCTTTCCGGATGGAAACTAGTTAAAGGAGGTGTTTGAAATGAGTAGACAGGAGCTTGTTACCACGGTTCGAACCATGATGCACGCCGGCAGGGGCATCCTGGCCATGGACGAAAGTACTCCAACCTGCAATCGGCGCTTTGCCAACCTGGGGATTGCACAAACGGTGGAAGCCCGCCGGGCCTGGCGGGAGTTGATCTTGACCACGCCCGGTTTGGGGGAATTCATCAGCGGGGCCATTCTATATGACGAGACCATACGCCAGTCAAAAAATGACGGCACGTCTTTTATCAAACTCCTTACCGAGGCGGGAATTATTCCGGGTATTAAGGTGGACACCGGCGCCAAAGATCTGGCCGGCCATCCGGGGGAGAAAATTAC
>Ga0187880_1002370_pt1 | contig 14739 bp, 9 predicted proteins | sample June2016WEW_19_4_FD_132998 | JGI IMG/M metagenome (GOLD analysis project Ga0187880, IMG submission 132998) | Peatland microbial communities from SPRUCE experiment site at the Marcell Experimental Forest, Minnesota, USA - June2016WEW_19_40 | ecosystem: Environmental > Terrestrial > Soil > Wetlands...
AAAGATCCTTGCCGAGGCGAACGTCGATCCATACGCCAAGGTCGGCGCCCTCGAAGAGGACGCGTTGAACCGCATCCGTCACGTCATCGAGGCCCAGGGCGAGATCGAAGGCGACCTGCGCAAGGACGTCTCGCTCAACATCAAGCGCCTGATCGAAATCCAATCCTACCGTGGCCTTCGCCACCGCCGTTCGCTGCCCGTCCGCGGCCAGCGCACCCACACCAACGCACGCACCCGCAAAGGTCCCCGCAAGGGCACGGTTGCCGCCAAGAAGAAAGCGACAAAATAGCCCATGGCGAAGACACAGAACAAGGCTGGCGGCGCCAAGACCGCAGGCAAGAGCAAGAAGTTCAAGAAGCGGGAACGGAAGAACGTTCCATTTGGGCTCGTCTATATTCAGGCGAGCTTCAACAACACCATCGTCACCATCACGGACCAGGCGGGCAACACGATCAGCTGGAAGTCGTCCGGCTCGCTCGGTTTTCGCGGCTCGCGCAAGGGAACTCCGTTTGCCGCGCAGCAGGCCGCCGTCGGCGCAGCCAATGCGGCGCGCGACCACGGTCTGCGCTCCGTCGACGTGCGCGTCTCGGGGCCCGGCTCCGGCCGCGAGTCCGCGATCCGCGCGTTGGCTTCGGCCGGCGTCGAGGTGCGCAGCATTCGCGACGTTACGCCGATGCCGCACAACGGATGCCGTCCGCCCAAGCGCCGCAGAGTTTGAGAAACGGTTGTCCGGTGTACGTTCACCGGTGTTCGTAGAAGCGTGCTTTGCTCTTTACGAACAACAGACAACGAAGAACGGACAACGCATCACCAAACTGGATTGGGACGAAGCGCGATGAGCGCGTAAACCGATCGTCACCTGAAGTAAAGGAGCAATACGAATGGCACGTTATACCGGACCCGTCTGCCGCCTCTGCCGCCGCGACGGAACCAAGCTCTTCCTCAAGGGCGCGAAATGCTTCTCCGACAAATGCCCCATCGAGAAGCGCAACTTCCCCCCCGGACAGCACGGCCAATCGCGCAAGGTAAAGAAGGTCGTGGGCTACGGCCTGCAACTGCGCGAGAAGCAGAAGGCGAAGCGCATCTACTTCACGCTGGAGACGCAGTTCCGCGCCTACTACCAGAAGGCCGCCAACAAGACCGGCGTCACCGGCGAGCTGCTGTTGCAGCTGTTGGAGACGCGGCTGGACAACGTTTGCTACCGGCTCGGGTTCGCCATGAGCCGCCGCCAGGCCCGGCAGATCGTTCGCCACGGACACATCCAGGTGAACGGCCGCAAGGTCAACATCCCGTCGTTCCAGTGCAAAGTGGGCGACGAGATCAAGGTCCGCGAAGGCTCGAAGAAGCTCGTGATCCTCGAAGAGTCGGGGAACTTCGCCAGCGGCCAGCGCGCCGTGCAGTGGCTCGACATCAACCGCGAGAACCTCTCCGGAAGGCTGGTCGCGCTGCCCACACGCGAGGACGTCAACCTGCCGGTGAACGAACAGCTTATTGTCGAACTGTATTCCAAATAGCTTTTAGCCATTAGCTCTCAGCCTTTAGCTGGAAACTAGAAGCTAACGGCTGCTTTACCTACAACCTGGCCTGCAACCGAACCACCCCGCCTTCGCAAAATGCATCGCGAATGAGCCGGACAAAGGAGAAACACCCATGCTTTGGAGAGGCTTCCAGAAACCCAAGCGTCTTGCCGTCGACACCGATACACTCACCGAAAAATATGGAAAGTTTTCCGCGCAGCCGTTTGAGCGCGGCTTCGGCACCACGATCGGCAATGCGCTGCGGCGCACGCTTCTGTCGTCGATCGAGGGAGCGGCCGTAACCGCCGTTCGCATCGAGGGCGTGCTGCACGAGTTCCAGTCCATCAGCGGCGTGGTCGAGGACGCGACCGACATCATCCTCAACCTGAAGCAGATCCCCTTCAAGCTGGCGGGCGAAGGCCCCAAGGCCCTGTACCTGCGCGCCGACGCGGCGGGCGTCATCACCTCGGGCATGATCGAGGCCGACGGCGACGTCGAGATCCTCGACAAGGACGTGTACATCTGCACCGTCAGCGAGGGCGGCAAGATCGACATGGAGATGCGCCTGAAGCGCGGGCGCGGATACATCTCCGCCGACAAGAACTTCGACGCCGACCTGGGCCTCGGATTCATCCCGGTCGACAGCGTCCACTCGCCGGTGCGCAAGGTCAACTACCTGGTGGAGGCAGCGCGACTCGGCCAGATCACCGACTACGACAAGCTGACGATCGAGATCTGGACCAATGGCACCATCCTTCCCGCCGACGCACTGGGCCTCTCCGCCAAGCTGCTGAAGGACCACATGAACATCTTCATCAACTTCGAGGAGGAGATGGAGGTGGGCCACGACTCGCTCGACGGTCCGGCGCTGCACAACGAGAACCTGAACCGCTCGGTGGAAGAGCTGGAACTCTCCGTGCGCAGCTACAACTGCCTGAAGAACGCCAACATCGCCACCATCGGCGAGCTGATCCAGAAGACTGAAGCCGAGATGCTGAAGACCAAGAACTTCGGGCGCAAGAGCCTGAATGAGATCAAGGAGATCCTGGCCCAGATGGGGCTCTCGCTGGGCATGAAGATCGACGAGCAGGGCAATCCACAGCCTGGGCCGACGTCGGTGCTTCCGGCGGCAACTCTCGCGGCCAGCTTCGGCGACTTCGACGACGACGAGGAAGACGACGACGACGAGGACCTCGACCTGGCCGGCGAACCGGAGAACTTCTAAGGGTGTTTCGGAACAGGATTCGAACGATGTAGCTCGAACCCTGTTCCCGACAGACTTCGAGACCGAGCAGACTCGTTAGAGCAGCCTGGGTCGTCGCTCGCGTGACCAACATGCCAAAGAAACTCGATTGGGTGGACTCATCCTCGGATTATCCGGAATGAGTCCACTCTTGGTTTAGAGGGTGGGTGCTGTTGAGCGTGAAGTGGCGGGAGGAACGGCGGCCACCGGGGTTGCGGTTGCGGAGGGCGCGGCGGCCGGGGTGATGCGCAGCGCCATGCGGGGGAAGGTGAAGCTGCCGCCCGCGTCGTCGATGACGTTGACCTGGCAGACGTAGGTGCCGGGCTTGAGGCCGGCGAGCGGGACATCGAACTGGAAGCTGACGGCATCGCGCTCCGGGATGTTGATGGCTGTGGCCTCGACCATGGGGGTCTCATAGACCTTGACGCCGCCGAGCAGGAACTCGATGCTGGTGAGGACGCGGACGGGGACGGCCTCCTTTTTGGTGAGGCCGGGGGTGGTGGCGGCGGTGGCGGGCGCGGCGGTGGAGTCCTTGTCCTGGGTGGGGCTGTAGACCTCGTAGAGGAAGTAGAGATGCTGGTCCTGGCGAACGACATGGGGGACGTTGGGCACCCACTCCTGGCCGTCGCGCACCAATGGGTCGATCGACTTCTTCACGGTGTTGGGCGTGCGCTGGCTGCTCATGACGACGGAGCTGAGCTTGAGCGGCATCTTCTTCATGTCCGGGACCTGGATGTCGGTCTCGAAGCTGCCCATGCTGCCGGTCTGGTTCTCGCGCACGACGAACTTGAGGTGGTACTTGCCGGGGGCGAGGGTGAATCCGGTGGAGTACTGGACGTTCTTCTTCTGCACCTGCTGGTTGGCATCGACGGCGAGGTTGACCGTCTGGCGCACCTGGCCGACCGCGATGTTCTGGGCGTTCTTGACCTGGCCCAGGAAGTCGATGGTGGCCTTGTCTTTGTCCTTGACGGTGGTGACATGGATCTGGGAGCCGGGGACGACCACGGAGATGGGGATGTAGAACTTGCCGTCGGCCAGGCGGAAGTAGAGGGCCTGGAGGTAGACGGCGACGTCGGTGGCGGGGAGCTCGCTGCGCATCTGCTCGGTGAGGGCGAGTTCGCGGTCCTCGGTCTTGGCGTGCTGGAAGTCGGCTGGGGCGTAGTAGCCGGGGCGGTACTCCAGCTTGGCGTCGGGATGGTCCTTGAGCGTGATGGTGAGATGACGGTAGGTACCGTCGCGTCTGGTGTTGGTGGAGCGGTAGCCGACGATGTAGTAGGCCTCGGTGTCGTGCTGCACCTGCTGGAAGGCGGGGGCGAAGTCGTTGGAGTCGGTGAAGAGCTTGCCGCCGGTGTCGGAGGCGAGGGTGCCGAGGGTCTCCTGCGAGCTGAAGTTGGAGCTGAGCTGACCCTGCATGGATGCGCCGCTGTATGCACCGGTGCCGCGGCGGCTGCCCTGGGAGGCGTCGCCCACGGGGTTGAGGGCCTGCAGGCCGCGAATGTCCACCGCATACAGCGCCGTGTCGTCCTTGACGCACTCGTTGGTGGCGGAGCGGATGCTGGCCTCGTTCTCGATGCCCTGCTTGGTGAGGCCGCCGGAGAAGTACAACATGCTCTTCTTCTGCTCCACCTTTGCCATTGCCTTGCATACGGTGCGGACGGCGTACAACTGGCGGTCGGTGTTGAGGGCGTTGAACTCGCTGTCGTCGGCGGTGAAGCTGGAGGAGTCGTCGGAGGCGGAGGAGGTGTCTGTGCCCTCGCTGCCCTCGGCGAAGCCGGAGCTGTCGGTGCCGTCGTACTTGCTGACGGCGGCCAGCAGGGCGGACTTGTCGTTGGTGAAGTCCTGGTCCATGCTGAGGCTGGCGACGAGGCTGACGGATGCGGCGAGATCGGCCGGGGCCATCTTGTTATTGATGTAGTCTTTTGCCGCGTCGACGGCGCGGGTGATGTCCTCGGGCTGCATGCTGCTGAGGTCGAAGAACATGACGATGAGACGGCGGTTTTTCAGCTCGTCCGGCTTTGCGGCAAAGTCGTTGTTCACCAGGTCCGCGATGGTCTTCTTCTTGGTGGCGGTGGCGCCGGAGACGGTGGTGGCCTCGGCCAGAGTTACGGCCTCGTCTACATTCTGGTAGTCGAAGCTGATGATGCGCTGCGGCTTCTTGTCCTCGGAGACGGTGAAGTCGGACTCCTTGAGGTCCTTGACGACGGCGCCGGTTTTTTTATCGCGCACAACGACGTTGGTGAGGACGGTCTCTGCGTTCACCTTGAGGGTTTCAACCGTCGTCTGCTTCGCCACGGCGATCTGCGCCATGGCCGGGACCGGCAGCCCCGCCGGCGAAACCGCCATTCCCGCCACCAAAATTGCCGCTATCGCTCGTCGCATTGCCGTCTCCTTCATCGCTGCTGCTTCTGTACTTACAACTCATAACTTGCAAATCACAACTGTTTTAGAACCTGTATCGTGCGGTGTAGTTGAACGAGCGCATGCCCGCGGCGCCGTTGACCTGGCCGAAGCTGGAGGAGTTGAGCGTGGTGTTTACGCCCGAGTACTGCACGGTGTTCAAGGCGTTGTTTGCGGTGATGCGGGCCTCGAAGCTGCGCGTTCCGCCAAAGCTGACGGTGCGCGAGAGCGAGCCGTTGACGGAGAGCGTTCCCGGCATCTGGATGGAGTTGCGCGAGGCGGTGCCGTAGAATCCGGCGGCCGGCACGGTGAATGCGGCGGTGTTGAACCACTGGGTCCGCGTTCCCGCGCCCTTGATGGGCTGGCCGGGTACGCGGTTGGGCCGCAGGTAATTTGCGCCCACTTCAAGCTCGGCGGCCGTTCCTGTGTACTGCGGCGAGGCGTAGCCGCCGGTGGAGGTGGTGAAGGTGCCGCTGATGGAGTAGCCGTCGAGGACATGCGCCCAGATGCCGCCCTTGTTGAGGAAGGCGCGGTTGGGGCCGAAGGGCGGCTCGAGGATGAAGCTGACGTTGAGCGACTGGCGATGGTCGAAGCTGGAGTTGCTCTCTTCGGCGGCGAGGTCGAGGTCGTTCTGGGCGGTGTAGCCACCGCTACCGCCGACCGAGCTGGCGTCGTCGATGGAGTGCGAGTAGGTGTAGGCGGCCTGCAGCGAGACGCCCTTGTGCATGCGCTCGCGGGCGCTGACAGAGAGCGCGTTGGAGCGCTGGAAGCCGAGCGAGTCCTCGTAGCTGAACTGGACGGAGTTGGGGTTGAGGACGCCCGTGGCGTTGCGGTTGGGCACGCGCACGATGTCGAGGTTGCCGGCGTAGGCCCCGATGTAGTCGATGTTCAGCACGATGCCCTGCGGCAGGGTGCGCTGGATGCCGAGGTTGTAGGACTGCACCATGCCGAGGCGGTAGTTGGGATCGACGCCGAAGTTGCTCTGCGTGGTCTGGGTGGAGCAGTTATATCCGGTGGAGTTCTGGTAGACCGTGTTCCACGACATGTTCGCCCGGGTGCAGCTGGTGGGGCTGCCGGCGCTGTTGAGGGTGTTGGTCTGTGTGGTTGCGTATGGTTGCTGGAAGGAGAGGTTCTTGGCAAAGCTGGAGTACGCGCCGGTGTTGTAGTTGATGCCGTAGCCGGAGCGGACGACCGTGTTCTTGGTCCACTTGAACTTGGGCGACCAGGCGATGGCGACGCGCGGCGAGAACATCGACTTGTCCGGGTTGACCAGCGTGGCCGGCGTGCCAAACTGGCTGGCCGTGAGTTGGCATCCGGTGGTGGGGTTGGGGCAGACGTTCTGGATGGCAAGAGTGGAGCCGCTGCCGGTGAGTTGGAGATTGACCATGCGGTCGTCCTTCTCTTCATAGGGCGAGAAGTACTCCCAGCGCAGGCCGTAGCTGACGGTGAAGTTGGATTTGGCGCGCCAGTCGTCCTGCGCGTACCAGTCCCAGGAGTTGCCGCGGAGGTAGATCTTGTTGGGGCTGGCGGTGATCTTGCTCTGCTGCGGCTGACCGAGGAGGAAGTCGGCGACCGAGGAGCCGTTTGCGCAGGTGGGGTTCGGATTGGCGGGACCGATGGGATTGTTGTTTGGCGTGCAGGCTGGCGGTGCAGCGGCCTGGGTGACGAAGCCGGAGAAGGTGAAGGAGCCGAGGACGTTGGTGCCACCGATAGAGTCGTTGTGAACGCGGTGGAAGTCGAGGCCGAAGCGCATGTTGTGCTTCTTGTGGCTCCAACTGACGAAGTCGGAGAAGCTGATGGTCTGGTTGATGCTGCTGCTGGGCGTGGTGTCGCTGAGGCCGGCGACTCCGGTGACTCCAGACATGCCGATCGACGGGACGCCGAAGTAGAAGGGGTTGCCATAGATGGAGGGATTGCCGACTTCGATCCCGGACCCGAGCTGCAATGCGGGATTGACGGGGCCGTTGGTGAAGTAGTTGAGGGTGTTGCTGGACGAACGGCTCCAGCTCAACGTGGCCGAGCTGTTGATGCGCCCGTAGCCAACGGTGTAGGCGCTGGAGAGGCTGTATCCGTTGGTTGCGGAGGAGCCTCCGAGCAGGGGCGAGAAGTTTGAGTTTGCGCTGGCCGAGTGCGAGTAGGCGAAGTTCTCGGCGATGCTCTGGCGCAGGACAGGCGGAGCGTTGCGGTTCTGCCCTCTGGTTCCCGCGCCCCCGCCGCCTCCGCGGCCGCCGCCAAAGCCGCCTCGCCCACCGCGCGTTGGCGCGGCGCCGAAGCTGCGGTTGTAACGCGCCGAGAGCTGCGAGGAGTGCGAGGTGCCGGGGAAGTTGGCCTGGTAGTTGTCGTACAGAGAGTTTGGCGTGATGTTGGGCAGTGGGTAGTAGGTGCTCATCAGCGCCTTAGCGGCGGGGTTGATCTCAGCTACCGGAATGCACATCGACGGGGAGGAATCGTAATTCAGAATACCGGGATCGCAGCCCGTATTGCCGTAGGGCTGCCCGGTATTCGGGTCGTAGACGGGGATGCCATAGGTTGGCTGGGCCTGGAATGCCGGGGTGAGATCGCCAAGGCGCTGCGCCGGGGTGGGCACGATGATCTGCGAGGTGGAGGGGTTGGAGTTGCGCGTCTCCTGCACGCTGAGGAAGAGGAACTGCTTGGGGTTGGCCTTGATCCAGCCGGGGATGTAGGGCGTGCCGGTGAAGCTGGCGATCAGCGTGTTGCGGTCCGACTGCGGTTTCACGATCGGAGTTCCCGTAAACGAACGGGCAGTTGCATTGAGCGCGCTGTCCGCGCCGGTGTAGGCGAAGGTGCCATGCCATGCGTTGGGGTTCTGACCACGGAATCCGCCGAAGCCTCCGCCAAAGCCTCCGCCAGCACCGAAGCCGCCGCCTCCGCCGCGTCCGCCACCACCGCCGAAGCCGCCTCCGCCGCCACCGCCGAAGCCGCCTCCGCCGCCACCGCCCCCACCAAAGCCACCGCCACCGGGGCCTCCTCCGCCGGGGCCGCCTCCGCCGGGGCCACCGGGGCCGGGGGCGAAGGTCCCGGTCTGCATGACTCCGCTGAGCGTGCCGGCGATGTCTCCATTGTTAAATCCGTTGCGCTGCATGTCCTGAATGCGGTTCTGCAGGTCCTCCTGGCTGAAGGTGGCGAGGCCGTTGATCTGGCCCTGCACTCCTGTGACCGCGATGGATTCATTCTCCGATGCCGATGAATTGTCGGCCCCCACATCGCCCAGCGATGGCAGTTCTGTGTCCGTGCTCTCCTCGCTTGTACTTGCGTCGGTCAGGTCCGATTCGTCACTGCTCTGGACTGCCAGAGCCTGTGTGCCTCGTCCCACCCTGGCGACAGTGCCAGAGGTGGCGCCGCCGGCGGCAGGCGCGGCCCGTCCTGCGCCGGGGGCTGTTGCGGTCCTGCCGGCGGCCGCCGTGGCCGTCTGCGTTGGCTCCGGCGCGACCCGCGAGGCGAGGTCCACCTTGAACTCCGCAGTCTGCGTGGGCAGGCCGCCGTTCTGGCTGGAGGCGTTCACCACAACCTCCTGGGTTACGGAGGCAAATCCGGTGAGGTCGGTCTTGACGACGTAGCGGCCGTTGCGCGGCACCGCCATCTGGAATGCGCCGTTGATGTCCGTCGTGGTTGCGTACTTCTTCCCGGTCAGCGTGTTGGTTGCGGTGACCGCGACGCCGGGCAGGGGAACTCCGCTGGCCTTCACCGTGCCCTGGATGGTTCCACCCTGCGGTTCCGCGGCCACAACCGGCGCAACTGCCACAGATGCCGGGGCTGGCGGGGCCGCGGGGGTTTGCGCAGCGGGAGCGGACGGCGCCGCTGCAGTTGGGGCCTGCGGAGCTGGGGTGGCCGGAGCCTGTGCAGCCGGAGCCTGGGTAGCAGCGGGCTGGGCCGCCTGCGCCAGGGCCTTCGCGCCAAAATCGCAGGCGCCGGACAGGACCGCCGCACTCACTGCAAGAACCGCAAACCGCCTTATCGCATCAACTCGCCGCACAGTTACACTCCCATGAAAAACCTGAAAGACCCGAAGCAGATCAGCTAGCACTATGCTGCTCATCGGCAATCAACCGCAATGCAGGAGTTATTTCCTGCCCCTCGAAAACAACTCCACATCAACTCCACGCACTTGCCAAGACAAAGCAGTTTCCCAATCGGCACGCTCAATCCTTAGATGCTGCTTATTGCGTTGAAACAATCGGTGGCAATCCGGGGGGTGGACCGGGGGGTTGCTCATCCGACGCCGCAGGGGCCGGCCGATTGCCTGGGCCGCTGCGTCCTGCCGCGCCGGGCGCTGCCGGTTCGGAGACGCCCATCTTGAGCACGGTGAATGTGCCGTTCTTCAGAGTTCCGGTGGCCATCACCGAATCGCCAACCTTAATGTCCGCGAGAGTGATGTTCTCCGGTGGCGGCAGGGCAGGCTGTGCGCCGCCTCCCTGTCTGCCGCCGCCCATTCCACGGCCGCCGCCCATCATGCCTCCCATTCCACCGCCGCCCAAAGCGCCGGCTGCTACAACGTCCGCCTCAACGCCGCGCGTGCCGCGCTGGAATGAGGTGCCGTCATCGAGTGCGATCGTCTGGCTTACTTTGTCGGAGCGCATTACGGTGAGCTTGAGATTGTCCGCATCGATTGCAGTGATGCGGCCGATGATGTAAGTCTTGCCCAAGTTCTCCATGGCCTTGGCGAGCATTGCAGCGTCGACGTCGGTCAGCATCATGGCTTGTACGGTCTTCTTTGTGGCGTCCACCGTTCCCCTGGCCGTCACTTCGTCGCCCGGTTTCACATCGCTGAGCTTGATTGGCTGGCCGGCCTTCATGATGCGGGCGGTGGCTGTGACGGTGACATCGTAGGAATCGCCGGCCTGGGTTTTGAGGGTGAGATGATCGGCGGTTACGGCGGTTACCGTACCCTGAACCGGCGGGCCCATCTGGCCTCCGCCAAAGCCGCCGCCGCCAAAACCGCCGCGTCCGCCGCCCTGTCCGCCCATCTGTCCGCCGCCGCCCCTCTGGGCCTGCACGTGCGAACCTGAAGTCAACAGGAAACACGCTGCAACAACCACGGCTGTCCGGAATATAACTCTCATCGCTTCGTCCTTCCGACCATCTCAAGTCCGTCTGGAACCTATTGATACAGACGGGGCGAAATGGCGAAAGGACGCGACCGCGCGCGAATAATTTAGCTGCGTCCACAGGGACTGGATGTTGCGGCCGGGGTCCTGCATTGCGCAAGGACTCTCGCTTGCATTCGCGCACCTGCGAGGCACATCGGCCATGCAGGAAATGCCGGCCGCGATCGAGCCGAGCGCACGTTGAAGAGCGCTTTCCGCTCAATCGCGGCTGGACAGGAACGCGATGCAGCGGGTTGTCGAGTGCCGGTTGCGGGTTGCCGGTCTGCCGTCCGCGGACCTGCTTTCAACCGCGCAGACCGGCAGGCTTGCGGACGGGGGCGTTGCCGCAATTGCAGTGCATCTTCCGCGGGACTGCGAATGCGCGCGCCAAGCCGGCCGGATTAGACGATGCGGACCAAATAAAGTTGCAGATCAAAAGTAACTCGCCCCGCCGCCCGCGAGTAACCGATTCCCGAGGGCCTGAAACATAATGGTTTGATTACCATTAATAGCTTCCAATATGGCGACTCATCTCCTATATTGAGGGTATGGGATTGAGTCATTCCCGATTGCCGATTAAGACTGCTTAAGAATTCTGATGCGAACCGGAGAGGCATTCAGCACGGAGACGGCCTCAGTAAACCGGTACAAGTTAAAAAAACAGTTAGAGCACCGATTGCCGCACTTGGTTGCAATATGATCCCCAGGAGTTCCAATATGCGATTAAAGACTGCCGTAGTTTTCCTGACCCTCTCCCTTGTCTGCCTGATCTCTCGTGTCAGCTTTGCCGACAGCCTCACGCTGAGCGGAGTAGGCGGCCAAAACACCGACGGTGTGTACGTCGATCCCTACCTCTTCACGGTGACAGGGCCGGGCGGCACCAGCACGCTGGTCGATATGTCCTGCCTCAACTTCAACCGCGAAGTCAGCATCGGGCAGTCGTGGAATGCGAACCCCATCAGCGTCGCGTCCATCAGCCCCACGGCCGTCATCGACGGCGAGTCCGGAACGGACTTTCTTGCCGACGCGTACCTCTATAACCAGTACGCCGCCGCCATTGGGAACGCGCAACTGACCTCCGACATCCAGTTCGCCATCTGGAGCATCATGGACCCGACCGACGTCGCTGGTGAGAGCGGCTTCGACGCCAATGCCGCGGCCCTGGCCGCAGCGGCCCTCAGAGTGGCCCCCACCCTGCCCTCCAGTACCTTCGCGAATGACAATGTCTTTATTCCCAGCGACAGCTATCCCAACGGCGGCGAGCCCCAGCTCTTTATGACGGACCCGCTTCCTCCAGCCGCAATCACTCCAGAGCCAACCAGCCTGATCCTGCTGGGGACCGGGCTGCTCGGCACGGTCGGCCTGATGCGCCGCAAGCTCAGGAAGGCTTAGCTGCAACTCTGCAAGGGAACTACGATTCAAGGGGACGTTTTTCACCATGGGCCCGCGCCGGCAACTCGACGCGGGCCCGCTGTTTGCGATGCAGCCGATCGCAGGTTTGTAGCGTGGGATCTGCCCGCCGGCCGCTGCGGCGCCGCGCTGTTTGAGGATGAGGAATGGGGAGCTGCGAGGCGAGTGAAGCAACGGCTGTGGGGGGGGCGCGGCGGGCGGCAGAGCGCATGAGGGCAGGCCAGCGGAACTCATGTTTACGACCGGGTGCGGGACGCGGCGGATTTTATTTGGTTGCGGCCACAACTTTCCTTCCCGTCTCTTCATCTAAATTAATATGTTCCAAGCAAACTCGGGATGTCGCGGACGGGCGAGCGATGGAAGGTTTCTCCTGACGAGCTTGGTTGCGGCCTGGAAACAGAGGATGCAGCTCAAAGGTAACTCGGCCCGCCGCCCGCGAGTAACCTATTCCCAAGGGGAAGAAACAAAATGGTTTGATTACCATTAATTGCTTCCTCAGCAGCATTGGAAGCTCTATATTAGCAGCAAGGGGGGGACTAGAGCATTCCCGCTTGCCGGTTATGATGGATCGCAAGCCTGTCGCGAAACGGCACAGTTGTTCGATACGAGATGCCCAAGAGACGCCAGTATACAAAGAGATTGTTTAGAGCTTAGACCGCTGGTTTACTGCACGTTGGTTGCAATCCGGTCCCCAGGAGATTCACCATGCGATTAAAAACTGTTGTAATTGCGTTGATATTCTCCCTTGTCTTCGTAGTTTCACGTGCGAGCTATGCCGACACCCTTACAATGACCGGGTTCAGCGGCCAAGCCGAAGACTACGAGTTCGTCTACCCGTACATATTCCAAGTTGACGGCCCGAACGGCACCACCAGCTACGTGGATATGTCGTGCCTCAACTTTGATCGCGACGTCAGCTTTGAACAGCCCTGGGATGTGACCTCCATCAACGTGTCGACCATCGCCCCCACCGACATGATCGACGGCGAGTCGGGGTTGGACTATCTTGCCGACGCGTACCTCTATAACCAGTATCCCGCCACTGACTGGAACCAACAGACTGCCGATATCCAGTTCGCCATCTGGAGCATTATGGACCCCTCGCTGACGTACGCCAACACCGATGGCGCTCTTAATGCAAATGCCCAGGCCATGGCCGCGGAGGCACTCAGCATTGCTCCCACGCTGCCGTCCAGCTACTTCGCGAATGACATCGTGTACATCCCGGACGGCGACTACCCCCCTGGCAGCGAGCCCCAGATATTTATGACGGACCCGCCTCCTTCCGCATCCGCTCCTGAGCCAGCCAGCCTGATTCTGCTTGGGACCGGACTTCTGGGCGCGGTTGCCGTTATGCGCCGCAGGCGCGGGAAGGCATAACCGAAACTCTGGCAGCGACTACAATTCAAGGGGACGTTTTCCACAATGGGCCCGCGCCGGCAACTCGACGCGGGCCATCTGTTTGTGCTGCGAAAGATCTCAGGATTGCGGCCCAGAGGCCTGCTCGCCGCCCTCTAACGCGTCCCGCTGTGCGAGGATGAGGAATGATCTTCGAGGCGAGTGGGACAGGAGTTGTGGCGGGAATCTCGCGGCGCGCGGCCGAGCGGCTGAGGGCAGGGTATCTCTGGGTGTACCGGTCGGATGTGGAGCGGTTGCAGCCTGCGGAGTTGGCTGGCGGGGCGCTGGTTGGCGTGGCCGACGGGCGGGGAGTTCCGCTGGGAACGGCGCTGTACAGCGATGCGTCGGAGATTGCGCTGCGGATGGTGTCGCGTCGAGTGGGAGTGGGGCGGGCGGAGTATCTCGGCGAGGTGAGGGAGCGGCTGCAGACGGCGATCCGGCTTAGGGAGCAAGTGGCTGCGGAGGCGTTTTCGGGGACTGGCGTCGGCGATGCGCCGGGAGAGACGAATGCGGCGGTGTACAAGACGAACGCTTGCAGGCTGGTCTTCTCGGAGGCGGACGAGCTGCCGGGGATCGTGGCGGACCGCTACGGCGACCTGGTGGTGGTGCAACTGCTGACGCAGGGGACAGCGCAGGAGGACGTGCGCGCGGCGCTGGCCGAGGTGCTGGCGGAGCAGGCCTGGGTGCGGACGGTGGTGGAGCGCCCGGACGCGCGGGTGCGCGAGCTGGAGCGGCTGGAGCCGGCGCCGGAGGAACCGTTGTTTGTGCGCGAGGGATGCGAGGCGGCGCTGAAGACGTTCTTCACCATCAATGGAGTGCGCTTCCACTTCGACGCAGCAGCAGGGCAGAAGACGGGGGCGTTTCTGGACCAGAGGTTGAACTATGCGGCTGCGGCGAAGTGGGCGCGTGGGCGCGCTCTCGATGTGTGTACCTATCAGGGCGGGTTTGCGCTGCATCTGGCGCGGGCGTGCGGGCGCGTGACGGGCGTGGATGCGAGCCGCGCGGCGCTGGAGGTTGCGGACCGGAACCTGGCGCTGAATCCGGGCCTGACCGCGCGCGTTGATTGGATCGAGGCGGATGCGTTCGATCTGATGCGGGATTACACGGAGGCGGGCGAGCGGTTCGACTCGATCGTTCTCGATCCTCCGGCGTTTGCCAAGACGAAACGCGCGGCGGAGGGCGCGCTGCGCGGATACAAGGAGCTGAACCTGCGCGCGATAAAGATGCTTTTGCCGGGTGGGACGCTGGTGACCTGCTCCTGCTCGCACCATGTGGGGATGGAGGAGTTCACTGGCGTGGTGCGGGCGGCAGCGGAGGATGCGGGGCGGCGGGTGCAGGTGCTGGAGATGCGCGGCGCCGCGCCGGACCATCCGGCGATATTGACGCTGCCGGAGACGAGCTACCTGAAGTGCCTGATCTGCCGGGTGGGGTAGCTTGCGACCCTACTGAGAGCCTGCCATCATTAGTGGAACACGATGCGCGACCTCGTCCAGATCGGTTCCAAGCCAGTGAAGCCAGTTGTCGCACGCGCACCCAGGCCGCGCGCGGCGGTGCTTTGGTTGCAGGGCGTTACGCTGGCATGGATGCTGGTGGAGTTCGGGGTCTCCGTCTATGCGGCGGTAACGGCCCACAGCCCTGCGATGTTGGCCTTCGGCTCCGACAGCCTGGT
>Ga0187880_1002381_pt1 | contig 14696 bp, 14 predicted proteins | sample June2016WEW_19_4_FD_132998 | JGI IMG/M metagenome (GOLD analysis project Ga0187880, IMG submission 132998) | Peatland microbial communities from SPRUCE experiment site at the Marcell Experimental Forest, Minnesota, USA - June2016WEW_19_40 | ecosystem: Environmental > Terrestrial > Soil >...
AAACAGTCGGGCGAAGTGCATTATGTGGAATCAGGAGTCAAGCGGTTCATTTGCACAATTGTTTTTGCGCGGAGCAGATTATAGGGCAAAGGGCAAACTCAAGAGCATGCACCCGGAAGCCGATCTGCGCGAGGTGCTGTCGCGCATTCGCGACCACCCCATCACTCGCATCGAGGAGTTACTGCCGTGGAACGTCGGCGCCAGTCTGCCGCCCGTAATCGAACCCGCAGCGTAAACAATCCTGCCGTCGCGAACAACTGAACTCCGCCCTGGTTTCCGCGTCCCTGCCCAACATTGCGGCGTTGATTGCCTACGGGGAGATCACCGTCACTGACATATGGTCTATTTTTCCTTGGGCAGCATGTCCGAATTTTCAGTTAGACTCAGCAACGCGGGGAGGGCTACGATGCAACGACGTCGCGTGTTCGTTTTACTTGCATCCGCCGCCATCGGTGGCGCTAACGTCTTACAGGCAAGTCCCACGGGAGACCAAGGACAAACCTCCCAGGCTCACGTGGCTTGGGTCGCCGAAGTGTTGAAGCGGATGGAGACGATCAAGTCCGGCATGACACGAAAGACCCTCCTCACGGTGTTCACGACCGAGGGTGGGTTATCAACGGGATTGCAGCGTACGTTCGTCAGCCGAGACTGTCCGTACTTCAAGGTCGATGTGGAATTCCAAGCTGTCGGTCGGCCGAACCGAGACGAGAACGGACGGGTGACGCTGGTCGAAGGCAACGAGGACATCATTCTCAAAGTCTCTACACCGTACTTGCAATTCAGTGTTATGGACTAAACCTGAAACAAATCTCGACCAAGCCATCGACAAAGCGCTCACCGAGATGTCTACACCGACGAAATCAACCCGCCCTATAGGCACCCCTAAAACTAGTAAGTGTCCGCACATCATTCCTTAGTGGACACTTTGAATCTTTGAATTCCCCATATACCGTGCCAACATGGCCTACTGCGGACGCTGACGCCAAAACTCAGTTGCGGTCTGTTGATTGATCGAGGAGTCGGTAGAGTGTCGGAGCATTGAGAGTCCCGCCTCCGTCGCCGTGCCATTGACCGCTCATTTGTTTGCCATCGCCAGACAACGTTCCTTCGTACCGGTAATTTGCACCGAAGGCGTTGACGGTCTCGAGGACGACAGCTCTCGGTGTGGCGGACAGAACTTTCAACTGTTCAGCATTTCGCTGGTCAATGTGGGTCGCCTGGGCCCGCGGATCGTATCCAGACAGGGTACGGTCGATCCAAGCAATCAGGGTTTCGTCATAACCCTGCCTGATATGCAGAGTGCCGGGCGCACTGCGAAACCTGGCTGTCGGATCTGGGTATCCCTCCCAGTCTCCCACAAACATGCTCGGGTGGATTCCTGCTGCTTGATGAGGACGCTTGAGAACCACAGGTTGCGATTTATCGCAAAGTGACCAAGACCCAGTCCAGCGCTGACTAGCGGGGTCGAACGTGATATCTAAATCGAACGGAGGGACGTCTGTTCCATCTTTGAAATGGATGATCAGATGTTTACGTTCCAAAACAGTCGGGCCGTTGGGATCACGACTCGGGGAAAAGTATGCCTCGCGCTCTTGTCCTCCCAGACGTTCATAGACACGAACACTGATGCCCTGCGAGGTAGTGTCCTGTTGACCGCCTTTCTCTGTCATATACGTCAATGCAGCAACAAAAACGCCATGGATCCCAACGGAATTCCTGCATTCCCACGGACCTTCAAGGACCTGCAAGTCACGAACGGGAATCTGCGCCTGAAGCGGCAAGACGAGACAGCCAGCACTGAGTATCACTGCGAGGATTGGGACGCGCGTGTTTACTGCCATCGGAGGATTATAGCTCCGAGGAATCGTGCTCTCGTCGTTTGACAACCCACATTGGCGCAGTGCGCGTTAATCTTCGCGCTTCTCTCCGGCTACTATCATTCCGTGACTGCCGAGAAAAGTTTTGAGATCTGCCAGAGAGTGACCATTTGATGGTGAGTCCATCGGAGGCAGGGATAGAAGGAACTTTGTCCCTGCGGGAAATTGACTGAGTTTCTCTTCAAGTGCATTCAGGGAGTGGAACTCGTATTGTGCAACGCGAGCCTCGAAGCCGACGGGTGACGGATTCGCACTGAATGAAATCACCAGCGGTTGATCTCCCCAGAGTTTCAGGTACCCATCCAATTGATCGTGCAATCGGCGGACGTTTGTAAGCTGCGAAAGGTGCTGCAGGGTGGGCCTGCTCGAGAGCCAAGACTTTGCGGTGGCAATTGCTTGCATGAGGTTTTGGCCTAAGCCGAGTTGGTAGATGCGGTCGCCGGACTGTTCCGCGAACGTCAGGTCGAGTTCCGATTCGCGCCCAGCCCATGCTGCACTCCAAGTGGAATAGCGTTGCCAAAGGGCAGATTCTGCTGCAGGTGAACCAAATTTCCCGAGCATTGTTGCCGCCGTCATCGCGACTTGTGGGTCCTGGTCATCGAGGCTGTGGATACCAATTTCTTCCAGCACAGGGTCGTACCGAATCTCGGAGATCGACTGAAACAGTCCGTGATTGCATGCCGAAAAATCCTTCCCTCGGGCTGCAACCGCTTCCTCAATGCGCGGCCGAGCAAGCGCCGGGTTTACTCGAAGGATAAACGCGAGAAGCGGATCTTGGATGTCACAGCCCCACTTGCCCAGCGAAGGATCCAGTTTCGCGGTGACCTGGGGAAGGATTGCATCGGTCGCATAGCGAGCGATTAATGACGCGATATTGGATAAGCCCTCAAAATCACCGCTCGCCGTGAGATGCTCGGCAAGGGCAAAATCAACTTCGGGCAGTGTTTCATCCGGAAGTATGCCAAGCGCCCGCGCACCGAATCGAGGGCGAGGACGGGTAATCTCTCGAATAATCGCAGGGCGCGCTCCCGCTGGATCCAGTTCGTACCAGTGTTGCAGGGCGCTCGCGCTGAGTTGGAGCGAACTATATGCATTGACTTCCCGCATCTCTGGGTAGTCGCGGTACGCCTGCGCGTAGCGACGAAGGATCGGAAGCATGCTAGGGCCAGCGATCTTGTCCCAGCGATACGTCAACAGGTTGTTCTGGGCCTCTAGGGGTAGTTGGTCGAACATCGATACCATTTGTTCGACCAGTTTGTCTGTGGTCTGCTTCGGAAGGTCGAGGTTGTTCCAGGCTTCATTCATAGCGCTACTAAGGCTAATTGACAACGCATTCCCTCGTTTGGTTGGCAGGGCTGCGATCAATGCCTCAACTACTTTCCGTTGGGTTTCTCGCCAATCCTGATCAGGGTCGGCTACGTCAGAGTTGATGGTTCGCAGGGTGTAAAGGAAATTGCTGGAGATGGGGTGATCGGGGTCAACCAGTTCGCGTTCAAGAGCACCACGAGCCGCCTCACGCTCGGGCGAGGAGATCAGACCCAGCATGCAGATGGAGTCGAGGCCTCCGGAGTCCTCGCCACGCATGCGCTTGGCCAACTCCCTTGCTGCATCGGCTGTTTCCAGAAAGCGCAGAGTTTCGAGAGCTCGTCGACGCGATTTCGCGTATTTTTCCAGGTCTTGCGGTTTCGTCGGCGCAGGTTGATCTAGGGTTGCAACTGCGTTGTTGAAGGTCAGTTTCTGCCATGCTTTGCTTGCGCGAACAATCCTCACAGTCACCTCGTTTGAACGCACCGTGACTGGCGTAGTTCCAAACGGACTAGAGGAATCTTTCACCCCAACGCGATTGCTGGTTACAGTGAGGCGGTAGTTGCCAGGCTGGGTAAAGCGCACCCATTCGTTGAGATTGATTGTTATTGTCCAAGGCTCCGGGGCAAGGAACTCGAAACTAGTCAGCCCACCCCCGACACCGCCTTGATAGTTCCCCAACGGATCGACCACGCCCTCTGCGGGGGACAAGTCGAAGTGTTCATAGTTCATCCGCCCGCTTCGGTCGTATTGGGCCCTGTTGATCTGATAGCGATCCTTTGCAGCGCTACTGAAGGCCAACTGGAGCGAGATGGCTTCGCCGATGCGAAACTCGCTCTGGTTGTTCATGATCGACACTTGGAGAATTACGTTTCTGTCGACGGGGAGCGCAGATTGAGCGCAGGAGTATGCAGCTAAACCAAAGAGCAGCGAAAGTGCTAGGGAGCGCATGTGCGAGGCATCTCTGGAACGATTAGACACCGGATTCTTGCACGGATGCTAGGCGATTGTTGTCGAAACATCGCCTCATGCCACACTCGGTGGTTTTAGTCTACGAATGCTGGGCAACCCAGGCCGAGAGTACCGGATTGCTGACAACCCAGCAGTTATCGCATGATGGTTAGTAGGGTCTTAATCTATGCGACTTTGTCGTTCGATAGCGTTTTCGAGTGCGGCGATCGCGGGTATTTGGCTGTGCTGGCACATCTCCATTCGGGCCGCTGAAACCACTGGGCTATTCCATCCCGATCCGCAGCACATTTCAAATCGACTGTATCGTCAGCTGCATGTGCGAACGGAACCCGGCGGAAAGGAACACGGGTTCGACGCTCTGGATCCGCTCCTCTGGCGCAATACGAACTACCTGCTCGAAGAGAAATCGTGGCCCCGAACGCTCGCTTTGGTCGGCGAATTCCTTCGTGCTCACGCCGAGCGCCAAATCACCAACCCGACGAAACGCGCAATACTCCAGCGGGATCTGTGGGCGATTTTCGACTGGGCGGATCAGCCAGATCTGCCGCATCAACACGAACGGCGCGAGCTCATGGCCAAGCTCGCTGCCATAATCAGGCGTCTCGCGCTTTCGCCGGATGAGCTCGAACACCTGCCCGACACCTACGTCCGCGCGCTGCAGCACCACGAATTCCCCGCGGCATACGACCCGGCCAGCCCCAATCAGGCTTTCCTTCCGCCTGACCTGTTCGACCCGAATGGGCCGTGGGTTTGCCTCGGCGCACCGGGCCATGACTTGGCGGCGCCGCTGCACGATTCGTCCTTCACGGCACGTTCCGTGTTCTTTGTCTTCGCCCGCCTACCCGGAGGACGCGCCGCAACGCTGGCCTACTTCAAACAACTCGCGGAAATGAAAATGTCGCTCTTCGTGCGCATGCAAGAGCCGGGTTGGCTGCAGCCTATGGAAGTGTGGAATCCGCAGGTGCCGCAATTCCCAGTTGGAACCGAATTCGCGCTGGTCCGGAAGATGGCTCTGCCGGACCGCGACGGACATTTGCGCCTTACGCCGGTCACCGAAAGTGTTCAGATCCGCCACTACACCGACATCCCAAACGTCAACCCGATGGCGTCGCGCGATACGGCTCTCGCCCAGCGTTTTCAAGAGCCATCGGAGATCGACCTGAGCCGCGTGCTGCTTTTTTCAGAACGCCACAGCGGTCTCCGTGGTGTCACCGCGACTGACGACCCATTTCTAATCTTTCCTGCCATGTCGCAGGGTTTCGATCCATTCGAGGAAAAACGCATGAGCGGGCGCGTTGTTTCACCGTTCGTGGAATGCAGGGGTTGCCATCTCGGACCGGGCATTCAATCCATGATGAGTTTTTCGTTTCGCGCGAACCCCAATGATCAAGGCGTGATCAGCCCGCGTCTCGCGGAAACCACGCCGCGCGAGGAGTCGGAAAAAGTGATGGCATGGGCGCAAACGCAGGAGAAATGGAAAAACTTGCTTCGCCTGCGGTCCTCAGAGAGCCCGAATTAAATTCGCACGCACACCAAGGAGTGTTGCTGGTTCTCTTCCGAAACCGGATCCAAAAGTGGCCTTAAGCAACTGGGTGGGAGAATGCCGAGTGCAGGAGTGCAGGCGGGGTACGACACTCAACTTGAGATCCGCATATAGAAGTCGCCTTAGCAACCAATGGTTCGCTGCCTCACGGGCCTATCAGTGGAGTTCGTGACGAGACGGCCCACTTTGTGTGACCTAAAGATCGTTGTCGACAAGAAAGCGGCCATAGTCGTTGGTTTCAAGCCAGTCGTACAGATGAATCTGGTACAGATAAGAGGCGACGACTTCCTCGCCGAGTTCGTGGGTTTCCGTGCACAGGAAGGGTATGTTCATTCCGGCGAGGCCAGCGATCAGGGACTGCAGAATGCGGTTGGGGTTAATGTTGGAATGAGCATAAGGAGACTTCACCTGGCTGAGCGGGGCTGAGATTACCAATAGCCGATGAGGGAAGGAACTCATGAACCGGAGCCGATTGACAAACGCCGGACGATCCACCGTGAAGGAATGAATCAGGTCAGCGAGATCCTTGCGCTCCACGGCGCAGACGTCCTCCAGTCCGGCGATGGTGTAGTCTCCAACTTTGAGAGCCTTTTTCTCGACTCGTGCGAACCAGCCAGAGAAACGCGAGAAATCGAAAGGCGTTTGTTCCCGAGTGTCCACCAGAACCACCGCACGCGGTGCCCTGAGCTGAGTGCCGCCACGCTCTGGCAAAGCCGGGATCGACGGAGGCAATACAGGAGCAGCGGTCATTTGCCATCCGAGCGAAGAGGCAATCAATGTGCGGCGGCGTCTCGTCATCGCTTTTCGAGAGATCGCATTATCTCATCTCCCCTTCAGACTTTACCGTCGCACACGCGATTCCCAAGTTCACGCGGAGTCGGTCCCGCAGGTGTGGGAACATCGGCCAGTTGTTCAAGTAGCTTCTCCATGGCCGCAACTCCGTCATCAACCGCAGCCAGTTCTGAGTCGTTCAGCGGTATCTCTTGACGTAGCTGAAGCAAGTTGGTTTTGCCCTGGAGCAACTGCGCTTGCGAGGAATGTTTGGGCATATAGAAACTGCATTTCGCACAGGCCATCCGGTGCGGGCACTGATCGAAAAAATCGTACGTACAGTACCCGTGTCCGAGATCATAGAACTTCCACGGTTCAGTGGCAGCACGCCCGCTACGGACGATCTCTTGGTCTACGAGCACCTCAATCGCGCGTAGGTTTCGCGCGAAATAGCCGGCGTCGGCATACGACTTTGCCAATTTGATCGGCGTGATCTTCGCATAGTGCTGCGTCGCGGCCGGCGTGCTGTGGCCGAGCCACTCCTGCAACTCGAAAAGCGTCATAGGCTCTTTGGCATTGAAGAGCTGAGACGCAATCGTAGAGCGGCCGCGGTGGCTGGTGATGTTGCCGCGAACATCTGCGGTTGGAACTCCCGCCTTGCGGCAGAGTGTGGGAATCAAAACTTTGTTCAGATAACTCTTTCCGACAACTGTCAAGCGAAACATAAAAAGAAAATCGACCGCCTCGCCTGTCTTCCGATCTGGCAGCTTCACCCCGTTCGGCCGCACCTTCTCCCACGCGGAGATCATCTCGCCGACGATTGGATCGACAGGCTTGGTAAATGCTGTGCTCGTTTTGTTGACGGGAACATCGAGCATACAAACCGCACCACCAGCTAGAGTCTCATCACTGGCGGGCACGGAAACATCCTCCCTCTGCCAGCGAATGCAGCCAAGGCGCAAACGCAATATCTCATTGTTTCGCAGGCCCGCGAACAACCACGTGACGGCAAGCGCCTTGCACAGTTCGACGGGATAACTGCTCTCCAGCGGTTTCCGTCGAAAAGGGCCGCGTTTCGGAAGGTCCTCTGCGGTCAGGTTCAGCCCAGCCCACACCAATTTGGCCCAAACATCGTCGGCAATGATGCGGGGGTTCGGACCAATCTTTGCAAGCACATTCTTGGGCGTCTCGAAGCTGCGGATCGGATCGAACCGGCGAGGGATTAGCTCCCACTCCTGCAGATCGCGAAAGAAGACACGGAGGGCAGAGATTCTCCCAGCATATGTGCTCGGTTTAAGTGCGTGGCCCTGGTTCTTGACGTGAACCGGTGCAAGAGTACACCAGTCGCCCGCACGCCATTGGCAGGTTACCGCAACCGTCTCGGCTGCTAGGTCGCGAGTCCAATCGGCCGGGGAAGTTATCTCCGGATGCTGGTACGCTAGCCATCGACCAATGTTCAGCAGAAAGTAGTAGCTCTTGCGACGGTAACAGTCGGAGACGGTGGTGGTATCCAACCAGCGGCGGGCCAGGCGAGCCCAGTCCGGAGGCACGCCTTCGGTGATCTCGGGAAGGTCTGCTCTGACAACGAACGGACGCACGATCTCCATTGGCTCTGGAATCGCGCCGATCTTTGCGAGAACCCGAGAGATTGCGAAGACGCAATAGGTGCCTGTGCGAGGCGGCCGCCTTCCGACCACGGCGCGTAGATGGCCGAGAGTTATGTCTCTCAGATGCGGCGAGCGGACGAACAGCAAACACTCAAAGATAGTTCGCATCACCTGATCGCTTGTGCCGGCTCGCCGATAGCCCCACTCCGAGAGCAACTCCCGCACGCGTTCAGAGATGTTCTTCGTATGCTCGCGGCCGAATACCTTTCGTGCGAGGCAGGAGTACACGACATGGTCGCTCTTGAGGCGATGCAGCTCAGCAAACCCGCACAGCAGGTAAGCAATGGCAACTCCGTGCTGGCGGGGCGCGAGCCGGGCATCAATCGAATCGATCCATTCCTCCGTGGTCCATCCCCAAAAAGATCGTTTGCGTTCGGCCATCTCGCGCAGAAAGAAAAGCAGAACGTACTTCCGACGATTCGTGATGATTCCCGTATAGTCGAGCGTGTCGTTGAGTGGCCGAACTAGCCGGTCGAGATCCGCTCCGAAGTTCATGGTTCGCCCATACCGATAGAACCTGTACGCTTCCGCATACCGCGTAAGCATGTTCGTTTCAACTGACGTTAGCTGCGGAGAGCGGTCATATCGTTCCAGATTGATTGGCCAAGTCCATGGCCCATCGTCGGCCTTCTTTGGGGGAATCTTCTTCGGTCCCCACTGGGCACGCGCTCGCCGGAATGAGTCTGATTGTTGCTTTGCTGTGCGGCTTTCAAACCATGGTCCGATAGTTTTCGGACTCTTCTTCTCAAGAATGATCTGGCTCCTCATGCCGTCATCTCCGCGAGCGTGCGTGTGCGTTGGGCATGTATCTGCGACATGCCGGCGGCGAGCTTTCGGGCAAGGTCGCGACCGCTGAGGTGTATATAAAGGAGGGTCGTCTGCACCGAGCGATGACCTGCAAACGTTGCAATCTCGTGGATGTCCCAACCAGCGCGGGCTAGATCGGTCAAGCACAGGTGGCGAAGCGTGTGAGTTGTGAATCGAGGGACTCCGGCGCGCCTTGCGACTCGAAGGACAATCTTTGACCAGGACCAGATGGAAATGGGAGCTGCGTAGTTGCGGCGTGATTCAGAAAGAAAAAGTGGGCCTCGTTTCTGCGCGAACGTGCGCCGGTGATTGAGATACCCCGCAAGCAACGCACCGCTTGCCGCGGAGTATGGCACAATACGGTCCCGTCGTCCCTTTGTGTTCTCGGCACGAACCCAGATTGTGCGGCGCGAAGGATCGATGTCGTTGGTGCAAAGACTGCAAAGTTCTTCGCGCCGCAGTCCAGCATCATAAGCGAATGTCAACATGACGCGATTGCGGATCGGCTCCTGTGCCGCCGAAGCAAGGATGATCCGCCAGTCGTCCTCGTTCGGCACCCACGGTAGTTTCCGGTATCGAGGGACAAGCGCCCGTCCTAAGTTGTACGCTGTAGGATTCTTCTGGCAGACGCCTTCTTCCACCACGTAGGAATAGAACAGCCTGAGTACAGTGAGCCGCTGCTGAACCGTAGCGTTCGACAGATATCCGTTGTGGTTCTGCAAGCTGGCTAGATAAGCGCCGATGTGGACCCGCGTGACGGCTGGGACAGACAGCTGCTGATGGGAAAGAAAACGTAGAAAAACCTCAAGCCCTTGTGAATATGCATCGAGCGTGTTCTTTGCGAGCCCCCGATGCGATTGAAACGTCAACCACGCGCGGCACAGTGGATGGGCTGCCGCTACGGGACAGCGATCCCAGCGTACTGGCTGAACGGCAAAGATGCTGGTCAATTGGACCTCCTGCGGCGAACCCAATGAGGATAGAGGAAGCGCAGCGGTTGCAGCCAACAACGCTTCTATAGCGCTGGGCCGGTGAAGGGGAACTGCCCCCTTCCCCGGCACCCCATCCCCAAAACCAAAACCAGATTCCACATAACTTACAGGAATCCTTACGCACGTCGGGGAAAAGTAGCTTATTGAATCCGGTTCGCTTCGGACAGTTGACGCACGAACCTGCTTCGGGAACGAGTGTCTCATCCTGCTTGTCAAAGGGCGCAGACGCCAGTTGCAGCAAGATATTCGATTCAATCCACGCGGCCAATAATGCGGTGTGCGTCTTTATGCAGAGTGCGGCAGCGTAGCAGGGGATGAACTTCTTTAGGGCCAGCATGATGGGCTGAGCGTTAGAGAGTGACAGCTTCGCATAATCTGCAATAGTCTGAACTTGACTTGACTGACTGACCGATTGAATTGCTCTCGACCTGCGCGACAACCAGATAGCAGGAACCCAACTTCAGCATTGCCGACTACCCAGGATCTGGCCATCCGCCGGGCGGGCGGACCTGAACTCCCATTAATTTGAAATGCCTGTTTTGCCGGCAACTTGCCAGAGAGCATTTTTCTCTTGACTGTAGGTAACGTATACATTACATTTTGTAATGTGTGAGTTACGAACCGAAGATGAATGGCCGAAATTCAGTTCAGCCCGTCGGCACTTTGTTGAGCGTTCTTTGTGTCGCTACCGCAATCGATATCGGAGCCGGCTGGCTGTTAGGACGGCCAGGTTTCGGATCGCATGCCCGAATCATCTTTGCACTGCTGCCAATCCCGGCGAATCTGGTTTTGGTGGCTGTGATCGTGCGCAGGATTCGGCAACTCGATGAATTTTTGCGACACGTGCACTTGGAGGCGGTCGCAATTTCATTCCTGCTAACGGGCTTGGCTGTCTTTGTCTATGGATACTTACAGAAGGCGCAGGCCGTGCGTCCGATGAATGTCGGCATCGTGTGGATTTTCATGGCCATGTTTTACGGCATTGGGTATGTGATCGCGGTAAGGCACTACCGATGAAAAACCGGCTGCGCGTACTGCGCGCGGAGAAGAACTGGACTCAAGCGCAGCTGGCCGAGATCGTGGGAGTCTCGCGGCAAGCGATTATTGCCGTTGAGAACGGCAAATATGATCCTGCGCTCCCGCTGGCTTTCAAGCTCGCACGCGCATTTGGGAAGAACGTGGAAGAAGTGTTTGTCTGGGAAGCTGGTTCGCTTCGAGAAAGATGAGGAATTCTCACGAAGGAGGAGTCTCACATGAATCGGATCTTCGTTGCAGCAGTACTGGCGATACTCGCCGTCACGCCGGCCTTCGGCCAGGATCTGCGTGCCGACAAGAACAAGGCGGTCGTGCGCAGGGTCTTCACCGATATCCTCTCGCAAGGAAAGTTCGAGGTGGCGGCTGAGATCTACGCCAAAGACTTCGTGAATCATGAGACAACCAAAGACCTCGGATTTGACGAGAGTGAGGCCGTTGATCACGGTTGGCGTGCCGCATTTCCAGACCTGGAATTGACCGTCGAAAAAGAAATCGCAGAAGGTGACTTTGTGACAGTTTTGTGGAGGGGAGTAGGTACAAACACGGGCAGCGGGAACGGCCTGAACGCGACTGGGAAGAAAGCTGATGGCCGCGGTATCAGCATCTTCCGCGTTGTGGATGGAAAGATAAAGGAAGAGTGGACTGAGACAAGCCAGTTGCTCATCCTTCGCCAGCTAGGCCTGTTTCCTGCACGACAGTAGGAGAGTTCGATCCCGAATGTGCCTTAGCCTATCCAACCCCTCTGGCGGTGGAAGCCATGTGAGGCAGAGCTATGAAGTTGAAGACGATTTATCTGGTCCTGTGCGTTCTCGGCTTGGTTCTGCCATATTGGCAATTCGTTCCCTGGGTGTTGGCGAACGGCCTGAATATGCCCCTGTTCTTCCGGCAACTGTTCGCCAATCGCATTGGCGGATTTTTCGGCATGGATGTACTCGTTTCCGCCGTGGCACTGCTTGTTTTCACCCGCAGAGAAGGTGCCCGGCTTGGTGTGCACGGGCGGTGGTTGCCACTCATCGCGGTGCTCACCGTGGGCGTCTCTCTTGGGTTGCCGCTGTTTCTGTATCTGCGAGAACGGACGCTGGAGCATGGCCGGACGCAAGCGAACACGGCCGCAGTATGAATGCGAATGTGGACTTATATCTCCAACACTTCGTTCAGCCGCCGATAGAAAGGATGTCCCGGAGCTTCCGCCAGATCCCCGCGATACCACAGCTCCTCGTGCCGCTGACGTCGCCTGCGTGTTCCCATCGCCATTCCCCAAACTTAACCGGAGACTGTAGAAGCGCGAACTGATTAAATTGCAGCGTAGTCGTAGAGGCAGCAAGCCTAGAGGCGAAGGATGGAAGCAGAGCGTTCTTTTGCTACTCGCACTTTGAAGGTCGTCGGCTTTGGTCTGCTGGCATTTGCGATCACCAGTCTCGCCGGTGGTATCTGGAGTGCCCTGCTCGTCACCAATCTTCGCAGCAGCCCTGCAGTACCTTGGTCCGTTCCCGCGATGGCGCTTCTGTTGTGGCTGATGTGGAGCTACCTCGGCGGAAGGGGGTGGCCACGCAGCACTTCCGAAGCACGACGACTCTACCTGCGGGCCAACAGAAGATCCAGCCGGACGTATCTGTGGGCATGGGTCGCGGGTTTTCTGTCGGTGGTTGCGCTGGCTGGATACTGGATCGTGCTGTTCCAATTGGTCAAGATGCCACCCAACGCGCTCTCGGATGTGTCGAGCTATCCTCGGATCACCGTCGCACTCATGATTCTGATGGGGTCGTCGGTTTCTCCTTTGATGGAAGAGGCGGGGTTCCGCGGATATTTCCAGGTTGCACTCGAACGCGAGTTCCGTGGCCCAGTCGCTGTCGTGATCTCATCGATTTTGTTTGCGCTTGCGCACGGTCCGACGCAGGGTTTCCTGTGGCCCAAGCTCCTTTTCTACTTCCTCGTGGGTGTCGCGTTCGGTGCGACAGCTTACCTCACCAATTCGACCCTGCCAGCCATCCCGGTTCACGTTGTGGGGCTCCTGATCTTCTTCACCTTGGTGTGGCCGCACGACGCCGCGCGACGGCTGGTTTGGGATAGTGGGACTGATAACTGGTTTTGGATGCACGTGGCGCAAGCGATCCTATTTACGGTGCTGGCAGTTTGGGCTTTTCAGCGACTGATGGGCGTGAACGCTCAACGATGGAAGGAGCAGGCCAGCGCCGCGCAGTCGGGTGACGGGCAACTCTGAAATAATCCCAAGGTAAGAGTTGCCGACGATACGCCCAGATCGTATCGGCGGCTGACTGCGCGCGACTTAACTGGCACGGTTTCACGCGTATACTACAGTTGCGCCGTTGTTTAGGATGTCGAGAGTTGGATCCGCTATGCAAACTTCCGAAGTGCAGCCGGCGCGACCGCCGCTGGGCGGCATCGTGTGGGGCATCGTCCTCAATGCAATCATCCCTGTAGTTCTCTACAAGCTTTCCAAACGCTACTTATCGCCTTCAGAGTTGACGGCGCTGGTCCTAGCCACCACGTTCCCTCTGGCCAAGAGCATCTTCGATCTGGTGCGGCGCGGGCAAGTTGATCCGGTTTCGATCGTGGTTCTGCTGGGAATCGTCACCGACGGCGTTGCGTTGGTATTTCGCGGCGGCCCACGTGTTTTGCTGGTTCGTGAATCCTTGTTTACCGGCGCGTTTGGCTTCGCCTGTTTTGTCTCGCTGCTGTTGCCACGACCAATGATGTTCTATTTTGGGCGGCATTTCATGGCGGGAACCGACCCACAGCGGCAGGCCCGTTTCAACGCTGCCTGGCAACTACCTGAGGTGCGGTTTTCCCATCGGCTGATTACAAGCGTGTGGGGATGTGTATTTGTGGGTGAGCTGATGGTTCGAATCGTCCTGATCTACAACGTGCCGGCCGCGACAGTGCTGATCGTCTCGCCTTTCTTGATCGGCGGTCTCACCATCGTTACCATGATCTGGGCATTCAGCTATGGACATCGGGTTCGGCTGCGTGCTTTGGCTCAGCTCAGTCAAGTCTCCAGCCCAATCGTTCCTTAACTCCGCTTTCAGCGGGAGCCGCTAGGGCGATATAAACGATTTCCACGCTGACGGGCAAGCCGGAAGCTGACCGGAGCAAAGCCGACGTATCGGTACCGATCCGCATATCCCAATCCGGATTACTTCCGAGTAGCCGACAATCCGCCCGGTACCCGACTGTGGCTTCCCATATCGCCGTCTCTGGACAGTTTCCGAGGGACGACACGGGAGTTAGCCCATCATCGCGGGCGATGGTCATTAAGCCGATACTCGCCAAGGAGATCAGCGAGAATCCATGCTGCTCCGGCAATCGCGAAGGTCTCGTCAGTTTCGCCCCAATTCGTATGATTGCGGGGATCCGAAACAAGCTACGGTACCCACACGAGTAGCCCAAAGATCACAAGCATCATTGTCGTTAGTAAAGTTTTGCGAGGCCAGCGGCAGTGCAATTAGCAGCGCCACAAGAATCAGCGCCGCGCGCTTCCACTCGCGTCTTTTCTCCCTGCGCGAAGGCTTCGGTTTATCCGCGGGAGCATAGTAAAATTCGCTGGGATGCCACGGCACAGATTTCGGTACATGGCCCTATTTCTTCGACTGCGACCACGCCCGCTCTCCGCGTTCGCAATACTCGCGATCATCGCAGCCGCTTTTGCGGTGCTTCGTCCGTCCGCATCTCCGCGAGCGCTCGCTGCCACGCCTGCCGCGGCGAACCT
>Ga0187880_1002383_pt1 | contig 14685 bp, 13 predicted proteins | sample June2016WEW_19_4_FD_132998 | JGI IMG/M metagenome (GOLD analysis project Ga0187880, IMG submission 132998) | Peatland microbial communities from SPRUCE experiment site at the Marcell Experimental Forest, Minnesota, USA - June2016WEW_19_40 | ecosystem: Environmental > Terrestrial > Soil >...
ATGCACCTCCTTGAGCGTGCCGATGGCGCCGGCCCAGATCAGCTCGGCCACGCGGCGGGGCTCTTCGCCGGCCTGACCGAAATTGCCCATCTGGGTGGCGACCTTGGTCTCGCGTGCGATCTTGCCGATCATGCGCGCCTCGTAAACACTATGCGTGAGCGGCTTCTGGCAGTGCACATGCTTGCCGAGCTTCATGGCCATGGCGGTGGCAACGGCATGCGCGTGGTCGGGCGTGGCGATGGTCACGGCGTCAATGTCCTTCTGCGTTTCGAGCATCTTGCGGAAATCGGCGTAAAGCTTGGCGCCCGGGTACTTCTTGGCGTTCTCGGCCAGGTGGTTACGGTCGGGATCACAAAGGGCGACAATGTTCTCGCCGGCCTTCGCGCACGAGTCAACATCGCCGGAGCCCATGCCGCCGAGACCGATGCTCGCGATGTTGAGTTTCTGCGACGGCGGGGTTTGGCCCTGCCCCAGCACGTGACGAGGGATCAGGGTGACCGCGGTCGTGGCCACGGAAGCCGTTCTCAGGAAGCTCCGGCGAGAGGAAGAAACTTTGTTCATGGTGTGATCTTTCTTTGCGAGTTAGGATGCATCTGGAGCGATCTTATGCCTGTGGGCCCGAAGGTCAACCTCGGTCATCGAGAAGCCCGGTGCACATCTCGGCAACGCCACCGGTGCGTAGAGCGATTGGAGTGCATGCTGTCTCAATCAGTAGTTTAAGCATCTGCCCGTGCCAAAGTGCATGGCGTTCGGCCTTTTCTTGCGCTTTCTGTGCCTCTTGGCGGCGGGTCCTCTTTTTTAGAGCTATAGCTTCATCACGGCAAGCAGGTCCCGTCCGCTTTGCCGCGCCGCGCTTTGCCCATCGCGCAGAGCGTCTCCAGGATTCCCCCTGCGTCCGCCGCCCTGGCCCGCGCGAATCGCTTGGCCATCTCCGCTGCTGTCACCGGTTCCTTCACCCCGGCCAAAGCCGTGCTCACGGCTTTGACTCGCTCGGACTGCGTCTTCGGCCACGTGGCTCCAGTTCTGGTTCGCCGCCTCTTTCAACAGCCCAACATCCTCGGTGAACATGCAGAACAGGCAGCGCGTCAGGAAAGCCGCCACCACCCGCGGCCGGTGCCCGGCCTCTTCCAACGACTTGGCCAGTTCCGCCAGGTGGTCGGAAATCTCGCGGGTCACATCGGCGGATTGCAGCGCGGGGTCCAGCGCCGCCGGGTGGGTCCAGATGAGCTTCAACCGTTCCCGGACCTTTTCGTCCGCCAGGTGCTCCAGCCGGATGCGAAAGGTGCGGAGGTCGGGAAACGGCAGGTACGCCTTGCCCGCCTGGGTGAAGTCGGCAAACACCTCGAAACTGTGCCCCACATCCACCACCAGCAGAAACGGCGGATTCGGCTCGTTCGCCGGCAGCGCCCGGACATAGCGTTCGGCCTGTCCGCGCGCCTTGACCATCGCGTCGTCCCAGGCTTCGGTGCCGCGCACCGGCTGGGGGGGCTTCTTTTTCTCGATGACCCCGGCTTCCTGCGCGGCCATTTCAAGCTACGAGGCCGCCGCCTTGGCCGCCTGAAACTGCTTGAACTCCAGCACGAAGCATTCGCGCTGGTAGAGATCGATCCGTCCCTTGGTAGTGGAACCGTCAGGATGGTGCTCCGTTACGTCGTATTCGAACGCGTAGCCCGTTTCCCGCGTCAGCTCGGGTCTGGCTACCTCCAGCATGCCACAAAGCTCGCACAGGAACGGCTGGCTATTGGCCCGTTCGGAAGCGGTGGCGGCGGCCCACCGGGCGACGAACGCTTTGGCACCCTCAGAAGACATGAGGCGCAGCATAAAGCCAGAGCTTGTCTGCCTGCAAGCTCGACCCCTCCCGCACGGCATCACCATCCCGCCGCCCGCAAGCCGATGTTCCTCATTGAATCCCAAAGGGATTCTGTCTCAAAGCCCGGGGTTGGCTCCGCATAACTTTGCTCAAACTCCCTCCTCCATCCTCTGTCCGCTCCCCGCTGCCCGTTCTTCGCAGTTGCCGCGCCTGCACTCCGCATTTCAGAGTTGCTTCATCTCCTCACTAAATGCGGTGTTGGCAGCGCTTGCGCTGTTCGTTGGGTGACCTTAATCTGGATGCCCGTGAGCGCTGAATCTCCGTCTCGTGAGGAAACGTCTGACCGCCTCGCCCGCCGAGCCTTCTTCGGCTTCGTGTTGACGTTCATCCTCTCGCGTATGGTCGTGTTCCTGATCATGTCGCGATGCATCCCGAACCTCTTCTTTTTTCTGCACGGCACGCATGTCCACCACCTGAACTACGGCATCTTCCTGCTTGCCGCCGTTGGCGCTTATACTTTGTTCGGGCGGCCCGATGGGCGGCCCGCCGAGATCGCGGCACTGGCCTACGGAATTGCCCTGGCGCTTACCTTCGATGAGTTCGGGATGTGGCTCCACCTGGGTGGCAGCTACTGGCAGCGGGCAAGCGTCGATGCCGTCATCGTCGTGGCGGCCATGATTGGGCTGGTGGCATTTGCGCCGCCGCTCAAGCGGCTGGAATCGCGCCATTTCTGGGGGTTTGCGGCCCTGCTGTTGGCCGTCGTGGCTTTCGGCGTCGTGGTGGTCCTGGCGGGGCACCAGATCGGCCGCGTCACGGGGCCGACCCTTCACGATCTGGAGCTCAACTCCTCGCCTTAATCTTGAGGGCGTGTTGCCCTAACAAGATCGGCGGTAGGGCGCGCTGTTTCAGCGTGCCGTGAGCGTCCGAAGATGTCTGAAACGTGAAGGTTTGGGCTCCCTGCCATGGCGCGCTCGGACAGCGCGCCCTACGTTCACGAATGCGGACAATATGGGCAAGTCGCCCGTGCCACTGCGCCCGGCTACTCGCGACAGAGCTCCCTCTCCTCCAGGCAATGGAGGAGAGGGCAGGGGAGAGGAGGCACGTCTGGACCGAAGCAGGCGCGATGTTCCACCAGATTGGACCACAAGCGAATGTTGAGTTATGCTTGCCGCGTGAGACGAATGACTTGGCAGTAACGCCGCCAGCAGAGCGGGGGATCAGAGAAGTCATCCAAAAACTGTGGTGCTATGAAAAGAAATCCACGACTTAGTGCGCTGGCCATGCTCCTCGTGGCGACAGCGGCTGCGGCCGGGGAGATGCGAACCTGGAACTTTAAATCCGGCGCGACCATGGATGCGGAAATCGTTGCCTTCCCCATTCCGGAAACCGTGCAAGTGAAGCGTTTGGACGGCAAAATGGCCACTCTGCCCGCGGCCTACCTGGCCGACGCGGACCGGGCTTACCTGGACGCCGCGCGCGCGAAACAATGGAAGGAAGTCTCGATCGACAAGGTGCTCGGCACGGTATCGGCGGGGCGCTACAAGAAGTGCGCGGTCAGCGGGAAAGACGTTGGGCGAGAAGTCCTGGTTACGATGCTGCCATCCCAGGTGGAAGCCGTCGTGAACAATCGCCAACAGCAGGAAGCCCAAATTACCAATCTGAACAACCGGATCACAGAGGACAGCACCGCCGCCCGGAACGCAGATGCCGCGGCCGTGAGCGGTGTCACTCGCGCCTACCGCAACGCGAGCAGGGCTCAAGCCAATCTGGCGGCTAAAGATGAAGCAGCGGCCAAGGCCAGCCTCAACAAGCTCAAAGCGGACTATGCGGAATATGTGAAAAAGACCAAGGCGGCCACCACCGTGCGCATGAAGAATACCGGATTAGTTTACGAGGGCCTCCCGGTCTGGGAATGCCAGGCTTCGCAGAAGCGGCCATAACAACCCGGCTACGGATGATCCGGAGTCAAAACAGAAAAAGCCGGCCAGTCCTGGTCGGCTCACTCATGGAGGAGAGATATTCTGCTCGGTTAGTCCATTCGCGGTCTGTCGATGCCCTTTCCTTGCGCTGCTAAGCCTTGGTCCGGGCCTGCATCAGCAGCGTCTGTTCTTCCGGCAGTAGCTTTATCCCGGCGGCAATGTCCAAGTACTTCCTTGCGCGCTCGCCGTTGCCGGTCGCTTGGAGCACGATAGCGTAATAGAGCGCGACTGGGGCCTGTTCAAGCTCATCGGGCTTGAGTCGCTCGAACACTTTCAATGCCTGCGCGCTTTGCTTCTGCAAGTGCAGTGAAAAAGCGTAGGTCGAGGCGTAAACCGGGTTGGTTGGCACTTCGCGGTAAACCTCCCGAGCCAGATCCTGCGGCCGGAGTTCGCGCGCCTTCAGCAGGAGAGCCGTCATCGCAAGGTTGTTTCTGGCGGAAAGGTCCGCAGGGTTCATTTTTGCCTGTTCGTCGTAAAGCCCCATCAGGGCTCGGGTCCGGCCTTCCCACAGCAGGCTTCTGGAGAGGGCCACGGCGGCCCACTTTTCCTCCGGATGCTTATGAATAATTGACCGTAGCAAGTCCTCGGTCTCGGGGACCCGATTCCAAGCCGCGGCGAAGCGAAGCAGCATGACCAGGCGCTCCTTTCTTCCGCCGGTGGCATTAACGGCCATACCCCAGGCGATGTCGGACGAGGAAGCGAGTTCCTGGCCGCGCAAGGCCAGGCTCTTGAAGGCAAGTCGAGTGAAATCCAGCTCACCCCAGTGCTGCGGTTCGAGTGAAAGTTGCAACTGGCGCCATTGCTTGAGCGCGGCCTGGCAATCTGCGGCCAGCAACGCTGCGGCCGGGTTGGTTTGCGTTGCGGAAGGCAAGCTCTGTAACCACGCCAGGGCGCCCGCCGAGCCAGCCCGACGCCCCTCCCAGCCTGCATACTCGAAGATCTTCCGGGATTCCCCCGCCGCCTCCTTTTGCGCGCTGGCCACCGCGGCGTCGAAATCGTCGCTCCGCGCGGCCCGCAGGACATCCAGCCTCAGCAATCGATCGCTGAAGAGCGCGTTCGTTTGCTGCAACAGGTCTTGCGAGAATGCCAGCGCGTGCTCCAATTCGCCGCAACGCAGCGAGTCAGCCGCCAGCTCGCGCAAGGCCTGGCTACGCACCACCGGGTTGGCGCGCAACAGCTTCAGAATTGTCCGCGCCAGGGCCAAATCCTGCGCGTTGGTGCTTTGCAGACGCACGACGGCCAGATTCAGCCGCGGTATCGGGTTGGTGGGTTCCAGCCGCGCCGCCTCGGAAAAATGCGTCTCGGCCTGGGCCAGCCAGTGCAGCGCGGCCGCCGCGCTCCCCGCCAGGTTGTGATACTCCGCGGTGTTTCTTTCCGCACCGCTCACGCCGTCCAGGGCGTTAGTGGCGGAGAGATAGTCGCGGAACATGATCGCCGTCCGGGCCAGAGCAAACCGGTCGGGGGCGGACTGGGGATTGAGCTCTACCACCCGGCTGCGCCACAGCAGCTCGGCGGGCGTGCCGATTTTCTCGTTGAGATCGGCCATCGCGCGGCAGGCGTCCACGCAATTGGTGTTATAGTTGAGGGCTCGCCGCAAGCATAGCAGCGCCGTTTTCGTGTTGGACTTCGCCAGGTAGTTCCGCGCCTGGCGGACGAGGCGGGCTTCCCGGGTAGATACGTTTTTCAGGTAAGCCCCGTAGCCGGCCAGGATCAGGATCCCCAACAGCAAACCGTATTGCCAAAGCTTGCGCATCGTTTTAGCCGTCATGATTCAGTTCAACCACCGATGGGTCTTGGGAAAAGCAGAATTGCGGCAGACCCGCGCCAACGGACCCAAGGACCCAAGGACCCAGGGACCAAGGGACCAAGGGACCAAGGGTCGGAGGCCAGAGAATAGAAAGCAGAAACCGGATTCAGCTTAACCACAGATGGACACAGATAGACACAGATAAGCTCCCGAGACCACGGACCACAGGACCACGGACCACAGGACCACCGACCCCACAGACTTCTGACGTCCCGTGATCTCTTGTTTCTTCCGCACTTATGCTGTCCACTTTCTGCTTTGCCTTTGACATGGTCAGTAGTCAGTTGTCTTGTGGTCCCTAAGTCCCTAGGTCCCTGCGTCCGTCTTGTCAGTTTCTACTTTCTACTTTCTACTTTCTACTTTCTACTTTGCCTCTCACCCCCTATAGGTGTACAAAATCTGTCACCTACACCGGATCATCCGCTCTCACAGCAGTTTACGCATTTTCCGAAGGAATTCCGCAATCCGCAATCCGCAATCCGCAATCCGCAATCCCAGGTCCGCATTCATCATTCATCATTCATAATTCTTCATTCTCCTAGCTCCTCCCCACTATCACCCCCGGCGGTGGCTCGTGCGTGGAGCAGCCGCCAGGCGCGGTCACCCCTTGCGCCCCGCCGGGGTCGCCACCCAGCCAGGGTGAGTATTCGGGCACGCAGTCGTGGAGCATGAGCCTCAACGCGTTCGCTTCCTTCGAGTGCAGTTGATTCCGCAGGCTGTCCAGGCGCTGGCGAATGACCTCGAGGCGCAAGGGCTCCGAAACAAAGCGGAAGATTTTCTGGTGGGCCGTCGGGACGAAGTCCTCCTTCTTGTGGGAAAGCTCTTCAAACAGCTTCTCTCCGGGCCGCACACCCGTGAACTCGATCTTGATGTCTTCGTGCGGCCTGAGCCCGCTCAGCTCGATCATTTGGCAGGCCAGGTCCAGGATGCGGATTGGCTTGCCCATGTCCAGGACGAAGATTTCACCGCCCGTTCCCTGGGCTGCGCTCTGCAAGACGAGCATGCACGCTTCCGGGATGGTCATGAAATAGCGCGTCATTTCCGGGTGCGTCACCGTGACGGGGCCCCCTTCGGCGATCTGCCGCTGGAAGACCGGGATCACACTGCCGGAAGACCCGAGGACGTTGCCAAAGCGGACGGCGATGAACTTCGTCTTGTCGGGAAACTCGGCATTGAGGGCCTGGACATACATCTCGGCCAGGCGCTTGGTGGCGCCCATGACACTCGTCGGGTTAATGGCCTTGTCCGAGGAGATGAGGATGAACCGGCCAACTCCCATCGCCACCGCGATCTCGGCAAGCCCGGCCGTCCCCAGGCTGTTATTCTGGATGGCTTCACCGGGCTGATGCTCCATCATCGGGACGTGTTTGTGGGCGGCGGCGTGAAAGACCACCTGCGGTGTGTATTGGGCAAAGATCTCCTTCATTCTTCGGGCGTCGAGGATATCGGCCACGAGCGGCACGATCATTGGGCCGCAGCCCGACCGGATCAGTTCCTGCTCAATTTGAAAGGCGTGAGGTTCCGAGCGCTCGACGAGGAGCAGCCGCTCCGGCTGGTAGCTGGCGATCTGCCGGCACAACTCGCTGCCGATGCTGCCGCCCGCGCCGGTGACCATCACCACCCGGCCACGCAGGAGCTGCCGGATGTTCTCCGTCTCCAGTTCCACCCGGTCGCGTCCCAGCAGGTCCTGCACCTCGACGTTGCGCAACTGGCTGGCCCGCACCTGCCCATTCGCCAACTGGTCGCGGGACGGCACGGTGCGGCAGGGCAGCCCGCTGCCGTGCAGAATACGGATAATCTCTCCCACCCGCCGGGCGGGCGCCGATGGCATCGCGATGATGGCTTCCTGAATGTCCAACCGGGACGCCTCGCGCGCAATTTGCTCGGGCGGACCCAGAACCCGTATGCCGTGGACGCGCGAGGACCATTTGTGGCTGTCGTCATCGAAAAATGCCACCGGGTTCAGCCCATACCCGGGCTTCAGGAACAGCTCATGCGCCAACACCGCGCCCGCGTCACCAGCGCCAATGATGGCGACCCGGAGTCTGGGGCCGTTGCGCGCCTTCGCGGAGGAGACCATCGTCTCACGCAGGGTGCGCGCGGCCAGGCGCGCGGCGCTCAGGCCGACCAGCGAGAAGACCGAATCAATGATGATCACGCTGCGCGGCGGAGCGTACGGGGCGCCCAGCGCGAGCCACAGGCCCGTCGCCACCGCGGCGCTCACGAGCAGGGCGTAGAACATCCGCACCAGGTCAGGCGTGCTGAAGTACCCTAGCAGCGGCGACAACTGAAGAAACAACGCGAGCAGGACCAGTTGGAGCGGAACCAACCACCGCAGCACCACCAGCCTTTCCTGCGCGGCGACCGGGCCGACGTTAAAATCAAACCGCAGCTCGTAGGCCAGCCACAAGCAGGCGGCCAGCCCGGCCGCATACAGCAATAGCCTCACCCAGATCCGCAACGCGGGGGGTAAGTCCATCAAACGGGTACGCATAAGTTAGATCTCCGTGGTTGCCGGCGCCGGCAGGGCTGACGTGAACGATACCTTGACGGGCGCCTCTCCCAGCATGACGGCGAGCTCCCGTGCCCGCGCGGCCGCTTCCGGCGGAAGAGCGATGATGACTTCATCTATTTGACTCCGCCATTCTTTGTTTAACAGGCACTCGGGCATCCCCACGACCGGGATGCCGTAAGGACTCTTATTCCAGGCGCGGGGATCGTCGTCGAAGAAGCCGACCACGCAGCCAACTGAGTGCTCATCAGCCAGGAAATGGCGAGCCACCCGCGTGCCAAGCTCACCGGCTCCGATGATGGCGATGCGGCGCTTCCGGCCCTGCGGCTGGGGGGCAATGCTGGGTTCGGAAAAACGCTCGCGCAGCCGTCGCGCGCCGAGGCGCAGGCCGCCGAGCGCGGCGCACGAAAGCATGAAATCCAGCAGCAGGATGTTCAGCCGCGGGGCGAGCCGGCCGCCGGAAAACCAAAGCAGCCCAAGCTGAAAGAGCAGGGCGAGCGTCAGCGCCAGCGCGGTTTGATTCAGTTCGGCCGGGCCCACGTAGCTGATGAGACCGCGCAGTTGGCCGCGCCAGACCAGCAGGATCAGTTGCGAGCCCACGATCCACGGAACATAACCCAGGAACTCGCGCCCCACGGGACCCATCACCCGAAAGTCGAAACGCAAGAAATAGGCAGCCCCGAGGCTGAACACGAGCGCGCCCGTATAAGCCGCCAGAACACCCAGCCAGTATGGGCAGAGGGTCTGGAGAATGATCCACAAATCCTGCGCGACGCTGGCGCGGCCGGCGTATTCGCGATTGAGCTCGATCTTCTTGGGCAGACAATAGCGCAGATAGAATTCCTCCACGTTGCTGGAGCCCTCCAAGAGCGCTTGTTCGTTGCGGAACAGCATGGAAGCCACGTCCGTTATTCCCGGCTTGTAGCGCAGGATGTCCCGCTGCTCGTGCTTATACTGCTCGACATAGCGCGGGACCTCAGGCCGCGGTCCAACGAAGCTCATTTCGCCCACGAGCACGTTCCAGAGCTGCGGCAGTTCATCCAGCTTGAAGCGGCGCAGGAAAACGCCCAGCGGCGTGATCCGGCCGTCGGCTTCGGGCGTGAGCGGCAGCCCGAGCTTGTCGGCGTCACGGACCATCGAGCGGAACTTCCAGATCCGGAATGGCTTCCCGAATTGGCCGACGCGAATCTGCCCATACAGCACCGGCCCGCCGTCGGCGAGCTTGATCGCCAGCGCGATGAGCAAACCCACCGGCGCGAGCAACAGGAGCCCCACCGCCGAGACCACCACATCAAAGAGACGTTTCACTCAGAAAAGCAGAAAGTAAAAAGCAGAAAGCAGAAATCACAAACAAAGCAAAGGCTGAGGGACTCAGGGACACTGGGACTCACGGACTCTGGGACTTTGGGACCTGAAAGCACAAATTCCAAAGTAGAAAGCAGAAATCAACAGATAGCGCTCAAGGGAAGCTCATTTCTGCTTTCTGCTTTCTACTTTCTGCTTTGTCTTGTGTGCTTTCACAATTTGCTTAATCGCCTCACCCACCCGCCGCACGTCGTCCTCGCTCATGTCGGGATAAAGCGGCAACGTGATGAGCTGCGGGTAGAGCGCGGCAGCGGTGGGGAAATCGCCGGGGCGGTAGCCGTAGGTTTCCCGGTAATAAGGATGCATGTGCAGCGGCAGCCAATGCACCGAGGTCCCTATCCCGAGTTGCTTCAGCTCGGCAATGAACTGCGCCCGGTCGATCCTTAGCCGGTCCACCCTCAGCCGGATGCAGTAGAGATGCCAGGAATGAATCCGGTCCGGTTGGACGCGCGGAACAATCACTTCCTCAACCTCGCGCAGCGATCTTGTATATTGCAGAGCCAGCTCGGTTCGGCGCGCGTGAAACGCATTGGCCTTGCGCACCTGGTGCAGGCCGATCGCCGCCGCAATATCCGTCAGGTTGTATTTGAAACCCGGGGCGATGATCTCGTAAAACCACGTCCCTTCGCCCGTGTAGCGCTTCCAGGCATCGCGCGAGATCCCGTGCAGTGACATGATCCGCATCCGGTCGGCGTATTCATCATTCTCGGTGCACGCCATTCCCCCCTCGCCCGTGGTGATGGTCTTGTTGGCATAAAACGAGTAGCAACTGATGTCGGCGCTGCTCCCAACCGGCTTCCAGCCGTTGGCGGCGTAGTTGAGAGTTGAGAGTTGAGAGTTGAGAGTTGGGCTTTTCAGCCCCTCAGCTTTCAGCCTTTCGGCGCATTCCGCGGCTCCCCCCGCTGCGCCCTCCGTCCTCCGCCCTCCGCAACCTACTTCTGCTTTCCCTGGCCCGTGAAATCTCCCTTTCATTTCACCGGGCTGCTTTCCCCCATCCCCATCTGTGTCAATCTGTGTCCATCTGTGGTCTTCTGCTTTCTGCTTTTCCCCAACCCTTTCTGCTTTCTCCCTGTAGAACGCCCGACAACAATGGGCCGCATCCTCGATGATCTTGAGCTTGTGCCGGCGTGCCAATGCCGCCACCCCCGCCACGTCCCCAATTTGCCCGCCATAATGCATCGGCACGATGGCCTTGACCTCGATCCCCTGGCGGAGGGCTTCCTGAATCCTGCGCTCCGCATCCACTACATCCAGGTTGAAATCTTCGGTCCGGCAATCCGCCAGGATTGGCCGGGCGCCGAAGTAACGGACCACCTCCGCCGTCGCGGCGAAGGTCATTGTCGGCACCACCACCCCCTGCCCCGCCTTAAGGCCAACGGCTTCCAGCGCCAGGTGCAGCGCCGCCGTGCAGGAATTCACCGCCACCGCATGCTTGTGGCCGAGATACTCGGCAAACTCCTTCTCGAACTGCTTCACCTTCGGCCCGGTCGTCAACCACCCGCTGCGCAGGGTATCGACGACCTCGGCGATCTCCTCAGGACCGATCGAGGGCTTGTAGAAGGGGATGGGCATCACAAAAGCAGAAAGTAGAAAGTAGAAAGCAGAAATTAAGGCACGAAACAGTAAGCAGGAACCTGGGTTAGAGGTTTCCTTTGGTGCGGTTGATCATGGTCGTGAATATGGCGATTAACTCGGAAGACTCTTGTTCTAACGGCTGCGTGAGCGACGGCTCGACGCCGCACTCTTCACGGAGCAGTTCAAGCCAGAGCTGGCTCTCATCGGCTTCCTGGAGTGCACCGCCCAGCTTGGATGTGAACTCTTCATCTGACCGGGCGCGGGAGGCTTCACGTGTGTGCGCCGCGACGGAGGTTCCAGAGCGCAGCAGTTGTTTGCCTGGAACCCTCACTTCTTCGCGTGTTCTCGGGAGCTTGATGAAGAGGCGAATCGTCTGGGCCGCAAAGCGCTTAGTGCGGTCTCTGAACTCTTCTGGCAAACGGCTTCTCATTTCTGCTTTCTACTTTCTGCTTTGCTCACACCTGGCCAACGCCCCTTCGCGCCTTCTGTTAATTTCTGCTTTCTACTTTCTGCTTTGTCCCTCCGCTTTGGCTAGTTGTGATTTCTACTTTCTGCTTTCTACTTTCTGCTTTGCCTCTCACCCCTTATAGGTGTACAAAATCTGTCACCTGCACCCTTTCCTCCGTATTCACAATAGGTTACGCATTTTCTGAAGGCACCCGCGCACACCGCATTCTGCATTCTGCATTCTGCATTCTACATTCCTAGCTCCTCCTCCACACCACCCCCGGCGGTGGCTCGTACGTGAAACAGCCGCCCGGCGCGGCCACCCCTCGCGCCCCGCGGGGGCCGCCGCCCCGGCCCGACGGGACCAGCAGATGCTTCCGCAGATGCTCCGCAAAAGCTTGCAGGACCGGATGCGGTTTGCCCTGCGCGTCCACCCCAAACGCCAGATAGGCGTGCAGCCGCCTGATGGCCCGGTTGACCGCCCGGACGCACTTCTGCGTGTTGTCCTGGCTGCGCCAGGAGGTTCGGCCCAGGAACTCGAGAATCTCCTTCCGCTTCCGCCGCGCCTCCGCCCTCGCCGGCTCGCTTTCCTGCTCGTCCGCCACCACCGCCTCGAGCTGGCGCGCCTGGCGGCGCAGGTTCCGGACCGCCTCGGCATCATCCATCCCGAGGTTGCGTTGCTGAATCACGTCCGCCTTTCCGGGGGTGAAGCCCGCGAAGTGTCCGGCTTCCAATGTCAGCGCCACGGCGTGAATCGGTTGTGGCGGGGGATGCAGCAAGAGCCAGACGACATAAGCCGCGCCCTGTTCGTCTCGAAAGCTGTCCCGCTGCCCTTCAAAAGTGACCTCCCAGGTGCCCAGTCCCCTGCGCAACCCATACTGTCCGACCTGTTGTCCGAGCTTAGTTTTCGCCATGCAGAAGGGAGCATAGGGAAAAGCAGAAATTGAGAAAGCAGAAAGCAGAAATGGACAAGACGGACGCAGGGACTTAGGGACTCAGGGACCACGTCAAATGCAAAGCAGAAGCGCCACACAGGGCTGAGGGATGAAGCCTCAAACCGAAAGGCAGAAAGCAGAAACGGAATCAGCTTAACCACAGATGGACACAGATGGACACAGATAAGCTCCCGAGACCACGGACCACGGGACCACCGACCACTGACCGAAAAGCTGACATACTGAAAAGTTGGAATGAGCGCCACCCCTTGTTCAGAGGAGTTCCAGCCGACCTGAGTGAGCGGAGCCTAGCCATTCACCATGAGTTTCTGGACCCCCACAAACTCGACAGGCTCAACGTCTGGGCTGAGTGATTCAATCCCTTTGGGATTGCCTCTCTTTCAGTCGGCAGAATGTCCAAACTCCAGTCCCGGGGCGTTTCCCTGGGCCGCTCGACGTTGGATATTGCATGTCCCTTCAAGGGCCTGAGGGAGGAAGCCTGACTTCCGCGTATTCCGCCTAATCCGCGGTTAATCCCTCCTGCCTCCGGCTGCCGGCCTGCCAAATCTGTGTTCATCTGTGTCCATCTGTGGTCTGCCTCGCCTTTCAGCCTTCAGGTTTCATCCCTCATCCCTTGTCTTGTCGCTTTCTACTTCCTGCTTTTCCTCTGACGTAGTCAGTGGTCCGTGGTCCTTGGTCCGTGGTCTCTGGCATGTCTGCTTTCTGCGTTTCCCCCCGTGCTACCTGTGTTCATCTGTGTTCATCTGTGGTCTGCTTTGTCTTACTGCACAGATGGGAAGCTCACGCAACCTGTGCCAGCCGCGTCAGCAATTCCCTGGGCGTGATGATTGCGATGCCGAAAGGTTTGCCCAAGACCAGCAGGTCTTCGTCCCGGGAGACCCTAAGAAGCTTCGCCTCGCCAGCCTGCGCCAGAGAAAATAACTCCGGCGTCAAACACGACCCTCATCCTCAGCGGCCTTTCTTGGCCACCGCGTAGATGCGCCGCAATTCCGTTTCCGACGGGTCGCCGGCCGGCGCGCCCGCAATGGCCTTTTCCAGCATCGCCACGTCCTCGGCCATTCTGGCCTCGCGCCGTCGCCGGATAAGTTCGCGCATGTATTCGCTCATGCTGTCGAAGGCCCCCGCCTCCGAGTCAGCGCGGGCGAACTCAGCCAAATCGGGGTTGAGCGAGATGTTGATCGTCACTGCTTTCACAAAATCATCCTAGTCCAATGGCAAATCAAGTCAAGATTTGCCAATGCTTCCGCTGCTTTCCGCTCTCACCTTTCAGCTTTCATCCCTGTTTGGCGTTTCTGCTTTCGTCAGTGGTCAGTGGTCTGTAGTCAGTAGTCCCTGAGTCCCTGAGTCCCTGAGTCCCTGAGTCCCTGTGTCCCTGTGTCCGTCTCGTCCATTTCTGCTTTCTACTTTCTACTTTCTGCTTTGGTCAGTAGTCCCTGAGTCCCTTGGTCTCTGCGTCCGTCTCGTCCATTTCTAGTTTCTGCTTTTCTTCCTAAATGACGTTGACGCCTTTGAGGCCGAAATGTTGGGAAGCCGACAGCAAGCGCGCATCATTCGAGTAGATGTCTTTCAAGCCATTTTCGGCGGCGCTCGCCAGATGGATGGCATCGGAGGCACGCAAGTGAACAGTGGCCGGGAGGACCGCGTACACTTTTGCCACGCGAGCCACCACGGATGACGAGAGAGGGAGCCACTCGTAGGCGAGCGCTGCGCAGTCCGTTTCAAATTGCCGAAGGGTTTCAGTGAACGCTCTTTGCGCTAAAGCGCCTTCACGCACCTTGCGGTGGAAGGCCGCGATTGTCTCGGCTTGGCCGTGCAACGAACAAACGACCCGGTCAGTCTTGGCCAGAGCTTGCACTTTCTCCCACCCCGAATCGCCGATATACAAGCGGACGAGGTAGGCCGTATCGAAGTAGAGCATTAAACTCGGTCCTCGCGGTCCTCGGAAATGGCTGCCGTGCTGTCGGTGCCTCCCCGGCCGAGTCTGCCGGTCTCAATCAGCTTCTTGATCTTAGCGCTGACGTACCGGCGCCGGGCAAAATACGGGATCTGGGGTGGCTCGGCCTCCGGGAGAATCTTGGCGACAATCCGCCCGCTATCCGTCACTCGAATCTCCCCATCGCGGGAAGCTTGCCGGACCAACTCACCCGTCCGGGCGTGCAGTTCTCTAATGGTAACCGTCTTCATGTGACACAATGTGACACGGTTTGCACAAGGCTGTCAACCGGTCAGAATGG